>LNFM01000847.1_pt1 | contig 72514 bp, 78 predicted proteins | sample 596031 | NCBI WGS metagenome assembly LNFM01 (sample SAMN04254537, study PRJNA301005) | activated carbon metagenome | isolation source: dual media filters at the Ann Arbor, Michigan drinking water treatment plant | place: USA: Ann Arbor
GGTGCGGTGGCCGGAGAGGCGAGGGGGTAACGGCCCTCGGTTTTCCGGAGGCCCAAGGCCGGTGTTCCCGGGTCGCCGAGGTGCGGCTCCAAGGTCCTGGTCGCCTTGTGCCCAATGGTCCGTACCAGCGGATCGGGCAAAAGGCGGGACCGAGAGTGGAGGGTAGCAAACCCAGCCCTCCAGGGGTCTCCGGCAGCAAGCCTCACACACCGCGCGCGGAGCCTGGCGGCGTGCCGCCGTGTGTCCGTGGACCTTTTCGCGCTTTTCCGTTCCGCACCGCGGAATGCGGAGGCGCCGCCGGCTCCGCGCATCCCTCCGGGGATGTATGGACGGGTCTTCGTTTCACCCTGCCGGGAGGCGGGGTGGGGGTGCGGGCACATCGCCGCGGCGGCTCCCTCCCTCCCCCTTGTGGGGAGGGTGGCCCCGAGCGGAGCGAGGGGTCGGGTGGGGGTTATCACCCCACCCTCGCTCGCCTTCGGCGAGTCGGCCCTCCCCATTAAGGGGAGGGAGGGCACCGAACTCCATGCTAAAGCCCGCTGAACCAGTTGTAGCCCATGTCTTCCCAATAGCCGCCGGGATAGGTGTCCGTGACCTCGATCGCGGTGATGTGCTTCGGGTTCTTGAAGCCGAGCTTGGTCGGCATCCGGAGCTTCATCGGGAAGCCGTAAATACGCGGCAGGACCTCGCCGTCGATCATCAGGGTCAGCTGCGTCTGCGGGTGCAGCGCGGTCGGCATGTCGATGGAGGTCGAATAGCCGTCGGCGCAGCGGAAGCCGATATACGGCGCGTTGAGGTCGGCGCCGATCTTGGTCAGAAAGTCCGAAAAGCGGATGCCGGTCCAGGTGCCGATCGCGCTCCAGCCCTCGACGCAGATATGGCGCGTGATCTGCGTCACCTGCGGCTCGGCGTACAGACGCTCCAGAGTCCACGGCGTGCGGTCGGCGATCTTTCCGGCAAGTTCGAGCCTGTACCCCGCCGCATCGACGGCCGGCGCCTTGTCCGCGGAATAGAAGGCGTTGAACGGGAACGGCTTCACGATCATCGCGCGCGGATATTCGGGCGCGAGCTTGTGGGGATTGAACAGGAAGGCCTGCACCCGGTCGTTGAAGCGCGACATGGTCATCAGCGCGTTCTCCGCCGATGCGCTGTCCACGACATCGCAGCCGGTCAGCAGCGTCAGCGTGCCGAGGCCCGCCGCCTGTTTGAGAAAGGCGCGCCGCGTCGCGGGTTCCATCGGCATCGCGGCATCGCGGATGACGTCGCGGGCGGAGACGAGAGGCTTTCGCGGACGGCGGATCATCAGCGTCCCCTCAGCATGGCCAGCAGCGATCGCGGCACAAGCAGCGCCATCACGATGTGCACCGCGACGAAGCCGACGGTGAACGCCATGGCAAAGAAATGCACGAGCCGCGCGCCTTCATAGCCGCCCATCAGGTTCGCGAGTTCCTGGAACTGGATCGGCTTCCAGATCGACAGGCCGGAGAGGATGAGAACCAGCAGCGCGAGGATGACGCCAGCGTAGAGCAGCCGCTGGATCGTGTTGTAGACGGCGATGTCGTCGTGGCTCAGCCGGCCGCGGAAAAATGCGCCGAGATCGGCGAAGATCGCGCGTGCCGAAATCGGAAACAGCTTCGCGCGGAAACGGCCCGAGAAAATCCCGTAGGCGAGATAGACAAGAAGATTTCCGGCGAACAGCCACATCGCCGCGAAATGCCATTGCAGTGCTCCGGCCAGCCAGCCGCCGAGCGTGAGGCTTTCCGGAATGCGGAAGGGAAACAGCGGCGAGGCGTTGTAGATGCGCCATCCGCTCATCACCATGATGAGGATCGCGAACGCGTTGACCCAGTGCGTCACGCGCACGATCAGCGGGTGGATGGTTTGCCGGCGGCTCATGTGTTGAGAATACGCGGCTTTCGGCGTTGCGGATGCCGCCGCCGATCCCGTTTGCGTGACCGGGCCCGATCCGCTTGCCGCCGCCGGGCAATCGCGGCATTTCGGCAACATTAGACGATTTGATGCGCGCCGAAGGGAATTTTGAATTCATTCCGGATTGCATTTTTTTATCAAAAAGGCCAACAATAACCCGGCCTTCATCCAAGGCCCTTCAAACGCTGAACTTCGCCGCCCGGGTTATCCGGGCGGCATTTTCGGCGGGCTTGCTGAGTACGGCCCCGTTGTGCGGCCGCTTCTTTCTCTCTGAGAAACTGGCCGCGCGACAGCGCGGCCTTTTTCGTGTCAAAGGTCGGTCGGACACACAACGGATTCCCGGCGCCCATGGCCAACAGCCTTCCCGAGCGCATTGCACTGGAAATCACCAAGAGGATTCAGGGCGGGGAACTGCCGCCGGAATCGCATCTCAGCACGCAGAAACTGGCGGACGATTTCGACGTGTCGCGCTCGCCGATACGCGAGGCGATGCAATTGCTCGCCGATCGCGGCGTGCTGGAGCAGCGTCCCAATCGCGGCTATTTCGTCAAACGCGGAATCCGCATGCCGAAGGGTGCCGCCGATATGGCGCTGCACTCCGATGCCCCGGAAATCTATTACCGCTTCGCCGAGGAATGGCTCGAGGGGGCGCTGCCGCAGGAAATCTCCGAACAGTTCCTGCGCGCCCGCTACACCCTGACCAGGGCGCAGGCCTCGGAGTTTCTGGCGCGCGCGGCGAATGAAGGCTGGGTCGAGCGCAAGGAGGGCTATGGCTGGCGGCTGGTCGAGATCGCGGACATTCCCGAAGTCCTCGCCCAGATCTACCGCTTCCGCTCCGTGATCGAGCCGGCCGCGCTGCTTCAGCCGGGCTTCGTGCTCAACCGGCAGGCCATCGATCTCCACCGGCGCGTCATGGAAGGTCTGCTCGAGGGTGCGATCGAGCGCTGGCCGGCCGCGCGCCTGCTCGATTCAGGCATCGATTTTCACGAAGACCTCGCAAAAATGTCCGGCAACCCGTTCTTCCATCAATCGGTCGTGCGGGTGAACCGCGTGCGCCGCCTGATCGACTATCGCATGGTGATCGACCGGGAGCGGTTTTACATCCAGGCGCGCGATCATCTCGAAATGCTCGATCTCCTCGAGCGCGGCCGCAACCGGGAATGCTCCCAATTGATGCAGAAGCATCTCGGCGACGGCGTCGCGCGCAAATCGTTCATACACAGCCAGCTCGAGCAGAAACTCGGCTGACCTCACGCCCAGGGGCGGACGTCGGCAAGCTTTGTTTCGTAATCCGCGATCTTCGGCGCCTTTTCCAGCGTAAGCCCGATATCGTCGAGACCGTTGAGCAGGCGATGCTTGCGGTTGGGATCGATGTCGAAACGGATCGTGCCGCCGTCCGGACCGCTGATCGTCTGGCTCTCGAGGTCGATCGTCAGGCGGGCATTGGCGCCGCGCCCGGCGTCGTCCATGAGCTTTTCCAGTTCGTCCGGCTTCACGACGATCGGCAGAATGCCGTTCTGAAAGCAGTTGTTGTAGAAGATGTCGGCGAAACTCGTCGCGATCACGCAGCGGATGCCGAAATCGAGCAGTGCCCACGGCGCGTGTTCGCGCGAAGAGCCGCAGCCGAAATTCTCGCCGGTCACCAGAATCTGCGCGTCCTTGTAGGCTGGCTTGTTCAGCACGAAATCCGGGTTCGGGTTTCCCTTTTCGTCGAGGCGGAGTTCGGCGAACAGGCCTTTGCCCAAGCCGGTGCGCTTGATCGTCTTCAGATACTGCTTCGGGATGATCATATCGGTGTCGATATTGACCAAAGGCAGCGGCGCCGCGACGCCTTCGAGCTTGGTGAACGGCTGCATTTTCTTTCTCCTCAGGCGATAGCCGCCTCGATTGCGTACATATCATCGTCCGACAGGCCGAAATGATGGCCGATCTCGTGGATCAGGACATGGGTCACGATATGGTCCAGCGTTTCCTCGTGCTCCGCCCAATAGTCGAGAATGGGACGCCTGTACAAAAACACCATGTTCGGCATCTGGCCCGTTCGCGGCACGGCGTCGGCCTGGGCGAGGCCGGTGCCCTGGAACAGGCCGAGAAGGTCGAATTCATTTTCGAGTCCGAGTTCGCGGAGAACATCCTTTTCGGGAAAATCCTCGACGCGGATGACAAGCCCGTCCGTCATTGCGCGGAACTGTCCTGGCAGCGAACCATAGGCATCGCGTGCGATTGCCTCGAAATCCTCGATCGAGGGTGCTTGCCGGCCTGCCCATCCCGTCATGACACGCCCCGTGCCGCACCACGCCAAAAGGTTCCATTGGGGTCCGTTGAATATTCGCGATTGTCCATGCAACCAGCGCAGCGCTCCGCCGTTGGTTCGACAAGGCAACATACGTTAGAGGACAACATGACCAAATATCTCGCTTCCGCCGCGCTGGCTGCCCTTATGGGCGCTGCTGCCTTTGCGACCCCGTCCGCCGCCCAGGTGGGCATCGGCATCAATGTCGGTCCGGACCGCCCCTATTACGGGTACGGCTATGACGGGCCGCGCTATTATCATGCCCGTCCGGGCGTCCGGGTCTACAGCGGCCGCAGCGCCTATCGCGACGACTGCGTGACCAAGCGCACCGTAAAATGGCGCAATGGCAAGAAGATCGTCCGCACCGTCCGCGATTGCGACTGACCTACTTAAGAATTGCGTGACAAGCGGCCGTCCGGATGGGCGGCCGCTTTTGCACGTACTCACAGACCCCATTCGCGGATGTCGACGAAACGGCCGGCAACCGCCGCCGCCGCCGCCATCTGCGGCGAGACGAGGTGGGTGCGGCCCTTGAAACCCTGGCGGCCTTCGAAATTGCGGTTCGAGGTCGCGGCGCAGCGTTCTTCCGGGCTCAGCCTGTCGGGGTTCATGCCGAGGCACATCGAGCATCCCGGCTCGCGCCAGTCGAAGCCCGCGGCCTTGAAGATCTTGTCGAGGCCCTCGGCTTCTGCCTGCGCCTTAACAAGGCCCGAGCCCGGCACGATCATCGCGCTGACATCGGCATGCACTTTTCGGTCGCCGATGACTTGCGCAACGGCGCGCAGATCCTCGATCCGGCCATTGGTGCAGGAGCCGATGAAGATGCGGTCGAGCTTGATGTCGGTGATCTTCGTTCCGGCGGTGAGGCCCATATATTGCAACGCCCGCCGTTTCGCGGCGCGCACATTCTCGTCCTCGATGTCGTCCGGGTTCGGCACGACGCCCTGTACCGACACGACGTCCTCCGGGCTGGTGCCCCAGGTTACGATGGGCGGCAGTTTCGCGGCGTCGAGCTTCACCTCGCGATCGAAGTGCGCGCCCTCTTCGGAGAACAGCGTCTCCCAGTAACGGCGCGCCGCGTCCCACGCTGCGTCCTTCGGCGCGCGCGGGCGGTCCTTGATATAGGCGAAAGTGGTTTCGTCGGGCGCGATGATGCCGGCGCGCGCACCGCCTTCGATCGACATGTTGCAGATCGTCATGCGGCCTTCCATCGAAAGGCCACGCACCGCCTCGCCGGCATATTCGAGCACCGATCCCGTGCCGCCCGCAGTGCCGATCTCGCCGATGATGGCGAGGATCATGTCTTTCGCGGTCACGCCGTCCGGCAGCTTGCCGTCGACGGTGACCCGCATGTTCTTGGCCTTCTTCTGGATCAGCGTCTGGGTGGCCAGAACATGCTCCACCTCGGATGTGCCGATGCCGTGCGCCAGCGCGCCGAACGCGCCATGCGTCGAGGTATGGCTGTCGCCGCACACGATCGTCGTGCCCGGCAGGGTGAAGCCCTGTTCGGGACCGACGATGTGGACGATGCCCTGCCGCCGGTCGAATTCGTTGAAGTATTCGATGCCGAAGTCGCGCGTGTTCTCCGCCAGCGTGGCGATCTGCGTCGCGCTTTCCGGGTCGGGGTTCGGCAGCGAGCGGTCGGAGGTGGGGATGTTGTGATCGACGACCGCGAGCGTCTTGTGCGGCGCCCGCACCTTGCGGCCGGTCAGGCGCAGACCTTCGAAGGCCTGCGGACTCGTGACTTCGTGGACCAGGTGCCGGTCGATATAGAGCAGGCAGGTGCCGTCGTCCTGGCGATCGACGACATGGTCGTCGAAAATCTTGTCGTAAAGCGTTTTCGGCGGTGCGTTGCGGGTGTTCATTGGTGGTTCTCGTTTCAATTCGCTGACGCGGATGTCCGCTGTGCGGACGGGATTACAGGGCCGTGCGGCCTCAAATCAGAGCGTGCGAAGGTCCGCGAGGGCGGCCGCCACCATCCGCCCGAAAAACCGGGCGGGCAGCCGCGCATGATCGGTGATCGCGGCGAAGAGAAGGGTCGAGCGGGCGATAGCCATGACTACAATATAGCCGTTCCAATGTGCCGCGACAAACCCTGCTTCCGTACAAGTCTCTGTCAAACGCGCGCGGTTCGCGCTACTCAACCCATGCATGCGCTTTAAGGACCGCCTCTTCCCCAATCGCAAGGTTCCCAAGCGGGTCGACCGCATCCGAGCGCCGTCCTTCCCCTTTCTGCCCGCGCCGCGCCCGTTCGGTTCCTCCGGTGCCGGTCGCCGCCTGCAGGACCTGTTCGCGGAAAGCCGTGCGGACATCCTGTCCCTGTGCCGCGAAGTGGCCGCTGCCCGGCCGTATCTTGCCGAAATCGAGCTGCGTGGCGAGAGCGAGAAGCTTCCGCACTGGAAGAACGGTTATATGCCGCCGCTCGACGGGATGATCCTGTACACGCTGCTGCGGCTGCGCCGTCCGAAGACCTATCTTGAGATCGGTTCTGGCAATTCGACCAAATTCGCACGCAAGGCGATTCAGGATCACGGCCTTCCGACCCGTATCATTTCCATCGATCCGGTGCCGCGGGCAGAGATCGATACGCTGTGCGACGAGGTGATCCGCAAACCTTTCCAGGATATCGGCGAGGAAGCCCTGGGGTGGCTCCAGGAGGGCGACGTCCTGTTCCAGGATGGCAGCCATCACTCGTTCACAAATAACGACACGACCGTGTTTTTCACGGAGTTTCTGCCGCTGCTGCCGCGGGGCGTAGCATGGGGCATCCACGACATCTTTCTGCCGGAGGACTATCCTGCCAAGTGGTACAAGCGCTTCTACAACGAGCAGTACATGCTCGTGACCTACATCCTCGCTGGCGCCGCGGGCGACCGGATGCTTTTTCCCGCCGGCTATGTCCAGCGGGATGACGAAATGAACCGCGTGCTCGACGGCGTCTTCGATCTGCCGGCTCTCGCCGGCCAACGGGATCGCCGAAGTTCCAGCTTCTGGATGGCGCGCTCCAAAATTGCGCAATAAAAAGGCGCGGCTGAAGCCGCGCCTTTGAATGTCTCGCTATGCGCGAACGGTCAGCTTGCGGATGCTTCTTCCGCATTGGCGCCTGCGGAAGCGGCCTGGCCGGTCGTCTTCTCGACGATACGGGCCTTCTTGCCGCGCAGCGCGCGCAGGTAATAGAGCTTGGCGCGGCGGACCTTGCCGCGGCGCACGACCTTCACCGAGTCGATGATCGGCGAGTAGAGCGGGAAGACGCGCTCGACGCCCTCGCCGTAGGAAATCTTGCGCACCGTGAAGCTCTCGTTCACGCCGCCGCCCGACTTGGCGATCACGACGCCTTCATAGGCCTGGACGCGGGTGCGTTCGCCTTCGGTCACCTTGACGTTGACCTGAACGGTGTCGCCGGGTGCGAAGTCCGGGATTTTGCGCTTGGCGGCCACGGCCGCCATCTGCTCGCGGTCGAGCTCCTGGATAATGTCGATGGCCATGATACTTCTCCGGGGCGGCGCCGCGCCCGGACTGTTCCGGGGGCGCATCTGCAGTGCAAATAACGATTGAGCGGCGGCTTCTACTCGGTTTTCGGCGGCTTGTCGACCACCGAACCGAGGGTCGCGACATATTTGGCGAACAGGTCCGGCCGGCGGGTGCGTGTCGCTTTCAGGGCCTCGGTCCGGCGCCAGGCGGCGACCGCCTTGTGATCGCCCGAGGTCAGAACCTCGGGCACGGTCTGGCCACGCCATTCCTGCGGCTTGGTAAACTGCGGATATTCAAGGAGATTCTGCTCGAAACTCTCACTGTCGCCGGAGGCGTCGTGGCCCATCGTGCCGGGCAGCAGGCGGACGCAGGCATCGAGCACCAGCAGGGCCGCCGGCTCGCCGCCGGACAGGACCGCGTCGGAGACCGAAATTTCCTCGAGAGCGCAGCCTGCGATCACGCGTTCGTCGACCCCCTCGAACCGGCCGCAGACGATCACGGCGCCCGGTCCGGCGGCAAGGCTCCGCACCCGCTTCTGCGTCAGCGGGGCGCCGCGCGGCGTCATCAGCAGTCGCGGACGGGCGTCTCTCGCCGGTGCGGCGGCCTCGATGGCTGCGGTGAGAATGTCGGCCCGCAGCACCATGCCTGGTCCGCCGCCGAACGGCGTGTCGTCGATGCTCCGGTGTTTGTCGGTGGCGAAGTCGCGCGGATTGACGGTATCGAGCGACCAGGCGCCGTCGGCCCGCGCGCGGCCTGCCAGCGAGACGCCGAGCGGGCCGGGGAACATCTCGGGAAAGAGCGTAATGACGGTCGCGTGCCAGGCCATCAGCCACGCTCCTCGTCGAGATTCTCCGCCCCGTCGTCGAGAAGTCCCTCGGGCGGTGCGATCCTCGCCCGTCCACCGTCGATGTCGATCTCGGGCACGAATTCGGCGGTGAACGGAACAAGAGCCGTGTCGCGGCCCTCACGCGCGATTTCCAGAAGATCGCCGGCGCCGAAATTCTGCACGGCGACGATTTCGCCGATGGTTTCGCCGCCGGTCGTTTCGGCGCGAAGGCCGATCAGGTCGGTGTGATAATATTCGCCCTGCGCCGCTTTCGGCAGGCGGGATCGTGGTACATACAGTTTCGTATTCGTCAGGGCGGCTGCGCGGTCGCGGTCGGTGATGCCGTCGAATTTCGCGACGACCATATGGCCCTGGACGCGGGCGGCGGTGACCGCAAGGCTCTGCTTGCCGTCCTCGGTTTCGAGCGGCGAATACGTCTTCAGCGCCAGCGGGTCTTCGGTGAAGGGCTTGACGCGCAGTTCCCCCCGCACGCCGTGCGGCGCGCCGATGGTCGCCACATGGATGCGGGCGGGGGGCATTTTGCGATCAGGCTTCGGCCGGGGCCTCGGCGGGCGCTTCCGCCGGAGCGGGGGTTTCGGCCGGTGCGGCAGCGGCCGGGGCGGCCTCGCCGCGCATGGCTGCCACTTCTTCCGGAGTCTTGCCGCGTTCCTTGCGCGGGATCGCCTTCTCCGGATTGTTGCGGGCCTTGCGCTTCAGCAGGCCGCGCTCGTCGAGGAAGCGGGCGACGCGGTCGGACGGCGTCGCGCCCTTGGCCAGCCATTCCTTCGCCTTCTCGACGTCGAGCACGACGCGCTCGGCATCCTTCGGCAGCAGCGGGTTGAACGTGCCGATCTTCTCGATGAAGCGGCCGTCGCGCGGATAGCGCGAGTCGGCGATGACGATGCGGTAGAACGGGCGCTTCTTCGAACCGCCGCGGGACATACGGATTTTCAGCGACATATTACTTCTCCATTTCCATGTATTGACGGCACTTGGCCGAGTTCACTTTTTCTTGTCGAAGGGGTTTGGGCCGAGGCCCGGAAATCCTCCGGGCGGTGCGCCCGGAAAGTTCGGCGGCAGTCCGGGCATTCCGCCGGAAAGTCCGCCCGGCGGCAGCTGCGGCATGCCGCCCTTGGTCAGCTGCTTGAGGGCGTTGGCGTCCATACCCGGCGGCATTCCGCCCGGCATGCCCATGCCGAGCTTGCCGGCAAGGCCCGCGAGCCCGCCGCGTCCGCCCTTGCCCACCATCTTCATCATGTCGGCCATCTGGCGGTGCATTCTCAGCAGCCGGTTGACGTCCTCGACCTTTGTGCCGGAACCCGACGCGATGCGCTTCTTGCGCGAGGCCTTCAGCAGGTCCGGATTCTTGCGCTCGGCCTTGGTCATCGAGTCGATGATCGCCGCCTGACGTTTCAGGATGCGGTCGTCGAGATTTGCGGCGTCGAGCTGCTTCTTCATCTGGCCCATGCCGGGCAGAAGACCCATCACGCCCGACATGCCGCCGAGCTTCTGCATCTGTTCGAGCTGGCCCTTGAGATCGTTGAGATCGAACTGGCCCTTGCGCATGCGCTCGGCGGCGCGCGCGGCCTGTTCGGCGTCGATCTGCTCGCGCGCCTTCTCGACGAGCGCGACGATATCGCCCATGCCGAGAATGCGGCCGGCGATACGCTCTGGATCGAAATCCTCGAGCGCGTCCATCTTTTCGCCGACGCCGATCAGCTTGATAGGCTTGCCGGTGACGGCGCGCATCGAAAGCGCGGCGCCGCCGCGGCCATCGCCGTCGACACGCGTCAGTACAAGTCCGGTGATGCCGAGCGCGCCGTCGAAAGCGCGGGCGGTATTGACGGCGTCCTGGCCGGTCAGCGCGTCGGCGACAAGCAGCACCTCGTGCGGCTTTGCGATCCGCTTCACCTCGGCAGCTTCCGCCATCAAGGCCTCGTCCACCGTGGTGCGGCCTGCGGTGTCGAGCATCACGACGTCATAGCCGCCGAGTTTCGCCGCGCTGACCGCGCGTTCGGCGATCTGGACCGCGTTCTGCCCGGCGACGATCGGCAGTGTCGCGACGCCGGTCTGCTGGCCGAGCACCGCGAGCTGGTCCATCGCGGCCGGGCGATGGGTGTCGAGCGAGGCCATCAGCACGCGCTTCTTCTCGCGGTCCTGCAGGCGCTTGGCGATCTTGGCGGTGGTCGTCGTCTTGCCCGAGCCCTGCAGGCCGACCATCAGGATCGGCACCGGCGCGGCGGCGGCGAGCGAGACCGGCTGGCTGTCGGCGCCGAGCGTCTGAACCAGTTCGTCATGGACGATCTTCACGACCATCTGGCCGGGCGTCACCGACTTCACGACGACCGCGCCGACCGCCTTCTCGGTCACCCGGGCGATGAAATCGCGCACGACATCGAGCGCCACGTCCGCTTCGAGCAGCGCGCGGCGAACCTCGCGCATGGCCTCCTTGACGTCGCTCTCGGAGAGCGCGCCGCGGCCGCGAAGTCTGTCGAGTACGCCGGAAAGGCGGTCCTGAAGGGTCTCGAACATTGTTCCTCTTACCTCGCCCATTGGCCTCATTCGCCAATGAGGTAAGTGCCCAAACGTCCAACGCAAAACGCGCCCGAGGGCGCATCGCGCTGTCGGGCGTTGACCTCCGGCCTCTCAGGCCGGGCGGTGGCTCAGGCGTCGGAAGCGCTTGAGAACAGGGATCGGGTACGCGCGGAAGATGGCGGAGTCAAGGAACTCGCCCTGGGGAAGCTTTTCCGGCGAGGGCCTGGTCGGCCGCGACGACGAGCGCACAGAGCAGCGCCAGGGCAAGCGTTATCGCCAGCACGCCGGTGCCGACCTCAGCCGCGCTCCGGTTGTTTAAATCAATGACCGCATAGGGATAGACCCCGGTGAAGACACCCAGCAGCATGACATAGGGCAGATAGGCCAGCGGTGGCACGATCATGGCGGGCACGCTTTTGAAGCGCAGGCCGCCATGGGGCTGGGTAACGGTCCACCATAGCAGATACAGCAGCGGCAGTGTGTAATGCAGCAGGATGTCGGCGACGAACCACAGCCCGTCCCACCGCTTCTGGGCCAGAAGGAACACATGGTAATAGGCCATCACCAGCGTGATGGTGCCCGCCATCAGCGCGCGCGCCAGCGGACCGCGGAAGGCCGCAAGCACCCGCGCCGGTAAAAGCTCCGAAAGGTAGATCAGCACCAGCACCGCATTGGTGAGGATGGTGAAATAGGAAAAGAACAGGACGATCGACCGGCCGAGGCCTGAACCGTTCGCCATGGTCGCTGGAATCGACAGGCTGAACTGCAGAACGAGTGCGGCCGCCCCGAGAACGAGACCCGTCGCGGTCAGAAGTCTTGCAAAATGCATGAACGGCTTCCCTTTTGCCCCGGCCGCTGAGTTTAGCCGTGTCCGCCCGTCACAGACGATGCCCGAAGCCGGGCAGCGCCTCTAACTTTCGACGATGGCCAGGGCGATCACCAGCATTGCGAGGGAGCCGAAATTCAGGAACGCACGCGCGGCATGGGCATATTCCCAGCGATCGCGGAGTTCGGTCCAATCCGCGGCGGAGGCAGCACCGCCGGCGCGGAAGAACCCGCCGCTCGCACCCTTGAGATCGAGGCTATTCACCCAGACCTTGTTCACGGGATGGATCGCGCCCCAGTAAATCGCGTGGGCGATGATGAGCAGGCCGAGCGATCCCGACACCAGGATCAGAGGCACGCCGTCCGGGGTCAGAAAAATCAGAACCAGATTGGCGAGCATGCCGAGCACTTCCGCGCCGCCGCCGATCCAGGTGAAGCCGGGCCAGTAGATCGTCTGCACTTTCAGATAGTCTTGCTGCGCCAGCCGCATTTTCCCGGGCAGTTCCAGGGCGTGGCCCAAGGTCGTCGCGAGAAAAACCGCGACCAGCAGCACCGTCAGGATATGGAGAAATTCACCCATCGTCCTTTCAACGCCCGCGGGGCGGAGCAGTTCGGCTTTGCCTAGCTTCCCAGGCGCGGTTCGCCATATAAGGGCGCGAGATGAGCGCGCTGGCCAACCACCCCTTTATCAAGATGAACGGGCTCGGAAACGAGATCCTGGTGGTCGATCTGCGCGACGGCGCACCCGCGCCGACCAATGCCGAAGCCCGCGCCATCCACGACTCCGGCCTCGTCTTCGACCAGCTGATGACCATCGAGCCTGGACGGGGCACCGATATCTCGACCCGCATCTTCAACAATGACGGCTCGGAATCCTCCGCCTGCGGCAATGGCACCCGCTGCATCGCGTGGCTCGTGATGCAGGAGAGCGGCAAGGATCTGTTAACCATAAATTCAAAGGCCGGGCCGCTGGTCGCGACCGCGGGCACGGCGCCGCGGACCATCACCGTCGACATGGGTGTCCCGCGCTTTGGCTGGCAGGACATTCCGCTCAGCGAGGAATTCCGCGACACGCGCGCCATCGAACTTCAGATCGGGCCGATCGACGCGCCGGTCCTGCATTCGCCGTCGGTCGTCAATGTCGGCAATCCGCATGCGATCTTCTGGGTCGATGATGTCGAGGCGCACGATCTCGGCCGCTTCGGTCCGTTGCTCGAAAATCACCCGATCTTTCCCGAGCGCGCCAATATTTCGCTCGCCCATGTCACGTCGAAAGATGCGCTGACGCTGAAAGTGTGGGAGCGCGGCGCGGGGCTGACGCGCGCCTGCGGCACCGCCGCCTGCGCTGCCGCGGTCTCCGCCGCGCGCACGGGCCGCACCGGACGTTCCGTCACCGTCACCCTGCCGGGCGGGCCGCTGCATGTTCTCTGGCGCGAGCCCGACGACCACATCCTGATGACGGGCCCGGTCGAGAGAGAATTCGAAGGCCGGTTCGATCCCGCGATCTTTGCCGGAAACGCTGCGTGAGCATCGAGGTCATCACTTTCGGCTGCCGTCTCAACGCCAACGAGTCGGAAGCCATCCGCAAGGCGGCCGGAGAAGCCGGACGCGAAAATCTTGTTGTCGTCAATACATGCGCGGTTACGAACGAAGCGGTGGCGCAGGCGCGCCAGACCATCCGCAGGCTGCGCCGTCTCAATCCGGCATCCGACATCGTCGTCACCGGCTGCGCCGCGCAGACCGATCCCGCGATGTTCGCCGCGATGCCGGAAGTGACGCAGGTCCTCGGCAATGCCGAGAAGATGAAGCCCGCGAGTTGGGCGTTCGATCTCGGCGAGCGCGTCCGCGTCAACGACATCATGGAGGTCCGCGAAACTGCGCTGCATCTCATCGACGGCATGCAAGGCCTCGCCCGCGCGTTCGTGCAGGTGCAGAACGGCTGCGACCATCGCTGCACCTTTTGCATCATTCCCTATGGCCGCGGTCCGTCGCGCTCGGTGCCGATGGGCGCGGTGGTCGAACAGGTCAGGAAGCTCGTCAGCAACGGCTGCCGCGAGATCGTGCTGACCGGCGTCGATCTCACAAGTTATGGCGGCGATCTGCCCGGCATGCCGATGCTGGGAAAGCTCGTCCGTACGATCCTGAAGCTCGTGCCCGACCTGCCGCGCCTGCGCATCTCCTCGATTGATGCGGTCGAGGCCGACGCCGACCTGATTGCCGCGCTGGCGGAGGAAGAGCGGCTGATGCCGCATCTTCACATCTCGCTGCAGGCCGGTGACGATCTCGTTCTCAAGCGCATGAAGCGCCGCCATCTGCGCGCCGATGCGATTTCATTCTGCGCCGATCTCCGGCGTCTGCGCTCCGACATCGTGTTCGGCGCCGATTTCATCGCCGGTTTTCCGACCGAGACCGAGGAGCAGTTCCGGCGCACGCTCGCCCTCGTCGATGAATGCGGCCTGACGCATCTGCATGTCTTTCCGTTCTCGCCGCGTCCCGGCACCCCGGCCGCGAAGATGCCTCAGGTGCCACGCGAGATCGCGAAAGAGCGCGCGGCGCGGCTGCGGGCGCGGGGCGAAGCGGCCTTGCGCGCGCATCTTGCCGGAGAGATCGGCCGCACGCGCATGGCGCTCGCCGAAAACGCCGGCACCGGCCGCACCGAAGGCTTCGCGCTTGTGAAATTCGCGCGGCCTGCCGAAACCGGCAGCGTCGTTCCCGTCACCATCGCCGGACATGACGGCGTTCAGCTATTGGCGGCGTAATGGCTGACGAAAAGAAGCCCGGTCTGTTCGGACGATTGTTCGGCGGCAAGACCGCCGACGAAGCGCCGCCGCCCGCCGAGGAAATGGTGCCGGCCGTTGAAGAGACGCCGTCGGGGCTGCCCGAAAGCCCGCCGGACGAGCGCATCATTCTGCGTCCCGAGGCCGAGGATGAAGACGAGGTCGCCGCGCTCGCGCCGGAAGTCGAACTGCCGCGCGAGAAGACCGGCTGGCTGGCGCGCCTGACACGCGGGCTGTCGCGCACTTCGGAAAAGCTCGGCTCCGGCATCGCCGATCTTTTCACCAAGTCGAAGTTCGACGCCGCGACCTTGGATGAACTCGAAGACCTGCTGATCCAGGCCGATCTCGGGCTTGAGGCAGCAACGCGGATCACCGAGGAGGTCGGGCGCCAGCGTCACGAGCGCGGGCTCGACGGCGAAGGCGTTCGCCGCGTCGTGGCCGCCGAGGTCGAGAAGATCCTTTCGCCGGTCGCAACTCCCCTCGACGTCAATACGGGAGCGAAGCCGTTCGTCATTCTGGTGGCCGGTGTCAACGGCTCCGGCAAGACGACAACGATCGGCAAGCTGGCGCAGAAATTCATTGCCGATGGCAAGTCGGTCATGCTGGCGGCGGGCGACACGTTCCGCGCGGCGGCGGTCGAGCAGCTCGCGGTCTGGGGCGAGCGCACCGGCGCTCCGGTCATCCGCAAGGATATCGGCGCCGACGCATCGGGCCTTGCCTACGAGGCGGTGGAAAAGGCGCGTGCCGCGGGTGTCGACATTCTCCTCATCGACACGGCCGGCCGTCTGCAGAACCGCGCCGAGCTGATGCAGGAACTCGAAAAGATCGCGCGCGTCATCCGCAAGGTCGATGCGGATGCGCCGCATGCCGCGCTCCTCGTGCTTGACGCCACGGTCGGCCAGAACGCGCTTTCGCAGGTCGATCTGTTCCAGAAGACGGCAGGCATCACCGGCCTTGTGATGACGAAGCTCGACGGCACAGCCCGCGGCGGCATTCTTGTCGCTGTCGCCGAAAAATTCGGCCTGCCGATCCATTTCATCGGCGTCGGCGAAGGCGTCAACGACCTCGAACCTTTCGATGCCGGCGAGTTTTCGCGCGCGCTTGTGGGGCTGAACAACGCATGACCGTCAAGACCACGGCGGAAGCGCCGAAGAAGCAGCTCAACCCCTGGCTCAAATTCGCGCTCGAACTTGGGCCGCTTGTCGTCTTCTTCGTCACCAACACGCGCGCGGGCCTGTTCTACGGCACCGGAGCGTTCATGGTTGCGACGGCGGTGTCGCTCATCGTGTCGTGGTTTCTGATCCGCCGCATTCCGATCATGCCGCTGGTCACCGGCGTCGTCGTGCTGATCTTCGGCGGGCTGACCCTTTATCTGCAGGACGAGCTGTTCATCAAGCTGAAGCCGACCATCGTCAATACGCTGTTCGGTGCCGTGCTGCTCGGCGGCCTTGCCTTCGGCAAGTCTCTGCTCGCCGTGGTGTTCGAGGCGGCGTTCAACCTGACGGACGAAGGCTGGAAGAAACTCACCTTTCGCTGGGCGCTGTTCTTCTTCGTGCTCGCGATCGTCAACGAGATCGTGTGGCGGAATTTTTCGACCGATTTCTGGGTCGCCTTCAAGGTCTGGGGCATCATGCCCCTGACTTTCCTGTTCGCGCTTACTCAGGTGCCGCTGCTGACGCGCTACGAGAAGGACGCTGCTTCCGGCTGAGTATCGCAATGCGCCGTTCGGCATCGACCAGCGCCTCGTTGGCGCTGGCGATCTTGTCGTGGAATTCCTTACGGAAGCTGAGATCGATCGCGTGCTCGACGTCGCGTTCCTTCGCGATCAGTTCGCGTAGCTTCGCGCGTTCCAGCGCCAGATAGCGCACGGGTGTCAGCGCGACGGCCGTCGCGGTGGCCGGAGTTCCGGACAGGATGCTGATTTCACCGACAAGGCTGCCGCGATAGCACAGCCCCACCTCTACCTCTTCCACGGTCACGCGTACTTCGCCCTCGGCGATGAAGTAGAGATGCGAGACCATCTGCCCGCGCTGAGTGAAGACGAACCCGGGTTCGGCCGTGCCCCAATGGCCGGTCGCAAGGAGGCGGCGCGTCAGCTGCGGATCGAGCTTGGGCGCAATGTGCTGACGGAACATCCAGTCGTCGGCGGAGAAGCTGAAGCCGCGGTTCTTCCAGCTCGCGAAGGCGATCTGGGCTGCGTTTACGGCAACGAACACGGCAAACCATGTCGCACTGACATAATCGCCGACTGCTCCGGAATAGAGGATCCCGGCAAGTCCGGCTGCGATGCCGACGATGCGAAGTTGGAGCATCTTCGTCATCAGCACGGACAGGATCAGCAACGCAAAGGTCGCGTGTCCGAGAAGAGCTTCCGCTGACAAGATGTCGATATCCCCGGGCTGGGCCGATTATCGGGCATTTTCGCCGAGCGAGGCGGCGGAGGCAATCTCTAGCGCATGGCGGCGGATGCCGTTCCGGCCTCGGCCTTGCCGATTTCCGGCAGCAGCACGTCGGTGAAGCTGGCCTCGGTCAGCGGGCCGATATGCTTGTAGGCGATGCGGCCGTCCTTGCCGATGACGAACGTCTCCGGCACGCCATAGACGCCCCAGTCGATGGCGGCGCGCCCCTTCTCGTCCACCCCGACGGCGGAGAAGGGATTGCCCATTTCGTTGAGGAAACCCAGCGTGTTCCCGGGCTCGTCCTTGTAGGCGATGCCGACCAGCCGGACACGGTTCATCGCGGCGAGCTTTTCCAGCAGCGGGTGTTCCTCACGGCAGGGTGCGCACCAGGAGGCGAAGACGTTGACCACCGTCACATGGCCGTTTCCGAGATCGTCGCGCGACAGGCCGGGGACCGCCGCGCCGTTCGGGCCGGCAAGGCCTGTCAGCGGCGGCAGCGAGAAGTCGGGCGCTTCGCGGCCGATCAGCGCCGAGGGCAGTTTCGACGGGTCGCCGGCATAGAGCCGGACGTAGAACAGCCCGACCAGCGCCAGGAACAGCGCGAGCGGGATGAGAACGCCAAGCCGGCGCATCAGCCCCGTCCGAGCCGGGTTTCGAGGGCCTCCAGCGCGCGTACCTGTCCGCGATACTGCAGGACGCTCCACACGATCAGCGCCCCGGTGACAAGGGCGGTAAAACCGTAGGCGGCGACGATATATCCGGTGTGGGTCATCGTTCCTCCGCCGCCCGCAATTGCAGGCCGCGCACCCGCCGCCGCGTCAGTTCGGTGCGCATGCCGACCAGATGCAAAGTGACGAACAGACACGTAAACGCCAGCGCGTTCACGAGAAGAGGCACGAGGATGTCCGGATGGATCGTCGGCCCGTCCACGCGAAACACCGACGCCGGCTGATGCAGCGTGTTCCACCAGTCCACCGAAAACTTGATGATGGGGATATTGACGAAGCCGGCCAGCGTCAAAATCGCCACCAGCCTTGCGGCGCGCGATGGTTCGTCGAGCGCGGCGCGCAGCGCGATGACGCCCAGATACATCAATAACAATATCAGTACGGACGTCAGCCGTGCGTCCCATTCCCACCACGTGCCCCACATCGGGCGTCCCCACAGCGAGCCGGTGACGAGGGCGATCAGTGTAAAGGCCGCGCCGATGGGTGCCGCAGCCTGCGCCGCCACATCGGCGAGCGGATGGCGCCAGACGAGCACGCCGAGGCTTGCGATCGACATCAGGGACCAGCCGAACATCGCAAGCCACGCCGCCGGCACATGGACGAACATGATCCGCACCGTATCGCCCTGCTGGTAGTCCGCAGGCGAAACGAAGAACGCCTGATACAGCCCGACGGCAAACAGGATCGCTGTCAGCCCCGCGAGCCAGGGCAGCAGCGAGCCCGCGAGCGCGTTGAAACGTGCAGGGTTGGCGAGCGCGATCATCGGGCGCGATGTAGCCTTGCGGCCTCCGGCTGGCAACGCGCGTTTGGTCACGACTGCGCGCCTTTCAGGGCCGCCGCCGCCGCCACGGGCGCCAGAACCAGACTGCCGAGGGAGGCCGCCAGCAGCAGCATCAACGGTGCGGAGCCGCCCTCGCCGGCGACGAGTGCATTGGTCGCCGACACGCCGAAGATCAGGACAGGCACCGCCATCGGCAGCACCAGCACCGGCAGCAGCAGGCCACCCCGTCTCAGCCCTACGGTCAGGGCCGCACCGATCATGCCGAGCAGCGTCAAGGCCGGCGTGCCCAGCAGGAGGGTCAGGGCCACGGCGCCGAGCGCTTCGGGCGGCAGGTTCAGCATCAGGCCGAGAAGAGGCGCGGCGGCGGCGAGCGGCAGTCCCGTCACGGTCCAGTGGGCGGCCGCCTTGGCCAGAACGACGAGCGGCAGCGGGGCCGGAGCCGCGAACAGAAGATCGAGCGAGCCGTCCTCGGCATCGGCCCCGAACAGCCGGTCGAGACCGATCAGGGTCGAGAGCAAAGCGCCGATCCAGAGAATGGCCGTGCCCACGCGCGCCAGAAGCTTCATGTCGGGCCCGATGGCAAAGGGCGTCACGGCGACGACAGACAGGAAGAAGACGAGCGGCAGGCCGACGCCGCCGCCGGCCCGGACGGCAAGGCGGAAGTCGCGCCGGATCAGGGCCAGCAGCGCGCGCGTCATACCGCCCGTCCCAGAACCATGCGTTTTGTCATGGCCCAACCGAGGTCGGCATGCGTGGCGGCGACAACGAGGCCGCCTGCGGCTCGATGGATTTCGACAAGGGAGGCGAGCCGGTCGAGACCGTCGGTGTCGAGCGCCGTCGCCGGTTCATCGAGCAGCCAGATGTCCCGCCTGGCGACGGCGAGACGGGCGAGCGACAGCCGCCTTTTTTGACCGGCGGACAGCGTTCCGGCGGGCAGATCGGCGGCATGGCCAAGGCCGACCGCCTCGAGCGCCGTTTCGGTTGCGGTACTGTCGCCGCCGAGAAAGTCCGCCCAGAACGCAATGTTTTCCCGGGCGGTCAGCGCGCCCTTCACCCCGTCGAGATGACCGAGGAAATGCATGTGTTCGGCGGCCGTGCGTTCGCCATCGCCGCCCTCGACCGAAATCCGGCCTTGTGCCAGCGGCAAAAGACCCGCCAGCGCCCGCAAAAGCGTCGATTTCCCAGCACCATTGGGCCCGGTCACGACCATGGCCTCGCCTGGCCCGAGCTTTACGCCGACGCCCTCCAGCACGCGGCGGCCGCCGCGTTCAACAGTGAGATCATCCGCGGTCAGTTGCACGAGGCCCCGCCGAAATAATGAGAGACGGAGCCTGCTTGCGTGGGGCCTACGATCTGGAAGGATTCGAAACTTGCTTCTATATTCGCCCCCTGCTCGACGTATTCCCAATGCGGAGAGCGGACTGCCACGCGTTTCCCACGGGGTTGTCCGCTTCGGAGTGCACACGCTCCCGCCGAGTGTCTGGTATGGAGATCAGCACTCGTGTCCAAAACATCCCTCGACAGTTTCAAAGCCAAGAAAACTCTCACCGCCGGCGGCCGGACCTACACTTACTACAGTCTCGCCGAGGCCGAGAAAAACGGCCTCAAGGGCATAGCGCGTCTGCCGGTGTCGCTCAAAGTCCTGCTTGAGAACCTGCTGCGGTTCGAGGACGGCAGGACCGTCACCAAGGACAGCATCCTGGCCATGGCCGCATGGCTGAAGGACCGGACCTCTTCTCAGGAGATCAATTTCCGGCCAGCCCGCGTCCTGATGCAGGATTTCACTGGCGTTCCTGCCGTCGTCGATCTCGCCGCGATGCGCGACGCGATGAACGCGCTTGGCGGCGATCCGCGCCGCATCAATCCGCTTATCCCGGTCGATCTCGTGATCGACCATTCGGTCATCGTCGACGAGTTCGGCACACCGCAGGCCTTCGCCAAGAACGTCGAACTCGAATACCAGCGCAATGGCGAGCGCTACCGGTTTCTGAAATGGGCCCAGGGCTCGTTCGACAATTTTCGTGTCGTGCCGCCCGGAACCGGCATCTGCCACCAGGTCAATCTCGAATATCTTTCCCAGGTCGTCTGGACGAATGAAGAAGGCGGCGAGACCACGGCCTATTGCGACACGCTGGTCGGCACCGACAGCCACACCACGATGGTCAATGGCCTGTCCGTACTCGGCTGGGGCGTCGGCGGCATCGAGGCGGAGGCCGCGATGCTCGGCCAGCCGCTGTCGATGCTTGTCCCCGAAGTCGTCGGCTTCCGCATTTCCGGAAGATTGCGAGAAGGCGTCACCGCGACCGACCTCGTGCTGACGGTCACCGAGATGCTGCGCAAGAAGGGCGTCGTCGGAAAATTCGTCGAGTTTTTCGGTCCCGGCATCGGTGCGATGGCGCTGGAGGATCGTGCGACGATCGGCAACATGGCGCCGGAATATGGCGCGACCTGCGGCTTCTTTCCGGTCGATACCGAAACGCTGCGCTATCTCGACGAAACCGGCCGCGATCCGGCGCGCCTTGCGCTTGTCGAGGAGTATCAGAAGGCGCAGGGCATGTTCTGGACGCCGGACGCCGCCGAGCCCGTATTTACGGATGTGCTCGAACTGGACCTCGCCTCCGTCGAACCGTCCCTCGCGGGTCCGAAACGGCCGCAGGACCGTGTGCTGCTGTCTGGCACCAAGGCCGGTTTCCTCAACGCGCTTGAGGGTGAGTTCGGCAAGAAGGGCAAGGTTGCCGAGCGCTTTCCGGTCGAAGGCGAGGACTATACGATCGGCCATGGCGATGTCGTGCTCGCCGCCATCACATCCTGCACCAACACCTCAAACCCGAATGTCATGATCGCAGCCGGGCTTCTCGCCCGCAACGCGGTGGCGAAGGGCCTGAAGGTCAAGCCCTGGGTCAAGACATCGGTCGCGCCGGGAAGCCAGGTCGTCGCCGACTATTATGCGAGTTCGGGTCTGCAGACCGATCTCGACACGCTCGGCTTCAACATCGTCGGCTTCGGCTGCACCTCGTGCATCGGCAATTCCGGCCCGCTGGCGGAACCGCTGTCGGAGGCAGTCAACGGCAATGACGTCGTGGCCGGCGCCGTGATCTCCGGCAACCGCAATTTCGAGGGCCGCGTCAATCCTGACGTGCGCGCGAACTACCTTGCGTCGCCGCCGCTCGTCGTCGCCTATGCGCTGGCGGGCTCCCTGCAGGTTGACCTCGCAACCGAGCCGCTTGGCTTGGGATCGGACGGCAAGCCGGTCTATCTCCGTGACATCTGGCCGTCCTCGAAGGAGGTCGCTCAATATGTACGCGACAACGTCACCAAGGCGATCTTCCAGAAGCGCTATGCCGACGTCTTCAAGGGCGACGAGCACTGGCAGAAGATTTCGGTGTCGAAGGGCCTGACCTACGAGTGGGACGACCGCTCGACCTATGTGCAGAACCCGCCGTATTTCGAGGGCATCACCAAGACGCCGGCGCCGCTCAAAGACATCGACAATGCGCGTGTACTGGCGTTGCTGCTCGATTCAATCACGACGGACCACATCTCGCCGGCGGGCTCGATCAAGGTCGAAAGCCCCGCCGGTCATTACCTGCGCGATCATCAGGTGCGCCCGGCGGACTTCAATCAGTACGGCACGCGCCGCGGCAACCATCAGGTCATGATGCGCGGCACCTTCGCCAATATCCGCATCAAGAACCAGATGCTGGCTGGCGTCGAAGGCGGGCTGACCAGGCATTATCCGGACGGCGAACAGATGCCGATCTACGACGCGGCCATGAAATACAAGGCCGACGGCGTGCCGCTCGTCGTCTTTGCCGGCAAGGAATACGGCACCGGCTCGTCGCGCGACTGGGCCGCGAAGGGCACTGTCCTGCTTGGAATCCGTGCTGTGATCGCTGAAAGTTTCGAGCGCATCCACCGCTCCAACCTTGTCGGCATGGGCGTCGTGCCGCTGGTGTTCGAGGCCGGCACGAGCTGGAAGACACTCGGCCTCAAGGGCGACGAAACGGTCACCATCCACGGCATAGCCGACGGGCTGCAGCCGCGGGCGGTTCTCACGGCCGAGATCACATTCGCGTCAGGCGAGGTCAAGCGCGTGCCGCTGGTCTGCCGGATCGACACTGCCGAGGAAATGGAATATTTCCGCAATGGCGGCATCCTGCACTATGTGCTGCGCCAGCTCGCGGCATGAGGCTCTCGGCCTCGTGACTGGCGGGCCGGGGTAAACAGGGCCATGCCAGACCTATGAGATTGACGCCTCAAGTACTCGGCATCGGGCTTGCGCTGGTATCAGTGCAGGCCCTTGCCGAACAGCCCCGGGCCGTTCTGGAGCTCTTTACCAGCCAAGGCTGCTCGTCCTGCCCCAAGGCCGACCGTCTTGCCGGTGAACTGGCCAAGGAGAAGGACCTCGTCGTCCTGACGTTTCCTGTCGATTACTGGGACTATCTCGGCTGGAAGGATACCTTCGGCGCGGCCGCCCATTCGGCCCGCCAGCGCGCCTATGCCAATGTTCGCGGCGACCGCAAGGTGTTCACACCGCAGATGATTGTTAACGGCATCGAGTCCGCGACCGGCAGCGACCGCACGGGGATTCTGGCGGCCATCGAAAAGACGAAGGATAAGGACGGGCTGCTGGCGATCCCGGTCAATGTCGTGGAGCAGGGCGGTCAGATCGAGGTCGCCCTTGAAGCCGGACCTGCGCGCGAGGGCGAGGTATGGCTCGTCGCCGTTGCGTCGCACCGTACAGTCGAGATCGAGAACGGCGAGAACAAGAGCCGGACTATCGACTACACCAATGTTGTGCGGCGCATGACGCGCCTCGGCGCCTGGGCCGGCAAGCCGTGCCAGTTCAAGGTTGCGCGCGCGGAAGCCGTGCCGGCGGATGCCGACCGCTATCTTGTGCTCGTGCAGCAAGGTTCAGGCTCGATGCCGGGCACGATTCTCGGCGTGCGCTCGACCGATTGAATTTTCTGAAAATTCGTGCGGTGCAGACAAAAAGAAGGGCCGGACAAGCCGGCCCTTCTCAAGTCACTTCAGGTTGCCCTGAAGCGTTTACGGTCAACCCGGTCAATCGCACCCCGTGGGGCTGGGGGGCTGGAATCGGAGCGTGACAACCGGGCCCCGAGGCAACGGATGAAGGTTCATCCTGACCGGTGGCGGCGCGTTGTCCAGAAAGAGGCAATATTGTGAATTCGCCGTCATGCACAGGAATCCGTTAGCCGTGCTTGCATGGCATTGCCCCTTGCGCATGTTTTGTGACGGCGCGATGATTGAGGCGTCGAACCGAGGTGCGAATGGGCGAAGTCATCGAGCCGATACACGAATTCGGGGGCGTCCAACGCTCCCACGAAAGTTTCAGTTCACAGCCGTCGGTGCCGGTTATCGCGTTCGACAAGCAAGAGCTCCGCGAAATTCTCAATGTGTATGGCCGTCTGGTCGCGGCCGGTGAGATGCGCGACTACGCCATCGACATGCTGCGCGACAAGGCGGTGTTCTCGCTGTTCCGGCGCATGGGCGACGTACCGACCTACCGGATCGAGAAGGACCCGAAATTGAGAAGCCGCCAGGGCGCTTATTCGGTGATCTCCGCGACGGGCCTTATCCTGAAGCGCGGCCACGATCTTGGCCGCGTGCTGGCCGTACTCGACAAGCAGCGGCTGAAGCTCGTAACGAACCGATAACTTTATCCGAGCGCCCTGCGGGCTGCATACGACCCATGCGTGCGCATGGGGGCTGAAGAACATCGCCAGGCCTATATACACGCCGTACCCGGAAAAGGATCGTCCGACCGGGTCGATGGCCCCGGAGGGCCGGCGAAAAGTGAACTGGAACGACTTCAAGAAGGTGCTGCGCGCGATCGACGAGCATGTCACCGAAAATGCATATGAACATGGACGGCGCTGGGTTCTCGATCGGGAAACCGAACCGGTGACGACGCGCCGGACGGCGGCGCCCAGGAAATCCCCGAACGCGATGCTGGCCCGCTAAACCGCTCAGGGCTCTTCGTCGGGCTCGAACCGGTCGCCGAGTCCGAGTGCTTTTTGCATCATCACGGTGTCGAGCCAGCGGCCGTGCTTACGGCCGACGGATGGGTGCGTGCCGATCATGTCGAAACCCGCGGTGCGGTGCAGCGCCACCGATGCCGCGTTCTCACTGTCGCCGATCACCGCGATCATCTGGCGGAAGCCGCGCTCCTCGCATTGCGCGACCAATGCGTTGAGCAGCGCGCGGCCGACCCCTTTGCCCTGCCAGCCCGGCGCGACGTAAACCGAGTTCTCGACGGTGTAGCGATAGGCAGGACGCGGCCGGTATGGTCCGGCATACGCATAGCCGGCAACGGTGCCGCCAGCGTCTGCGACGAGATAGGGAAAGTTCTCGCGCGTCAGCGCCTCGAAGCGCCGCGTCATTTCGTCAAGACCGGGCGGGACGAGTTCGAAGCTGGCGGTGCCTGTACGGACGGCCTCGTCGTAGATGGCGGCGATGGCGGGGAGGTCGGCGGGGGAGGCGGAACGGATCATTCTTTTCGCACAATAACAAAAAAGCCCCGGCTTTCGCCGGGGCTTATATGTTCAATCGACGCTTTTTATTCGCGGTTGCCGAACAGGTTCAACATCATCATGAACAGGTTGATGAAGTCGAGGTAGAGCGACAGGGCACCCATGATCGCCTTGCGGCCCATCATGTCGCTGTCGTCGACCGCGTTGTACATCTCCTTGATGCGCTGCGTGTCGTAGGCGGTGAGACCCGAGAACACCAGCACGCCGACGCACGAGATGATGAACTGCATCATCGTCGACTGCAGGAAGATGTTGACCACCATCGCGATGATGAGGCCGATCAGACCCATCACGAGGAAGGTGCCGAACGCCGAAAGGTCGCGCTTCGTCGTGTAGCCGTAGAGGCTGAGCGCGCCGAAAGCCGCCGCGGTGATGAAGAACACGCGCGCGATCGAGGAGCCGGTATAGACCATGAAGATGGTCGACAGCGACATGCCCATGAGCGCGGCGAACGTCCAGAACGCGATCTGCGCGCCGGAGGTGCTCATGCGGCCGATACGGGCGGACAGGTAGAAGACCATGCCGAGCGGCGCCAGTGCGATCACCCATTTCAGCGGCGTCGCGAACAGGGTCTGCCCGAACGAGGTCAGCGCCGTGGCGCCGGAGGCGTCCTGCGTCACGGCCAGCTTGAAGACGCCGATGGCCACGAGGCCGGTGATGGCCAGGCCGATCGTCATGTAGTTGTAGACGGAGACCATGTAGGACCGGAGGCCCTGGTCGATGACAGCGGCCTCAGTGCGGGCCGTGCCCACGCGGGCCGTCCCAGTGCGGTCGAAGTCAGCCATTGAATTTCTTCCCTTTTGTTATCCCGCATTCCGAGGGCGCGAGATCTCGGGAACAATATGGGAAATCCCGCGCTCGGAGACAAGCAGGGGAACTACGGTACCGCTACGGTGTCTCCTGACATTTCCGCGAACGAAGCCTTTGCCGGGCCGTCACAAATTTCGCAGCACCGGCGCCGGCTTCAGCCCCGTCAGCCGCCAGGTGCCGGCCAGGCCGAGCACGACGGTCAGGACGAGAGCCGCCGCGGCGGCACCGAGCGCGCTCTGCCAGTCGAGATAGAATTCGAGATTCATCACCTCGCGGACGATGACGAAGGCGGCCGCCGCGCCGGCCAGAAGGCCGAACAGGGCGGTGCCGAACCCGATCATCAGATATTCGAGCGCAAAGGCGGCGATGATGCGCGTGCGGGTCGCGCCCAGCGTCTTCAGGATCATGGCGTCATAGACCCTGTAGCGGTGGCCGGCGGCGAGCGCGCCGCCGAGCACGAGCACGCTCGCAAACAGCGTCACCCCGCTCGCGCCGCGGATGGCGAGCGCAAGGTCGGTGACGATTTCGGCGATGCTGGAAAGCGCATCCTTCACCCGCACGATCAGGATGGCGGGAAAGCGCGCGGCGGTGTCGCGCAGGAGCGCAAGCTCGGCGGCGTCCCCCGCGTCGGCCGGAAAGGAGAGGGTCGCGAGATACTGGTAGGGCGCGCCGGCGAAGGTGTTCGGTGAAAACACCAGCACGAAATTGATGCCAAGGCTCTCCCACTCGACCTCGCGCAGATTTGCAATCCGCGCGCTGATCTCGCGGCCGAGCACGTTCACGGTGATCTCGTCGCCGATCGAGAGACCGAGATCGCGCGCGCTCTCCGCCTCGAAGGAGACGAGGTTGTCGCCCGTGTGGCCGGGTTGCCACCATTCCCCCTCGACGACCTTGGAGCCCTCCGGCGGGCTATCGGCATGCGTGATGCCGCGGTCGCCGCGCAGCACCCACGCGGATTCGCCGGCCTGATAGCCTTCCGCGCTTTCGCCTTTCAGGGCGACGATGCGGCCGCGCAGCATCGGCACCTGCTCGATCGTGCCGCCCGGCACCTTCTCCTTCAGGAAGGCGGCGAAGTCCGGCGCTTCGGCATTCGGAATGTCCGCGAAGAAAAAGCTCGGCGCGCGCTCCGGAAGCGACGCGGTCAGCTGGTTTCGTATGGACGAATCGATCAGCGTCAGCGTCACCAGCAGCGCAAGGCCGAGGCCGAGCGACAACACGACCGACGGCGTCAGCGCGCCGGGCCGATGGACGTTTGCGAGCGCCATGCGCAGTTCGGCGTTGCGCGGCCGCGGCAGGCGGCGGGCGATGGCCATGATCACGAACGCAACGAGGCGCAGCAACGCGAAGATCGCGATCGCGGCACCGATGAAGGTCAGTGCCACGAGTTTCTGCGCGGCGGTCGCGACCATCAGCGCGACCAGCACGACAACCGCAACAGCCATCAGCACGAGATAGCGCCGCGCCGGCCAGCGCAGCGTCGTCTGCGCGAGATGATCGCGAAACAGCGCGGAGACCGGCAGTTCATGCGCGCGCGCCAGCGGCCACAATGTGAAGACGAAGGCAATCAGCGCGCCGAACACGGCCGCGATGGCGAGCCGTCCGGGCTGCAGCGAAGGAACGAAGGGCAGCGGGATCATCGCGCCGAACGCCCAGTCGACCAGAAAGGGCAGGGCCGCGCCGAGCGCGAGGCCGAGCGCGATGCCGATCCCGGCAATGGCGAGAATCTGCAACAGATAGATCTGAAAAATGCGCGCGCCGGTCGCGCCCAGCGATTTCAGCACGGCGATGGTCTCGCGCCGCTTCTCGACGTAGGCATTGACGGCATTGGCGACGCCGACGCCGCCGACGAGGAGCGCAGTAAGCCCGACGAGAGTCAGGAACTGGCTGAAGCGGTTGATGTTCTGTTCAAGCCGGTCGGAGGCGCTGTCGCGCGTGCGTACCCGCCATCCCGCCTCGGGGAAGGCCTTCTGCGCCGCTTCGGTAAACGTACGGACATCGGTATCGGACGCGGCGGCTGGCGGCAGCGCGACCCGGTAGCTCCAGCGCACGAGGCTGCCGGGCACGACGAGGCCCGTGGCGTCGAGCGCCGCCCGCGTCACATACATATGCGGCGCAAAACCGAAGCCGCCCGACAGATTGTCCGGTTCCTTGACAAGCGCGGCGCGAATCTCGAGCGGGATATCCCCGACCGTTATGCGGTCGCCGACCTTGGCTTCGAGGCGCGCGAGCAGCGCCTGATCGACCACGGTGCCGAATACGCCGCCCCTTTGGGCCAGAAGCCCGGACAAAGGCATCTGCGGATCGGTCTCCATCACACCGAACAGCGGGTGCAGTTCGGTCACGGCCTTCAGTTCGCCGAGCGCCGCATTGCCGTCGCCGGTGCGCGCCATCGCACGCAGGCTTGCGACCGGAGAGACGGTGCCCCGCGCGCTGAGGAACGCCATCTCTTCGGGCGTTGCCTCGCGGTGAAGAAGCTGGAACGCGGCGTCGCCGCCGAGAATGTTGCGGCCCTCGCGCGCGAGGCCATCGTACAGGCCGCCCGCGATCGAGCCGACACCGGCAATCGAGGCCACGCCGAGCGCAAGGCAGGCGATGAAGGTGCCGAAGCCCGACATGCCGCCGCGCATCTCGCGCAGTGCAAGTCGCAGCGACAGCGCCCATCCCGGCGCCCTGGGAGACGGTGCGAAGGCGGTCATCAGGCCGTCAGGACCTCCGGCGCGCTGTGCTGGATCTTGCCGGAGCGCAACCGCACCACGCGGTCGCAGCGCTGGGCCAAAGCGAGATCATGCGTCACCAGCACGAGCGTCGTGCCGCGCTCCTTCGCCTTGCTGAAGATGAGGTCGGCGATGCTCCGCCCGGTCGTCTCGTCGAGATTTCCGGTCGGCTCGTCGCAGACGAGGATCTGCGCGCCTGGCGCGAGCGCCCTCGCCAGTGCCACGCGCTGCTGTTCGCCGCCCGACAGTTCGGCCGGATAGTGGGTGGCGCGATGGGCGAGCCCGACTTCCGCCAGTTCGGCCTCGGCGCGCGCGGAAGCATCCGGTGCGCCGGCCAGCTCGAGGGGCACGGCGACATTTTCCAGCGCCGTCATGGTCGGGATGAGATGAAAGCTCTGGAACACGACGCCGATGTTCCTGCCGCGAAAGCGCGCCAGGGCATCCTCGTCCAGTCGCGTCAGTTCCTCGCCGAGCAGTTTCACGCTGCCGCTGTCGGCGCGTTCGAGGCCCGCCAGAACCATCAGCAGCGAGGATTTTCCGGAGCCGGAAGGCCCCGTCAGGCCGACGGTCTCGCCCTTGGCGATGGCGAGGGAAATGTCCTTGAGGATATGGACCCGGGCCGCGCCGCGGCCCAAACTGAGATTGATGCCTGTGAGGTCGATGGCCATATCCGGTGAAACCCGCCTTGTGGAGAGACCCCATATGGAGAGCACCGCCGTCACCCGCCAGTCACAAACGCTTGGGCTTGCCCGTCTATTTGTCGCGGCGGCCATCGCCTGGCTGGGCTTCCTGCTCCCGGCTTCGGCGGACACCGTCCGCCTTGTCGCGCTCGGCGACAGCCTGACGGCAGGCTACGGCCTCAATACGTCGCAGGCCTTTCCGGCGGTGCTGGAGAAAGCCCTCAAGGCCAAGGGGTTCGATGTCGAGATCACGAATGCCGGCGTCTCCGGCGATACGGCCGCCGCCGGGGCGCAGCGGGTCGACTGGTCGGTGCCGGACGGCACCGACGGCGTGATCCTTGAGCTTGGCGCCAACGACGCGCTGCGCGGCCTGCCCCCCGAGCAGACGGACAAGGCACTGCGCCAGATTCTCGACCGGCTGAAGGCCCGCAACATCCCGGTGCTGATCGCGGGCATGTACGCGCCGCGCAGTCTCGGCGCCGCCTACTATGAAAAGTTCGACGCCATCTATCCCGCGCTCGCAAAAGACTACGGGCACGATCTCTACCCGTTCTTCCTCGAGGGCGTGCTCGGCGACGCCAGCCTCAATCTCGACGACGGCATGCACCCGAGTCACACGGGTGTCGAGAGAATCGTTGAGGGAATCCTTCCCGCCGTCGAAAGTTTCCTTGGCCGCATCAAGACCGCGTCCTGATTCGGGAGGCCCGCATGCCCCGCCTGTTCACCGCCCTCGAAATTCCAAACGATGTCGCCGAGCGGCTGTCCGTCCTGCGTGGCGGGCTGCCCGGTGCGCGCTGGGTCGATCCCGAGAACTATCATGTGACGCTGCGCTTTCTCGGTGATGTTGATGACCGCACCGCGCAGGAAGCCTCGGATTTTCTTGACGGTATCCTGCGCGAACCGCTGACGGTATCGATCGGCGAGCTCGACGCGTTCGGCGGCGACCGGCCGCGCTCGATCATCGCCAAGGTGCAGCCGACCGCGGAACTCTCCGATCTGCAGGCGGAGAACGAGCGCGCGGTGCGCCGCGCCGGCCTGCCGCCGGAGGGCCGTAAATTCACGCCCCATGTCACCCTGGCGAGACTGCGCGATGTGAAGCCGCGCGAGGTGGCCGACTGGCTCGCGGTGCGCGGCGGCGCGCCGCGGCTGGATTTCGAGGCCCGGCGCTTCGTGATGATGTCTTCGCGCGCCTCGACCGGCGGCGGACCCTATGTCGTCGAGGAGGTCTATCCGCTCGGCGACGACATGGAGGAGGACGAATATGCCGAAGCTCGCTGGTGAGGAGCGCGCAGCCGCGCTGAAATCGCTTCCCGGCTGGCGCGAGGCCGAGGGCCGCGACGCCATCCGCAAGGAATTCCGGTTCGGGAATTTCGCGGAAGCCTTCGGTTTCATGGCCCGCGTCGCGCTCGCCGCCGAAAAGATGGACCATCATCCCGACTGGTCGAATGTCTACGACCGGGTGGACATCGAACTTTCCAGCCACGATATCGGCGGCGTCAGCGAACGCGACATCACGCTGGCGGCCAAGATCGACGCCATCGCGGGAGCCAAACCGGCCGGCCCGCGTTGACGCTGCGGAAGAGGTGGACATGAGCGAGCGGCACGAAAAGGAGCAGACGGTCCGGGAGGGTTTCTGGCCGAAGATCGCGAGTTTTGCCGCCGCCGTCCCGTTCGCCGAGCAGGCGCTGGCGGCCTGGTATTGCGCCTTCGACCGCGAAACCTCGCCGCGTGTCCGCTACATCCTCATTGGTGCGCTCGCCTATTTCGTCATGCCGTTCGATGCCGTGCCGGACGTCCTCCCGCTGTTCGGCTTTGCCGACGACGCCTCGCTGCTCTCGGCGGCGCTGCTCGCGGTCGGCTCCGCGATGACCGACGCGCACCGGGAAGCGGCACGCCAGGCGATGGTCCGGTTGCGGACCCCCGCCTGACCCGTCAACAATCCTTTCGGATTGGTTTCCAAATTTCGTCAATTTTTACCTGTTGTTCGTAATTGCGGGCCCAAACTCGGGGTTCGCGAGGGGGTTCTTCCATTGCCCGCCCGCATGTCCATTCCACGCGTCCGGCAAGAAGCCGGCGATGAGGGTGTTTCGATTCGTATGATTGTACGCCGGCTTGTTCTTGCCGCTCTTCTCACTGCCTTCGCTCCCGATGTCTCGAAAGCGCAGGGGCAGCAGCTTCTTGGCCAGTTCACCGACTGGGCGGCCTATACCGCCAACGGCTCTTCCGGAAAGGTGTGTTTCGTCATTTCCCAGCCGAAGACCCGGCTGCCGGAAGGCCTGAACCGCGATCCGGCCTATTTCTTCGTTTCGCACCGGCCGGGCGAGAATGTCCGCAATGAGGTGTCGGTCCAGGTGGGATTTCCGCTGCGGCCCGGTTCGACGATTGAGATGACGACCAATAATGGCGGCAATTTCGTTCTGGCGACCCAGGATCAGCGCGGCTGGTCGAACGGCCAGGACGATGCCCGCATCGTCGAGACGATGCGCGGCGGCGGCGAGATGGTCATCAAGTCGACCTCCGGCCGCGGCAATGTCACGACCGACACGTTCTCCCTGAGCGGCATTTCGGCCGCCCTCGACGCCGCCAACGGGGCGTGTCCCTGAGGGCGTCTCCGGCCGGGCATGCAAATCCCGGCCTTTTCCACTATATGAGCGCCCATGTCCGCGCTTCCTGACCTTGCGCCCCCTGTTTCGGCCGCCGCGCCTTCCCTCCGCCCGTCGCTGGCGGGGCTGACGCGCGCCGGCCTGTCGGATGCGCTCGGCGAGGCCGGGGTGCCCGAGCGCGAGCGGCGCATGCGCACGAACCAGCTCTGGCACTGGATCTATCACCGCGGCGTGGTCTCGTTCGACGAGATGACCAATGTGTCGAAGACGCTGCGCGCGGTGCTCGCGGAACGCTTCACGCTGGAGCGGCCGGAGATCGTCACCGAGCAGATATCGACCGATGGCACGCGCAAATGGCTGATCCGCCTGCCGCCGAGCGGCAAGGATACGCGCCCGCACGAGATCGAGGCTGTGTACATACCCGAATCCGATCGCGGGACGCTGTGCGTCTCCTCGCAGGTCGGCTGCACGCTCGCCTGCACCTTCTGCCACACCGGCACGCAGACGCTGGTGCGCAATCTCACCGCGGCGGAGATCGTCGCGCAGCTTCTGATCGCGCGGGACCGGATCGGCGACTGGCCGGGCATGGAGCGCGCGAAGGACGGCCTCGTTCCCGACGCCGAGCGTGCGGTCACCAACATCGTCTTCATGGGCATGGGCGAGCCGCTCTACAATCTCGACGAGGTCAAGGACGCGATCGAGGTGATTTCCGACGGCGACGGCCTCTCGCTGTCACGCCGCCGCATCACGGTTTCCACCTCGGGCGTCGTGCCGGAGATCGAACGGCTTGGCGCGGAATCCGGGCCGATGCTGGCGATCTCGCTGCACGCGACCCATGACAAGCTCCGCAACGAGCTCGTGCCGCTCAACAAGAAATACGACATCAGGGCGCTGCTCGATGCCTGCCGCGCCTATCCCGGCGCCTCCAACGCGCGCCGGATCACCTTCGAATATGTGATGCTGAAGGGCGTCAACGACTCGGACGCCGAGGCCCGCGAACTGGTGCGGCTGCTGAAGGGCATTCCGGCCAAGATCAATCTCATTCCGTTCAATCCCTGGCCCGGCACGAAATACGAGTGCTCGGACTGGGAGCGCATCGAGCAGTTCTCCGAGATCGTGTTCCGCGCCGGCTATGCCTCGCCGGTACGTACGCCGCGCGGCCGCGACATTCTCGCCGCCTGCGGCCAGCTCAAATCCGCGACCGAGCGCCTCCGTGCCCGGGCGCGGCTTGCCACGGAGGCGCCGGAGGCGGAGTGAGCACGCTTCTGCGCATCCTGTTTCTGGTTCCGCTCGGCTATGTGCTGGCGATTGTCGCCGCGGCGACCACCGTGGCGCTCGCCGAATGGCTGCGTGCCTACGGCCCCGTCGCCGACGATCCGGCGGCGCTCGGCATGACCGGCATGGTGGTCATGCTGGACTGGTTCATTTTGATGATATTTGTCGGCACCGCGGCGGCGATACCGAGCCTCATCGCCATCGGCGCCGCCGAGGTGTTCGGGATCAAGAGCGCGCTCTATTTCTGCGGCGCGGGGCTTGCCGTCGCCTTCGTCACAAGTCTTGCCATCGATCCTTCGGGCATCCCGCCTTTCATGACGGAACCCGCGATCGCCGGCGCGGCGGGTCTTGCCGGCGGACTCGTGTACTGGCTCGTTGCCGGACAATGGTCCGGACTTCTGGTTTCGGAACCCAAGCGCTCCTGATCCCGTTTCCTTCGGCCCGCCTTCCGGTGTAGAGGAAGGACGGGGACTGACTGGAGGAATTTGCATGCTGATCCGTCTGCGCGCCTTCGTGGCGGCCATCGTCCTCGGCGCCGTTGTCGCCGGTTGCGGCGTCAACACCATCCCGACTCTCGACGAGCAGGTGAAGAGCCGGTGGAGCGAGGTGCAGAACCAGTATCAGCGCCGCGCCGAGTTGATCCCCAATCTCGTCGAGACCGTGAAGGGTTTCGCCGCGCAGGAGCGCGAGACGCTGACCGCCGTGGTCGAGGCGCGCGCCAAGGCGACCTCGGTCAATGTCAGCGTCGACCAGCTCGATGATCCGGAACTGATGAAGCGTTTCCAGGAGGCGCAGAGCCAGCTCTCCGGCGCACTTGGCCGGCTGATCGCGGTGTCGGAAAATTACCCCGACCTGAAATCCAACCAGAACTTCCTTGCACTGCAGTCGCAGCTCGAAGGCACGGAGAACCGCATCGCGGTGTCGCGGCGCGACTACATCCAGTCGGTGCAGGCCTATAACACAGAAGTCCGTACATTCCCCGGAATGCTGTGGGCCTTTGTCTGGGGCGCCAAGCCGAAAGCAACGTTCGAGACCGCGGAAGCCAACCAGACCGCACCCGAGGTGAAGTTCTAGTCTTGCGGCAAACCCCAAACCTCATCCTGAGGAGGGCGCGGATCGCTCGTCTCGAAGGATGGGCGGCAGGCACCCTGTTTGCGGCCCATGCTTCGAGACGCCTGCTGCGCAGGCTCCTCAGCATGAGGATGGTGATTGCGGCTGCGTTCTGCGCACTCGCCCTTACGCTCCCCGCCCTCGCCCAGACCTTTCCGCAGCTGACGAGCCGCGTCGTCGACAACGCCAACATCCTCGACATCCAGACCGAAGCCGAGATCGAGCAGAAGCTGATCGAGCTTGAGAACAAGACAACAAGCCAGCTCGTCGTCGTGACATTGCCCTCACTCGAAGGCTACGAGATCGAGGACTACGGCTACCGGCTTGGCCGCCATTGGGGCATCGGGCAGAAGGACAGGAACAATGGCGCGCTGCTGATCGTCGCGCCGAACGAGCGCCGCGTTCGCATCGAGGTCGGCTACGGGCTCGAAGGCACGCTGACCGACGCGCTGACCTCCGTCGTCATCCACAACGCGATCCTGCCGCGCTTCCGCGCCGGCGATTTTCCGGGCGGCATCACGCGCGGGGTCGACGATCTGGTGCAGGTGCTGGAAGGCGACACCGAGTATGTCGCGCGCGCCGAACAGGCCAGCCGCGCTGAAACCGACGACAGCGATCTGATGTTCCAGATCATCATCTGGCTGTTCATCGCGTTCTGGATCTGGCGGCTGTTCCGCCTCAACAGCCGGGGCAATGCCGCGCGCGGCCGGCGCCGCTCGTCCATGCCGTGGATCATCCCGACGGGAATGGGAAGCGGCGGTGGCTTCTCGCGCGGCGGGTTCGGCGGAGGCTTCGGCGGCGGTGGTGGTGGATTTTCCGGCGGCGGAGGGTCGTTCGGCGGTGGCGGATCGTCGGGGAGCTGGTGATGCCGAGCAGGAAGCTGACGCCCGCGCAGAACAAACGTATCGCCGCCGCCATTACGGCGGCGGAGAAAAAGACCTCCGGCGAAATTTTCGTCGTCGTGGCGCATCGTGCCGACGATTACCGGCTGGTGCCGGTGCTGTGGGCCGCCGTTGCGGCGCTCGTGCTTGTCTGGCCGCTGCTGTTGTTCACGGCGCTCGACATGCCGACGCTGCTGTTCGTGCAGGCCGCCATCTTTCTCGGCTGGTGCATCGCGCTGACGCCGGACGCGATCCGGTTGCGCGTGATTCCGCCGCCACTGGCGGCCTCGAATGCCGAGCGCGCCGCGCGCGAGCAGTTTCTCTCCCATGGCATTCATCAGACGAAAGGCCGCACGGGCGTCCTGATCTACGCGGCGCTCGCGGAACGGCGTGTCGAGATCGTCGCCGACGACGGGATCGCGCAAAAGGTCGACCAGGCGGAATGGGATGCCATCGCGGAAGAGGTCTGCGCCGGGGCGCGCGGCGAAAGGCTCGCTGCCGGGCTTGCGGACGCGGTGCGTCATTCCGGCGAGCTGCTGGCCAGACATTTTCCGCCGAAAAAGCGCAATCGCGACGAATTGCCGAACCGGGTGGTGGAGCTCTGACCTGCCGCCTCGTCTCGCTCGCGCGGACGGTATAGGCTGACGGTCAAGGTTCCGTCACGCGGACCGGATAGGGAAGAGAAGTGACCCCAGCAGAACCGTCACGGCAGCCCGCGCCCGACGCAAAGGGCGAGTCCGGTTTCACGGACGTGCTCTTCGGCCATACACCGGTCGAGGACATCGGCGACCTCACGCCCGCCGACCTCGCGCATCTTGCCGATCTGGCCTGGCGGCATCTGCAGCGGCGCGCCGATGGCCGCCACGATCTGAAGATCTTCAATCCCGTTCTGCCGTCCGGCGCCGAGATCACCGTGATCGAGGCGGTCAACGACGACATGCCGTTCCTGCTCGATTCCACAATTGCCGAACTCGCGTCGCAGGGGATCGAGGCGCAGCTTGTCGCGCATCCGATTATCGACGTCATCCGCGACGACGACGGCAAGCTGCAGGCTCTCGGTGCAAAAGGCGTCGCCGAAAGCCTGATCCATCTTCATGTCGAGCGGATCGACGACGATGTCGAGCTGTCGGCGATCGAAGCCGAGCTCGATCGTACATATGCCGATATCCGCGCCGCGACGAAGGATTTCAGCGCGATGTGCTCGCGCGTTGCCGACGAGATCGCCGAGCTCGCGCGCAATCCCGCCCCGGTCCCGGCGGAAGACCAGCGCGAGGCGCTCGATTTCCTCAACTGGCTTATCGACGGCAATTTCATCTTCGTGGGGCTGCGCGATTACCGCGATGTCGAGAACGCGCTCGCCAATACGCCGGATACCGCCGCCGACACCGGCCTCGGCATTCTGCGCGATCCGGAAGTGCGTGTCCTGCGGCGCGGCCGCAGCCTTGTCGCGATGACGCCGGAAATCCGCCAGTTCCTGAAGGAGCCGGTGCCGCTGATCGTCACCAAAGCATCGCTCCGCTCGCGCGTCCATCGCCGGACTCATCTCGATTATATCGGCATCAAGAGTTTTGGCCGCGGCGGACAGGTCGCCGGTGAATTGCGTGTCGTCGGCCTCTTTGCCGCGACGGCCTACAGCCGCCCGGCCGAGACGATCCCGCTGATCCGCCGCAAGCTTGATCTTGTCACGCGCCATGCCGGTTTCGAGCGCGGTTCGCACTCGGCGCGGGCGCTGGCGAATATTCTCGAGACATATCCACGCGACGAACTGTTCCAGATCGATGTCGACACGCTGTTCGATTTTTCGATGCAGATGCTGGCGATCTACGAGCGGCCGCGCGTGCGCGCTCTGGCGCGCCTGGACCGTTTCGACCGCTTCGTGTCGGTGCTGGTCTACATCCCGCGCGACAAATACGATTCCGATGTCCGCGCGCGCGTCGGCGAAAAGCTGGCCGAGGTCTACCAAGGCCGCGTTTCTGCGTTTCACCCGAGCTTCATCGAAGGCGTGCCGCTGACGCGCGTGCATTACATCATCGGCCGCTATGAGGGTCCGACGCCGAAGGTCGATATCGCGGCGCTGGAAAAGCTGATCGCCGCCGAGGTGCAGACCTGGGACGACCGGCTCAAGGACGCGCTGGTCCGTCATGACGGCACTGTGGGCCGCCGCCTTGCGAGCCGCTATGCGAAAAGCTTCACTGCCGGTTACCGCGAGGCGTTCAATGCGGATGCGGCGGTCGCGCATATTGCCCGCATCGAAAAACTGTCGGACGAGAGCCCGTTCGCCATTTCCTATGAGCCGCTCTCCGGCGAGACGGAGCGGATTTCGCTGAAGATTTTCCGGCTGAACCGGCCGATGCCGTTGACCGAGCGTGTGCCGATTCTCGGCGACATGGGTTTTGCGGCGGTCAACGAGCGCACATATCGCATAATCGCCGGGCCGGAGCGGCGCGTCTGGCTGCACGACATGGTCCTGACCCGCGCCGCCGGCGGGCCAATCGATCTCACCCTGTTGCGTGGGCCGCTGACGGATCTTGCGGCGGCGCTCGGCCGCGGCGAGACTGAGAGCGACCGCTACAACGCACTGGTGCTCGAGGCCGCGCTTGACTGGCGGGAGGCGGCGCTGCTGCGCGCCATCTCGCGCTATCTCCGGCAGATCAACATCGCTTTCAGCCACGACTATATGGCCGGCACGCTCGTCAGGCATGCGCCGGTCGCGCGGCAGATCGTCGACCTGTTCCGGGCCCGCCTCGATCCGGAGCGCAAGGATCGTGAAACTGCCGAGGCCGACATACTTTCCGCCATCGAGACGGCGCTGAACGCCGTCGAGAGCCTCGACGAAGACCGCATCCTGCGCCGTTTCGTCAACATCGTGCGCAGCATGGTACGTACAAACGTCTTCCAGCGCGATGAGGCCGGCCGGCCGAAGACTGTCATTTCGTTCAAGCTTGCGGCGCCCGATGTCGAGCAGCTGCCGGCGCCGCGTCCGCTCTTTGAGATTTTCCTTACCTCGCCGCGTGTCGAGGGCCTGCATCTCAGGTTCGGCCGCGTCGCGCGCGGCGGCCTCCGATGGTCCGATCGTCCGGAGGATTTCCGCACCGAGATTCTCGGTCTCGTGAAGGCGCAGCAGGTCAAGAACGCGGTCATCGTGCCGACGGGAGCGAAGGGCGGTTTCGTGCCGAAGAAGCTGCCGCCGGCTTCCGACCGTCAGGCGTGGCTGGCGGAAGGCACCGAGGCCTATCGCATCTTCATCGGCGCATTGCTCGATCTGACCGACAACATCGCGGGCGGAAAGATCGTGCCGCCGGCGGACACGGTGAGGCACGACGGCGACGATCCCTATTTTGTCGTCGCCGCCGACAAGGGCACGGCGACCTTCTCCGATACCGCCAACGCGATTGCGCTCGCGCGCGGTTTCTGGCTTGGCGATGCCTTCGCGTCCGGCGGCTCGGCCGGTTACGACCACAAGAAGATGGGCATCACCGCGCGCGGCGCGTGGGAGGCGGTGAAACGCCATTTCCGCGAGATCGACATCGACATCCAGACAACGCCGTTCACCGTCGCGGGCGTCGGCGACATGTCGGGCGATGTGTTCGGCAACGGCATGCTGCTGTCGAAAAAGATCCGCCTGATCGCCGCGTTCGATCATCGCGACATCTTCATCGACCCCGATCCCGATCCGGCGACAGGCCGGGACGAGCGCAAAAGGCTGTTCGACCTGCCGCGCTCAAGCTGGCAGGACTACGCCAAGAACCTGATCTCGAAGGGCGGCGGGGTTTTCCCGCGCTCGTCGAAGTCCATACCGCTCTCGCCGGAGATCAAGGCGTTGACCGGCCTGACCGCGGACGCCGTCACGCCGCAGGTGCTGATGCGCGCGGTGCTGAAGCTCGATGTCGATCTGTTGTTCTTCGGCGGCATCGGCACCTATATCCGCGCCTCGCAGGAGAGCGATGCCGATGCCGGCGACCGCGCCAATGATCCGATCCGCATCACTGGCAAGGAAGTGCGCGCGGCTGTGATCGGCGAGGGCGCCAATCTCGGCATGACGCAGCTCGGCCGTATCGAGGCCGGATTGAACGGCGTGCGCCTCAACACCGACGCCATCGATAATTCCGCAGGCGTCAATACGTCGGACTACGAGGTCAATATCAAGATCGCGCTGGCGCCTGCGCTGGCCTCAGGCCGCCTCGATGCCGGGGCGCGCGAGGCGCTGCTCGCCGGGATGACCGATGATGTGGCGAGCCTCGTTCTCGCCAACAACCACCGCCAGACGCTTGCCCTGTCACTCGCCCGCCGACGCGGCGCCGAGGATACCGGCTTCGAGCAGATGCTGATGCAGGCTCTGGAAGGTGAGGGCCTGCTCGATCGCGCGGTCGAATTCCTGCCGGACGATACCGAACTCGCGCGCCGTCTGCGCGACGGCGACCTGCTGACGCGGCCGGAGCTCGCCGTTCTGCTTGCCTACGCCAAGATAGCGCTGTTTTCCGCGCTGCTGGAAACCGGCGTGCCGGACGATCCTTATCTCGGCCGCGAACTCGCGCGCTATTTCCCGGCGGCGATGCGCGAGACATTCCGCGAGGACATCGACGGCCATCGCCTGCGCCGCGAGATCATCGCCACGCGCCTCGTCAATGCGATGATCGATCTCGGCGGTCCGTCGCTGCTGGTGCGTCTGCACGGTGCTGATGCGCACCAGGCCGCCGCCGCTTTCGCCGCCGTGGTCAACGCGTTCCGCCTGAACGAACTGCTCGCCGAACTCGACGCGTTGGACGCCAAAATTTCCGGCGCGCTGCAGCTCGACCTCTACGGCGCGGTACAGGATCTCCTGCTGTCGCGCATGCCGTGGTTTCTGCGGCATGGCGATCTGTCGGAGGGGCTTGAATCCGTCGTGCGCCGTTTCCGCGACGGCCTCGATCTCGTGCGCGATACGCTGGCGGCGGCGCTGGCGCCCGAGGCCGAGGCGCACCGGCAGGCGCGTGCCGCCGAGTTGCGCATGGCGGGCGTTCCGGACGAACTCGCGCTGTGGCTGGCAAGTCTCCCGGCGCTCGAGAGCGCGCCCGATGTCGTTGTGGTCGCCGAACTCTCGGGCCGTTCCATCGCCGATGCGGCGGCGACGCTGTTTGCCGTCAACGACCGTTTCGATCTCGACGCCCTGCGCGCGGCGGCAGCCCGGCTCGGCGCCGCAGACCATTATGAGCGCGTCGCCGCCGACCGTGCGCTGGCGGAGATCGCGGGGGCGGCGCGCGCCATCGCGGCCGGCGCCGCGCGCCACGGATCGGGCAGGAGCGCGGTCCGCGTCTGGGAGGAGGGGTGCCCGGGCGCCGCAAAGGCGGCGAAAGCGCTGGACGACATCGTCCGTTCCGGTCTTTCGCTTGCCAAGCTCTCCGTCGCCGCCGATCTTCTCAGCGAACTCGCCGCAAGCTGATCCCCGGAAACCGATCTACCCCATGACAAGTATTTCCACGCCGATGTCGAAGGCCGGGGCCGGCCCTGCCGCCATCACCGGCTGGCTGCTGTTCGATGTCGCAACGCAGCCAATCTTCACGCTGCTCACGACGTTCATCTTCGCGCCGTTCTTTGCCGGACGCATCGCCGAGAACGCGGTTCAGGGCCAGTCGCTCTGGGGCTTCGCCGCGGGCGCGGCGGGTCTGTGCATCGCGCTCGGCTCGCCGGTTCTGGGCGCGGTGGCCGATGTGAGCGGCGGGCGCAAGCCATGGATCGCCGCGTTCTCGGTCCTGATCGTGCTCGGCTCGGCGGCGCTGTGGTTCGCCGTGCCGGGCGCTGCGTACGCCGTGCCGCTGGCGATGGTCGCCTTTGCCTGCGCGACGATCGGCACCGAGTTCGCGACCGTCTTTACGAATTCGATGATGCCCGCGCTGGTGCCGCCGGAAAAGCTCGGCCGCCTGTCGGGCACCGGCTGGGCACTGGGCTATGTCGGCGGGCTCGTCAGTCTCGCGCTGATGCTTGCGTTCTTTGTCGCCAGCCCGGAAACCGGCAGGACGCTTGCGGGTCTTTCGCCGCTGTTCGGCCTCGATCCTGCCGATGGCGGCGGCGACCGCGCGGCGGGTCCGTACTCGGCCCTGTGGTACCTCGTCTTCGTAATGCCGCTGTTTCTGTTCACGCCCGATGTGCCGGGCGGGCAGCGGTTCCTGCCCGCCATCAAGGCCGGCCTGGCGCGGCTGAAGGCGACGTTCGTCAAGGCGCGCGCCCACCGCAACGTCTTCAAATATCTGATCGCCCACATGATCTATGCCGACGGTCTGGTCGGCCTGTTTGCTTTCGGAGGCATTTACGCGACGGGCATTTTCGGCTGGTCGACGACCGAGATCGGCGTGTTCGGCATCCTGCTCACGATCACCGGCGCCATCGGCGCCTTTGTCGGCGGCCGGCTCGACGACCGTTACGGGCCGAAAGCGGTGGTGCTGGGGGCAGTCGCCATTCTGATCGCGGCGACGATCGGCTGCCTGTCGACGACGTCCGGCGTGATCCTGTTCGGCATCCCCGTCGATCCGCCCATTCCGGGCGGCGGTCTCTTCGCGGCTCCGGCGGAACGGTTCTACCTGCTTTGCGGCGGCTTGATCGGCATGGTGGCCGGCCCGCTGCAGGCCGCCTCGCGCACGCTGCTCGTGCGCGTGTCCCCGGAAGACTCCATGACGCAGTTCTTCGGCCTCTACGCGCTGTCGGGCAAGGTGACGAGCTTCATGTGCCCGACGCTGGTCGGCATCGTGACGGCGGTGTCGGCAAGCCAGCAGATCGGCATGACCGTGCTGGTGGCGTTCTTTGCCGTGGGTGGCGTGCTGCTGATGACCGTCGAGGTTCCGCGCCTGAGGCGCGGATAGCGATTAGCGAACGAGAGCGTGCGCGGCGTCGATGCGTTCGCCAGCGGACTGCTGGTGAGCGGACACCGAACTGGTATCGGGTGCGAAGGGTACAAGAAACGCGCTCAGGGCGAGCGCAAGAAGAAGCCGGCGCGCGGCGCTTCCGATCATGAACTGCATTGGCTCCCCGTCCCCCGAGACTGCCTGTGCGATGGGAGCCCCCCATCCCTTGGGCAGGGAGGTTAGACACGAGATTCGCGCGTGTCACCGGCTTGACAGAGTTAATCCCACCTTAGTGTCGAAAATGTCGCACCCCGGTGACGACCATCGCCATCCCACGGGCATCCGCGGCATCGATAACCTCCTGATCGCGCACGGAACCGCCCGGCTGGATGGCGGCGGTGGCGCCGGCTTCCGCCGCGGCGATGAGGCCGTCCGCGAAGGAGAAGAAGGCGTCCGAAGCAACCACGCTGCCGCGCGTCGGCAGGTCCGCCTGGCCGGATTCGCGGCCGATCTCCGCGGCCTTGAGCACGGCAATGCGCGCGGCGTCGACCCGGCTCATCTGGCCGGCGCCGATGCCGACCGTCGCGCCACCTTTGGCGAAGACGATGGCGTTGGATTTCACATGCTTGACGATGCGCATCGCAAAACGAAGGTCCGCCAGCTCCGCATCGGTCGGCTGGCGCTTTGTAACGACCTTCAGATCGGCGTCGTCGACCACGGCGGCGTCGCGGCTCTGCATCAGCAGTCCACCCGCGACCGTCTTGACGGTCAGCCCGCCGGCGCGCGGGTCGGGCAGGCCGCCGGTCAGCAGGAGGCGGAGATTCTTCTTCGCCGCGACGATCTTCAGTGCGTCCTCGCTCGCATCCGGAGCGATGATGACCTCGGTGAAGATCTTCACGATCTCTTCCGCCGTCGCGGCATCGAGCGGACGGTTCAGCGCGATGATGCCGCCGAAGGCCGACACCGGATCGGCGGCGAGCGCGCGGCGGTAGGCCTCGGCGAGCGACGCGGCTTCCGCGACGCCGCAGGGGTTGGCGTGCTTGATGATGGCGCAGGCCGCCGTGCTCTTCGCGTCGAACTCGGCGACGAGTTCGAATGCGGCATCGGTGTCGTTGATGTTGTTGTAGGAGAGCTCCTTGCCCTGCACCTGCCGCGCCGTCGCGACGCCTGGGCGCGGGTCGGGCGAAATCCAGAGGCTGGCGGTCTGGTGCGGGTTCTCGCCGTAGCGCAGAACCTCCTTCAGCGTGCCGGACATTGCGCCGAAGGACAGCGCGCGCTCGCCCGCCTGCCGGGCGAGATAGGCGGCGATCGCCGCATCATAAGACGATGTACGTGCGAACGCCTTTGCCGCCAGCGCCTCGCGCAGCTTCAGCGGCGTCGCGCCGCCATTGTCGTCCATCGCGCGCAGGATGACCGCGTAATCATCCGGCGCCGTGGCGATCGTGACGAAGGCATGGTTCTTGGCCGCGCCGCGGATCATTGCCGGTCCGCCGACATCGATGTTCTCGATCATCTCGTCGTGCGGCGCGGATGCCGCGAGGGTTTTCTCGAATGGGTAGAGATTGACGGCCAGAAGATCGATCGGCGCGATGCCGTGTTCCTTCGCGGCGGCCTCGTGGGCAGCGTCGCCGCGCAACATCAGGAGTCCGCCATGCACTGCCGGGTGCAATGTCTTGACGCGACCGTCCATCATCTCGGGATAGCCGGTGATGGCCGCAACGTCCGTCACCGCGACGCCGGCTTCCGTCAGGGCCTTTGCAGTGCCGCCCGTCGAGATGATCTCAACGCCGCGTTCGGCGAGCGCCCTGGCGAATTCGAGGAGCCCGGTCTTGTCGGAAACGGAAATAAGCGCGCGGGAAATCTTGCGTTCGGCCATGGTCAATCCGTGAGAAGCCCTGCGCTTAACATGCGTTGCCGATTCACGACAGGGGCGGCGGCAGCGCCACCGTCTCGTAGCCGGCGCGGGAGAACGACCATGCAAGCCGGGCTCCGGCCTTGCGGCCGAGCCGGACGACGATCTGTTCGGCGCGCCGCGCGCCGTCCGGGCCGGCAAAGAAAATGCTTTCTTCGATCCTGGCCGGATGGTCCTCGGCGGCGAACAGCCAGCGCTCGCCGTCCGGCAGTGTCAGCAGGATCGCCTGCCCCTCGTCTCCGACCGGTGTCGCGCGCACGTCCGGATGGAGATGGAAAGCAACAACGACATCGGCGCCGGTCTTGTTGCGCACCGGACGCAGCGTGTCGGTGCCGGACAGGCGCGTGCCGAGCGCGTCCAGCACCAGCGTGCGTTCATGGACGAGTCCGAAGCGCCCGGCATAGCCGTCATGGCTTGCGCCGACGGTTGTCGCGGATGTGCGGTTCTCGCGCACGACGTTCACCCGGCGCGGCCCGTCCTTCATCAGCGGCCCGAGCATGCTGCTCATTACCTTGCCGGTCAGAAAGCGCGCGGACGAGCTTTCGCCGATACTCACCGTCGAATGGGCCGCCGTCTTGCGCGCCGCCATGCGCCGGGCGGCATGGCCGTCCTGCGGCGCGCCGCAATTGACGACGATCCGGCAGGCACCCGCCGAAAGTTCGAAGGCAAGCGTGCCGGCATGGGCCTCGCCGCTCAACGCCAGCGGCGGCGGGCGGCCCGCATCCGTGATGACGATGGCGGTGCCCCCTTCCAGGCGCTGATAGCCGGCAAAGCGTGCGTCGAGCACCGGCAGGCCTTGCGCATCGTCGCGCGCCAAAACCGCTTCCAGCAGCGCCGCGGGGGTCGGGCCCATGCCGTTGAACAGCGCGAGCGAGCCGTCGCCATGGCGGAAGAAGCGCAGCGCCGGCATCATGCGGTCAAGCGCGGTGTGCAGTTCGCGCGGCGCTTCGAGGCCGCGCTCGATGAAACACAGACGCAGCGGCAGAATATCGGCGGCGAGCGCGAGAATGTCGGCGGGATTGCGGGTGGCGATGCCGCCGTCCGGCAATATCATCGCGCGCAGATCGGCAGCGAGTTTGCTCGACCCGGCCGCGAGCAGACGCGCTGAGTCCGGAAGACACAGCCCTGCTTCCGTCAGCGCGATGGCGGCTCGCACACGCCCCATGCCGAACGGCATCCGGCGGATGTCGTGTTTCAACCTGACCGCCTGCCGCATCAGTCCGCGCAGGAATTTTCGCCGGAACTGCGGTTCGGCGTCATCGAGCAACGTCCCGGCATAAGCGAGCCAGTTCATCAGGCGACCGGCGGTGACGTCTGGCTGCTGGGCAACGGGGTGATGGCGTCCGGTTTCCGCCCATTGCTCGATCAGCGTGCGGCTGTGCGCGCGTGACAGGGCGGTATTCGCCGCCGAAAGATCGGCCAGCCAGGAAAATCCGTGCAGGGCGCGTGCCCAGTCTTCGTTCGGGGCGGCGATGTCGAAAATCGAACCGCTATCGGCCTCGACGCGTGTCCCGGCGAGCGTGAACGCGCCGCCATAGAGCGCGGCGGCGGCGGCGGCGCTTCCCGGCAGGAGCGGGCGCGGAGCGGCGAGCAGTTTTTCCGGTGCGCCGAACGGCATGCCGAGTCCGGCCAGCCGGGCCGGCGACCAGCGCGCAAACGCCTCGGCAGCGAACATCGCCGCAAGTCGGGCCCTGGAAAAAGTGCGTTCCGTCATCGCGCCGGCCAATAAGGGACCTCCCCTCGGGCTCAATCTAGCATTTTACCAGCGGCGGCGGAGCCGGGCGACGTAGAAGCCGTCAAGGCCCGCCATGCGCGGTTCGGAATGCGGCAGATGCGAGGGCAGGGTGCGCAGTTCCCCGGATTTCGTCACGAAGGCCGGATCGCCCGCTTCCTCGGCGGAAACCGGATCGCGCTCAAGAGAGGAATTGCGGGCGAGCAGCGCGGCGATCTGCGCCTCGCCCTCCTCCGGTTCGAGCGAGCAGGTCGAATAGACGAGCGTGCCGCCCGGTTTCACGAGGCGGGCGGCGGCATCGAGCAGGCGTGCCTGTACGTCGGCGAGCCTCGTGACATCGGTTTCCGATTTCAGCCAGGCGACATCGGGATGGCGGCGGATCGTGCCGGTTGCGGAACAGGGGGCGTCGAGCAGCACCGCATCGAACGGCCCGCCCTGATAAGTGGCCGCGTCGGCCGTGACGGTCTCCGCCGACAGGCCGAGCCGCTTGAGATTCTCCGCAAGCCGCCTGAGACGCGGCGCCGAGCGGTCGATGGCGGTGACCTCCGCGCCGGAGGCCGCGAGTTGCGCCGTCTTGCCCCCGGGCGCGGCGCAGAGATCGGCGACCTTGTCGCCGGGCTTTGCCTTCAGCAGCTTTGCAGGAAGCGACGCGGCGGTGTCCTGCACCCACCATGCGCCGTCGTTGAAGCCCGCAAGTTCCGTCACCGCGCCATGCGGGACAAGGCGCACGCTGCCGGTGCGCAGGAGTTCGCCGCCGAGCTTCTGCGCCCAGCCGGCGGCATCGTCTTTTACCGTGATGTCGAGCGCAGGCTCCATTCTCTCCGCGGCCGCGATGGCGCGCGCGGTTTCCTCGCCCCATGTCCGTACGCGCCGCCGCGCGAGCCAGTCCGGAACATCGTTCGTTGCATCCTCGAACAACGGCAGCAGGGTTTCGCGTTCGCGCGCGATGTTGCGCAGCACAGCATTGACCAGAGGCGCGAACGGCCTTGCCGCACGGTCGCCGTTGGCCTGTTCGACGGCGAGATCGACGGCGGTGTGGTCGGGTACCTCCATCAACAGGATCTGCGCCGCGCCGGTCAGCAGGATGCTCTCCAGCGCGCCGCGCGGATCGAGCGGTTTGCGCAGATATTTCGCGATCGCGAAGCGCAGCGAGCCGAGACGGCGGAGGGTCGAACCCGCGATGGCGCGGGCCAGTCCCCGGTCGCGGGCATCGAGCGCCGTGAGCGGGCCTTTCGGATCATCGAGCGCTTCATCAAGGGGGCGGCCGCGCTGCAGCACACCATGGACGAGGGTGGTCGCGGCGCGTCGTGCCGCGAGACCCTGCTGGGAGGGGGCGTTCATGGCGCCCTTATGCGCCGAAAGTCAGGGAAAATCAGCCCCAGGGTCCGCGCTGGCGCGGCTGGCTCCACGGGCCGCTCGCCGATGCGGCCTGCCGGGCATGGCCAGCCTGGCCGCTCATGGTCTGGGCGAGCTTCTGCAGGGCGGCGATGCGGTTGCCGGTGTCGGGATGGGTCGAGAACAAATTGTCCATACGCTCGCCCGACAGCGGGTTGACGATGAACATATGCGCCGTCGCGGGATTGCGCTCCGCCGCCATGTTCGGCACACGCTTGGCAGCGCCCGCGATCTTCTGCAGCGCGGACGCCAGGGCCAGCGGCATGCCGGAGATTTCCGCGCCGCCCTTGTCGGCCTCGTATTCGCGCGAGCGCGACACCGCCATCTGCACCACCATGGCGGCAAGCGGCGCGAGGAAAACCATCGCGATCGTGCCGAGGATTCCGATGCCGCCATTGTTGTCGCGGTTGCCGCCGAAGAACATGGCGAAATTCGCCAGCATCGAGATCGCGCCGGCCAGCGTCGCGGTGATCGTCATGGTCAGGGTGTCGTAATTCTTCACATGCGCCAGTTCGTGCGCCATGACGCCGGCAATCTCCTCCCGTGTCAGCGAGTTGAGGAGGCCCGTGGTCGCTGCGACGGCGGCGTTGCTCGGGTTGCGGCCGGTCGCGAAGGCATTCGGCTGCGGATTGTCCATGACGTAGACCTTCGGCATCGGCAATCCGGCGTTCTGCGCGAGTTGCTGCACCATGCCGTAGAATTCGGGCGCCGAGCGCGCATCGACCTCGCGCGCGCCATGCATCCGCAGGACCATGGCCGCGGAATTCCAGTAGCTGAAGGCGTTCATCGCCACCGCAACGAGGAGCGCGATCATCATGCCGCCGGAGCCGCCGATCAGATAACCGACGCCCATGAACAGGGCGGTCATGCCCGCAAGCAGGATGGCCGTCTTGAAGTAGTTCATTCTCTCTCCTTGCCGCGCCGCTTTTCGCCGGCCCGCGCCGCATTATATGTTGGATGCGAAAAACGCCGCCGCAAGAATGCGGGGCGGGAGAATTGGATGCCGGAGACCACCCCGCCGCCAGAGCGGCCCAAGCTTTCGCCTGAGGCCGAGCGCGCCCTGGCCGAGGCGGAGAAACGCCGTGCCGCCCGTGCCGCCGAGGAGAGGCCGCGCGAGCTCAGGGGCCGCAAGGGGCCGGAGCCGGTGCGCTATGGCGACTGGGAAGTGAAGGGAATCGCGAGCGATTTCTGATCCCCCGCAGGAAAGCCCGCCGCCCGGACAGAGGCCGCGGGCAAAAGCCGGTACCCTTGTAGGACGCCTTTTCTTGGCGCTGTCGATCGTCGCGGCCGCCGCATTCTTTTATGTCGATGCGAGGGCGCCGCTCGATCCCGCAAAGCCGCCGCATGTCTTCACGCCCATCCAGCTTGGCCTGATGCGGATCTTTCCGGACCGCTGCCCGGCGGCGCTGGCGCGCGCGGAGGGGGTGAGCTTCACGCCCGCGCCGCGGCCGGTCGAGAACGGCTGCGGCCACCCCGACGGCGTCTCCATCACGCGTTCCGGCGTGTCCTATGGCGGCAGCGTTCTCCTGCGCTGTCCGGCGGCGGTCGCGCTGATCATGTGGGAGCGGCACGAACTCCAGCCCGCTGCCCAGAAGCATTTCGGGAGGACGGTCAGCTCGGTCCAGACCTTCGGCACCTATTCGTGCCGCAACGTGTATGGACGGGAGGAAGCCCGGCGATCGCAGCACGCCACCGCCAATGCCATCGACATCGCGGGCATCACACTTGCCGGAGGGCAAAACATCAGCGTACTGCGCGACTGGCGGGATGAGGGCGCGGGCGGCGCGTTCCTGCGCGATATACGCGATGGCGCCTGCCGCATGTTCGGCGCAGTGCTCTCGCCGGACTACAACGCCGCGCACGCCAACCACTTCCATTTCGATATGGGCCGCTGGATGACGTGCCGATGATCAGCCGTGCGGATTATCGGCCGGATTGCCGTTGATGTCAGTCCAGATGTCGTCCGGCAGCGAGCGGTCGCGGGTGCAGATCCGGGCGTGATCGGGACAGGTGATCACATCAATGGGTGCACGCGTGCCCATCACTAGGCATCGCGTGTCCGCATCGCTGCGGTTCTCAAGATAATGACCGACCGGAACGCCCGCTTTGAACGTCGCGGCATCGCCGGGCTTGAGCAGCGTTTCGGCGTCGCCTTCGATCAGTGTGATCTCCCCATTCAGCACATAGACCATTTCGTCCTCCGCGCTGTGCCAGTGCTTCAGCGAAGTGCGTGAGCCAGGCGGAAGGATCTCGATCAACGCGCCGAACTGTGTCAGGCCGCCCGCCTCGCTGATCCACAAGGAACGTGCTGCGCCGCAGATATCGTCATCGGATCGGAGCTCTTCGACAAAACGGTCCGGTGTGAAGGCGGGCATGAATGACTCCGGGTTTTGAGGAGTCGTTCTAGAACTTCGCGTGCGCCCTGTCGCCCCACACCGCCTTCAGTTTCGCCTCGCGGCGGCAGCCGACGAGATAGGCGTTGTAGTGCGCCGCGTTGGTCTTCGCGAAATCCTGATGTTCGGGGCCTGCGGCGGTAAAGTCGGAAGCATTGCGGATTTCGGTCATCACGTCCTTGCCGAGTTCGGCGGCGACGTCCTTTTTCGACGCTTCGGCCAGCGCACGCTGCTGCGGCGTATGGGCGAAGACCGCCGTCTGATATTGCGAGCCGTAATCGCAGAACTGGCCGGCCGGATCGGTCGGGTCGATGTCATGCCAGAAAATGTCGAGCAGTTTCTCGTAGGAGATCTTTGCAGGATCGTAGGTCACCTGCACCGCTTCGAGATGGCCCGTGCCGCCGGCGACGACCTGCTTGTAGGTCGGGTTCTTTGCCTTGCCGCCCATGAAGCCCGAGACGGCCGAGATGACGCCCGGCTTGCCGTCGAAGGCCTTCTCGATCGACCAGAAGCAGCCGCCGGCAAAGGTCGCGGTCGCGGATTTCGAATCTTCCTGGGCCTCGGCGGTGCGGATTTCGAACAGGCCGCCGGTTCCGGCAACGGTCAGGGCGAACAGCGCGGCGCGGACAAAGGGCGGAATGTGCAGCATGGGAACTCCGGCATTGGGACGCCATAAGCTACGCAGAATAGTGGCGGGCGGACGCCGTGCTGTCTCACTTCGCCGTGATCATCTCGCGCCGCCCGGCCAGAACAACCACAGCAGCCAGCCCGCGGTGGCGATCCAGATCAGGACGATCAGAAGCCCGCCGCTCCTGCTGGCGGGCTTTTCCGCGATTTTCAGGGCGGCGGCACGATGCTCGGCCATGATCGCCGGGTCGATCAGTTTGACGAGGCCGAGGATCGCCAGCGGCAGCAGGATGATCTCGTCGAGATAGCCGAGGACCGGGATGAAATCTGGAATGAGGTCGATGGGCGACAGCGCATAGGCGGCAACCAGAGCCGCCAGCATTTTGATCCAGAACGGCACGCGCGGGTCGCGCGCCGCGAGCCACAGCGCCACGACATCGCGGCGGATAAGCCTCGCCCAGTCTTTCAGCCGGGCGAGCACGGTCTATTCCGCGGGCTGACGGTTGGCGCGGTTCTGCACGAGGTCGTCGACGACGGCCGGATCGGCGAGGGTCGTCGTGTCGCCGAGATTGCCGAAATCGTCCTCGGCAATCTTGCGCAGGATGCGCCGCATGATCTTGCCGGAGCGCGTCTTCGGCAGGCCGGGCGCGAACTGGATGAGATCGGGTGATGCGATCGGGCCGATCTCCTTGCGCACCCACTGCACGAGCTCCTTCTTCAGCTCGTCTGTACCGTTCTCTCCGGCCATCAGCGTCACGTAGGCGTAGATGCCCTGGCCCTTGATGCTGTGCGGATAACCGACGACCGCGGCCTCCGAGACTTTCGGGTGGGAAACGAGCGCGCTCTCGACCTCGGCGGTGCCGAGCCGGTGTCCGGACACGTTGAGAACGTCATCGACGCGGCCGGTGATCCAGTAATAGCCGTCCTCGTCGCGGCGGCAGCCGTCGCCGGTGAAATATGTGTTCGGATAGGCGGAGAAATAGGTATCCATGAAACGCTGATGATCGCCATAGACCGTGCGCATCTGGCCCGGCCAGCTGTCCGTAATGACGAGATTGCCGGCACCCGCGCCCTCGATCACTTTGCCCTCCGCATCGACGATTTCGGGCTTCACGCCGAAAAACGGGGTCGTTGCGGAACCGGGCTTCAGCGGCGTTGCGCCCGGCAGCGGCGTGATCAGGTGGCCGCCGGTCTCGGTCTGCCACCATGTGTCGATCACGGGACAACGGCTGTCGCCGACGACGCGGTAATACCATTCCCAGGCTTCCGGATTGATCGGCTCGCCGACGGTTGCGAGAAGCCTGAGCGATTTGCGGCTCGTCTTCTTCACCGGCTCGTCACCCGCGCCCATCAGCGCACGGATGGCGGTCGGCGCGGTGTAGAAGATGTTGACCTTGTGCTTGTCGACGACCTCCCAGAAACGGGATGTCGTCGGATAGTTCGGCACGCCCTCGAACATCAGCGTCGTCGCGCCGTTGGCGAGCGGTCCATAAAGCACATACGAGTGGCCCGTCACCCAGCCGACATCGGCGGTGCACCAGTAGATGTCGCCGTCGTGGTAATCGAACGACATCTGGTGGGTGAAGCTGGCGAAGACGAGATAGCCGCCCGTCGTGTGCAGCACGCCCTTGGGCTTTCCGGTCGAGCCCGACGTATAGAGGATGAACAGCGGGTCTTCCGCGTTCATTTCTTCGGCCGGGCAGTCGCCGGGGGCGTCCTTCGACAGCGCGTGATACCAGTGGTCGCGGCCGGATGTCATCGCGACATCCGCGCCGGTGTGGCGCACGACCACGACGGATTTCACGCCGGCGCATTTGTCCAGCGCCGCGTCGATATTGGCTTTCAGCGGAATCTTGCGGCCGCCGCGCACGCCCTCGTCGGCGGTTATGACGAATTCGGATTTGCAATCGTCGATACGGCCGGCAATCGAATCCGGCGAGAATCCGCCGAACACCACCGAATGCACGGCGCCGATACGCGTGCAGGCCAGCATCGCATAGGCGGCTTCGGGGATCATCGGCATGTAGATCGTGACGCGGTCGCCCTTCTTCACGCCTTGCGCCTTCAGCACATTGGCGAAGCGGCAGGTCTCCTCGAACAGTTCGCGATAGGTGATCTTGCGCACCGCACCGTTCGGATCGTCCGGCTCGAAGATGATGGCGATCTGGTCGCCGCGCTTCTCGAGATGGCGGTCGACGCAATTGGCCGAGACGTTGAGGGCGCCATCCTCGTACCATTTGATCGAGACCTTGCCGGGAGCAAAACTCGTATTTTTCACTTTGGTGAAGGGCTTGATCCAGTCGAGCCGCTTGCCGACCTCGCCCCAGAATCCGTCCGGATCGGAAATCGAACGCTGATAGAGCTTTTTGTATTCGCCGGCATCGACAAAGGCGCGCTGGGCCCAATCGGATGTGACGGGATGAATCTCGGCCATTGTTCCTCCGCGCGCCCGGTCTTGGATTCGGGTCTCTTTCTGTCCCCGATTATGGCAAGGGGAGCGGGTGAGGCAAGCAGACGAAGGTCAGACGCCGAACAGACCGATGACAAGGCCCTGAACCACGAGAACCGCCAGCCAATGGCCGGAGTCGATCGCGGTGAGCCTCCAGGGACGCCTGGGAAAGGCATTGTTGGTTGCGATTGTGGTGACGACGAAGCCGAGCCAGGCCAACGCTCCCGCGCAAATGCCGTTCGCAATGTTCACCTCGCCGAAGCGGCCGATGAACACCGCCAGCACCCACGCCATCATCGCATTGGCGATGATCGAGACGATGAACGGCACTGCCGACGCGCCCTTGCCGTTCATCTCCGTGGGATCGATGCCGACGGCTTTCAGCCACGGCTTCCCGAACAGCACGGTGTACCAGACGGCGCCCGTGGCAAATCCGGCGATGGTCGCGACCAGCACGGCGAGATAGTTGACGGTAAAGTTCATTGTGTTTCTCCCGCGGGAGAGGCTAGCGGGGCCGCCGGAAAAGGAAAGCCCAGGCTCCGGCGCTGCGGGCGCGCGTTACCCCTGCTACAGGGTGCGCACACCGGCGAACTACGGGCCTGGGCGATTCTGCCCGAACCAGAAGGCTGTTTCTAGAAAACAGCCGGAGTAGACCGGAGGAGTACATCCGTCCGTCCGGTCGCTTCGCCAGCTGCTCAGTCGATGAGACCGAGGCGGCGATGCCTCGCTGTCTGGTTGGGTTTCGCTGATATGGGGGCTATCAGCGCGGTTACAAGGGGCAACATGCAGCCCCGGCCCGAATGGCCCGGACGAACCGAACCAGTCATCCTGTGATGATGCCGGTTTTTAGTGACCGATTTATGAAGGACGGCTCACTCCGTCACGCCGGCCATCTTGCAGACGATCTTCCATTCGTCCGCCGTGACTGGCTGTACTGACAGCCGCGCCGACGTCACGAGCGCCATCTTGGCGAGTTTCGGCGTGTCCTTGACCTGCGCAAGGGTGACGGGTTTTGGCACGTCCCTCACGGCACGGATATCGACGCATTCCCACTGGCCGGTCGTGTCGGTCGAATCCGGATGGGCGAGCTTGCAGACCTCGACGATGCCGACAACGTCCTTCGTCGCATTGGAATGATAGAAAAAGCCGCGGTCGCCGATCTTCATCTGGCGCATATTGTTGCGCGCAAGGTAATTGCGCACGCCGTCCCATTCCTGTCCGGCCTTGCCCTTCTTCTTCAAATCGTCGAACGAAAAGACGTCGGGTTCGGACTTGAACAGCCAGTACTGCATTCATTCCTCCGCCGTCAGCGGCCGGGCGAGCAGCGTCTCCACGGCCTCGCCCACCGAAATCGTGCGTTCCAGGACATCCCGCACCGCGCTCGCGATGGGCATGTCGACACCATTCTTTTCGCCGAGCTCGGCCAGCGCTTCGGCCGTGAAAGCGCCTTCCGCCAGCTTGTCATTCGGCGCCTCGCCGCGGCCGATGGCCATGCCATAGGAGAAATTGCGCGATTGCGGCGATGTCGCCGTCAATACGAGATCGCCGAGGCCCGACAGGCCCATCAGCGTTTCGGGCCGCGCGCCGAGCGCCGCGCCGAAGCGGCGGAGTTCCGCAAAGCCGCGGGCGATGAACGCCGCGCCGGCGCTCTGGCCGAGATTGCGCCCGGCGGCGATGCCGGCGCCGATTGCGAGCACGTTCTTGGCCGCGCCGCCGATCTCGACACCGAGCACATCGTCGGAATGATAGAGTCGCAGGCCCGGCGAGGCGAGGGCGCGGCCGATATCGGCGGCGAGCCATTCGTCCTGTGCCGCGATGGTGACGGCCGCCGGAAGCCCGCGCGCCACTTCCGCGGCGAAGCTCGGACCGGACAGTGCGGCCGCCGGATTGCGCGGCAGCATCTCCTTGAGGATTTGCGACATGAAAGCGAGCGTTCCGCGCTCGATGCCCTTGGCGCAGGAGATGGCGGGCGCGCCGGGTTTCAGATACGCGCCGGCGACGGCCAGCGTCTCGCGCATATATTGCGCGGGCACGGCAATCAGCACGGCGTCCGCCGACGCAATGTCGGCAATATCCGAAGTCGGCGTCACGCGGTCGTGCAATGGCACGTCCGGCAGGTAGCGCGTATTGACGCGATCGCGCTTGAGCGAATCGGCCTGCGCCGTGTCGATCTCCCACATGACGACGTCGCGTCCGGCGCGGGAGGCGGCATTGGCGAGCGCGGTACCCCACGCGCCGCCGCCGAGTACGGCGATCGAGGCGAACGAGGTCATGCGCGCGCTCCCGGTGCTGCGGCGTTCTCATCAAGCGGCCAGCGCGCGCGCGGCGCGAAGCTCAAGGGATCGCGCAGGCCCATCGACAGGCGCTCCAGCCCGGCCCAGGCGATCATCGCGCCGTTGTCGCCGCACAATTGAAGGGGCGGCGCCAGCATCGGAATCCTGAAGTGATCGCTGAGCCGCTGAAGCCCCTCGCGCAGCGCCATATTGGCCGCAACGCCGCCAGCGACAACGAGCGCGGTCGGCTGCCCATACCGCGTCTTGAACTGCGACAGCGCGACGCGAACCCTGTCCAGCACCATGTCGAGTACCGCGGCCTGGAATCCGGCGCAGAGATCGGCAACATCCTTGTCGTTCAGCGGAGCGGTCCTTTCGGTTTCGATGCGCACGGCGGTCTTCAGGCCCGACAGCGAGAAATTCGGTTCCGGCCGGCCGACCATCGGGCGCGGGAAGGCAAAGCGCTCCGGATTGCCGTTCGTTGCCAGCCGTTCCACCGCCGGCCCGCCCGGATAGCCGAGCCCGAGAAGTTTTGCGACCTTGTCAAACGCCTCGCCGATGGCGTCGTCGATTGTCGTCCCGAGCCGGGTGTATTTCCCGACGCCCTCGACCGCGACCAGCTGCGAATGCCCGCCCGATGCGAGCAGAAGGAGATAGGGGAACTGCACATTGTCCGTCAGGCGCGCCGTCAGCGCGTGGCCCTCGAGATGGTTGATGGCGAGGAAGGGGCGTCCCGCGGCGAAGGCGATGGCTTTCGCCGTTGTCAGGCCGACGATGACGCCGCCGATCAGGCCCGGCCCGCCGGCGGCGGCCACGCCGTCGATCTGGTTGATAGTGAGATCGGCGCTCTGCATGGCCTGGGCGACGATGCGGTCGACAGCATCGACATGGGCGCGCGAGGCGATTTCCGGCACGACGCCGCCATAGGCCGCGTGGCGCTTGGCCTGGGACAGGATGGCATTGGACAGGATGCGTCCGGAGCCGTCGGGAAGGCGCTCCACAACGGCAGCGGCCGTTTCGTCGCAGGTTGTCTCGATGCCGAGCACGCGCATAACAGGTTCCAGATAAGGTAAGCCGCATTCCCGAGGTTTCGGGAAGCGCCGTCACCCTATAATCTCGGGTGCCGCCCCGCCACAACCAAGACCAGGCCCCGAACACCCTATGACAGCTCCTTTTCTCCGCATCGGCACGCGCGGATCGCCGCTCGCGCTGTGGCAGGCCCGCGCGGTGCGGAGCGCTCTCTCCGCGGCGCATGCGGTCTCCGAGGAGGAGATCGAGATCCTCGTGATACGCACCTCTGGCGATCAGGTGCATGACCGCCCGCTGGCCGATGTCGGCGGCAAGGGCCTGTTCACCAAGGAAATCGAGGAGGCGCTGCTCGACGGCCGGGTCGATCTTGCCGTTCATTCGGCCAAGGATGTTCCGACCTTTTTGCCGGAGGGCCTTGGTCTCGCCGCCTGCCTTCCGCGCGCCGATGTGCGCGATGCGCTGATCGCGCCGGAATACAAGACTTTGGGCGCGCTGCCGGTCGGCGCGGTGGTCGGCACGGCGTCGGTGCGCCGCTCCGCGCTGGTGAAACGGCTGCGGCCGGATCTCAAAACCGTGCTTCTGCGCGGCAATGTCGAAACGCGGTTGAGGCGCGTCGAAGCCGGCGAGATGCAGGCGACATTGCTGGCGCTGGCCGGATTGACGCGGCTCGGGCTCGAAACCCATGCCACGGAAATCTTCGACGTCGAAACCTTTCTGCCGGCCTGCGGGCAGGGCGCGGTCGCCATCGAAATCCGCAGCGCTGACATGGGGGCAGCGACTCGCGTTTCCGCCATCGACCATCGCGATACCTCGCTTGCGCTCGCCGCCGAGCGCGCGATGCTCGGCGTGCTCGACGGCTCGTGCAGGACGCCCATTGCCGGCCATGCGAAGCTGTCGGGTGATGTTCTGGCGCTTGAGGGTCTCGTCGTCGCGCCGGACGGTTCCGATGTATGGACGGTGACGCGGCAGGGGCCGGCCTCCGAAGCCGAAGCCGTCGGGCGCGAGGCGGGCGAGGAGCTTCTCGCCCGTGTGCCGCGCGGCATCATCGCGGAGGGCGTCTGATGGCCGTTCTCGTCACCCGCCCGGAAGAGGCCGCGCGCCGCACCGCCGAGCGTCTCGAAGCGCTTGGCTTCGAGGTCGTGCGCGCGCCGCTGCTTGAGCTTGAATTCACGGTTCCCGAAACGCTTGCCGGTGACGGGCTTCTCGACGGCGTCATCGTCACATCGGCGAACGGCGCCCATGCAGTTGCCGGACACCCGCATCTTTCGCGCCTGACAAAGCTTCCCGTATGGACGGTCGGGTCTCGGACTACAGACGCCGCCATAAAGATCGGCTTCGGCCCGCCCGCGTTCGAGGCGCTGGACGCCGTTGCCCTCGGCTTACGCCTGTCCGAAGAGCCGCCGCTGCGCCTGCTCTATCTCGCCGCCGAGCAGCGCTCGGGCGATTTTTCCCGCCTGGCGCCGAAACACGAGGTCGATATACGCGTCGTCTATCGCGCGCTGGCGAAAACGGAGTTCCCTGTGGATGCCGCGGCGGCGCTGAGCGCCGGGCGCATCAGCGAGGTGCTGCATTATTCCCGGCGTCTTGCAGAGACTTATGTGGCGCTGGCGGGCGCCGCCGGTCTCGCCGGGGCGGCCTTGTGTCCGCGCCAGCTCTGCCTGTCGGACCAGGTCGCTGAACCGCTGCGCCGGGCCGGAGCCGCCGATATCGAAGTGGCGTCGTCTCCGCGCGAAGACGATTTGCTAACGCTTCTCGGGGCCTGATTGCTCGCCAACCGTCGGGCGGGGCGTTAGATAGGACTGGCTGATTCAGGAGCGAGTGTGATGGCGGACGCGGAGGATCGCGGCCAGGGCGAAAAGCCGTCCCGGAAAAGATCGATGAAGCCGCAGCCCGGCGTCATCGACGCCGAAGCCGAGGAGATCGGCCGCGAGCCGCCTCCCGCGCAGGCGGGCGGGCAGGCCGCGTCTCCCGGCGACGACGGCGATATAGGCGAGGCCGAGCCTCGTTCGCCGCTCGGCGCGCTGGTTGCCGCAGGCCTTGCCGGCGCGGTCATTGCCATCGTGCTGCTGATGATCCTTCTGGCATCCGAATTGATCCCGCTGCGCACTGACGATCCGGCGCTTGGCAGCCGCGTTGCCGAGCTCGAGGCCGTTATCGCCCAAGGCGGTCTCGACCGCCCTCCGCCGACACCGATTGCGGACGACAGCGCGCTGCGGTCGGAGATCGCGGCGCTGAAACAGCAGGTCGAACAGCTTGCATCCGCGCCCTCCGCCGGGGGCGCGCCGGACACCGCGCTGCAGGCGCGCGTCGACGAACTCTCCACGCGGCTCGATTCCCTTGCGAAACTTGCCGAAGAACGCACCGACACCGCCGCGCTCGACCGGCTTTCGGCGCGTGTCGATGAGCTCGCCGCGAAGGCGGCGGAGCCTCCGCCGCCGGACCCGTCGGTCCAGGCCGCGTTGGCCGGGTCGCGCAGCACCGCCGCGCTGGCGTCGATCGCAGCACTTGAAAGCGCCGTTGCGCGGGGGGCGCCCTATGCAGCGGCGTTGGCCGCGGTGCGGAGCCACCTGCCGGATGCGCCCGTGGGCGCCCTCGAAAACGGGGCGGGCAACGGCCTGTCGTCCGCCGCTCTTCTCGCAGACCGCCTGTCTGCGAAGCTGGAGAACGCGCCGTCGCCGCCGAGCCGGGCCGAGGGATTCGTCGATAGACTTGCCGAGGGTGCGCGCGAACTCGTCCGCGTGCGTCCGGTCGATGGCAGCGTGCCGGTGATTTCGGACAGCGATCCCTGGTCAGCGCGCAATGCAGTGCTTGTCCGGCTGGACCAGCGCGATTTCGCCGCCGCGCTCGCGGATTGGGAAAAGCTCGATCCGGTGGCCAGGGAAGCGACAAGGGCCGAGGCCGAGGCGCTGAAGGGGCGCCTCGATGCCGACAACGCGCTCGACGAATTGCGCGCCGCCGCGCTCGGCATCCGGGCGGAGACGGCGCCTTGATCCGTATTCTCGGTTTCCTCGCCGCCATCGCGCTGACCGGGTTTGGCATCGGCTGGCTGATCGAACGGCCCGGCTCGTTCGTCATGGTATGGCAAGGCTGGCGCGTCGAGACGTCCGTACCGGTCGCGCTGCTGTTCATCGTTCTGCTGACGACGGCGCTCATTATCGCCTGGTGGTTTCTCCGCACCCTTATCCATGTGCCGGACGCCATCACGGACTTCCTGCGCGGCCGCCGCCGCCGCCGCGGCATGACGGCCGTGGCGCACGGCCTGATGGCGGTCGGCATCGGCGACGGTCGCGGCGCGCGCCGCTCGGCGAACGATGCACGGCGACTATTGGGCGACGAGCCGCTGACGCTTCTCCTGCGCGCGCAGGCGGCGCAATTGGCCGGCGACCGCGACGAGGCGGAAAGCGCTTTCCGCGCGATGCTCGATCAGCCCGAGACGCGGCCGCTCGGCTATCGCGGTCTGTACGTGGAGGCGCGGCGGCGCGGCGACACGGTGGGTGCTCTGAGCCTCGCCGAGCGCGCGGTGCGCGCCAATCCGAATGTACCATGGGCGGGGCCTGCGCTGCTCGAACTGCAAAGCGCTGGGCATGACTGGGATGGCGCGCTCGCCAGCGTCGAACGCAATGCCGCGAACAAGCTCATCGACAAGGCGGCCGCCCGCCGCCAGCGCGCGGTGATCCTGACCGCCAAGGCCTACGATCTCACAGATTCCGGCGTGCCCGACGAGGCGCTCGATCTGGCGCGCGAGGCGGTGAAGCTGGCGCCCGGCCTGATCCCGGCCGCGGCGCTCGCGGGCCGGCTTCTTGCCGAGAGCGGCGATACCCGCCGCGCGGAGAAGACCGTCGAGGCGGCGTGGAGCCTCATGCCGCATCCGGACCTCGCGGAAGTGTATGTGCACGTGAAATCCGGCGAGTCCGCGGCCGAGCGGCTGAAGCGCGCGGCCGCTCTGGCCAAGCGCAAGCCTGACGATCCGGAGTCGGGACTGATGCTGGCCAAGGCGGCGCTGGATGCCCGCGAATTCGCCCGCGCGCGCGATGCGCTCAAATCTCTCGTCGAGAACGGGCCGACGCGGCGCGTGTGCATGCTGATGGCGGAAATCGAGAACGCGGAAACCGGCGATCTCGGCCGCGCGCGGGCTTGGCTGGCGCGCGCGCTATCGGCGCGGCGCGATCCGGCCTGGGTCGCCGACGGTTTCGTCTCGGACATCTGGGAAGCGGTGTCGCCGGTGACGGGCGAACTCGATGCCTTTGTCTGGAAGGTGCCGCAGGAGACGCTCGCGCCGCCTGGCGTGCCGGTATTCGAACAGGCTGCGGCGCCTCCAGCGCCCGCGCCCAGCTCGCCGCCCGTCGCGGCAACGCCCGCACCGCAGGCCACACCGGCTGCCGTTGTCGCGCCGCCGCCTCCAGCTCCGGTTCAGCCCGCGCCGCCGCCTGCCGCGAAGCCGGCGCCGTCCCGGCGTCCGGCGGAGGTTTTGTTGCCGATTGCCCGGGCGCCCGACGATCCCGGTCCCGACGCCCCGGACGCCGACGGCGACACACTCGGGCGCATCGAGTCTCGGCTGGGACCGATGTGATCGGTCCCGGCTTGCCTTTCCGGGGCCGGTTCGTTACCAACCCGTCCCTGTGCCGCAATAGCTCAGCTGGTAGAGCACCTCATTCGTAATGAGGGGGTCGGGGGTTCGAATCCCTCTTGCGGCACCAGTTTTTCCTCCCTTTGCGCTTCTGATCCGCATTTGATGCCAGCGACGGCGACCGTCCGGCCTGCGCTCAGAGTGACTTCGAACATCGGGATGGCCACCCGTTAACCGGCTGTCACAATCGGCGTCATTCCCATGTCACCCCCCGCCGCTTGATTAGCGGTGGCGCTGATGCGGCGCATGCATGGACGCGCGCCTCAATGCCGCGGACCGGGCGCAACCCGGCCAGGGAGACTCAGACAATGATCCGTACTGCTCTTGCGGCCGCCTTTGGCGCCGCCGTCACGCTCACCTCGCTTCCGGCGCTTGCCGACAATTTCAAGATCGCCATCACCGACGTCGAAGGCCTTGAGCGCCTGCAGACCGAATGGGGCCCGTTCAAGGCCGCTCTCGAAAAGGCGTCGGGCCACACATTCGAATTCTTTCCCGTGAACAGCCGCACGGCCGCCGCCGAGGCCCTGCGCGCCAAGCGCGTGGACTTTGTTGTTACAGGGCCGGCCGAGTATGTCGTCATCAACAAGATCACCGACGCCAAGGCCCTCATTGGTCTCAGCCGTCCGGACTATTTCTGCGCCATCATCGTCATGGCCGACTCGGACGTGGTCAGCCCGAAAGACCTGAATGGCAAGAAGGTCGCGCTCGACGACATCGGCTCGACGTCCGGGCATCTCTGCCCGTCGCAGCTTCTGGTCGATTACGGCGTTGATCCGATGAAGGATCTCGGCGGAATCACCCACACGACGCGCGCCGTGGCCCACGAGGCCCTCAAGCGTGGCGATGTCGCCGCCGCGGGTGTGAACTACATGAGCTGGGTCAACGGCGTCCGTTCCAAGGACAAAAGCGTTCCTCCCGGCTCCTTCCGCGTCATCGCGCGCTCGGGCGACCTGCCGAACGACCTGATGATGGTCGGCTCGCACGTCGATCAGACGATCGCGGATGCGATCCGCACCTCCGTGGTGAACAACAAGAAGGAGGTCGCCGACGCCATCCTGTCGGCTGGCGGTGAGAACGAGAAGTACCGCGGCATGGACATCGTCGCCATCGAAGACTCGGCCTACAATCCGGTGCGCGCCATGTTCAAGGCGATCGGCCATCCGCAATATTCCGAGTTCGTGGGCGAATGAGCCTCGCTCTCGCCTATAGCGACAGCCCCGCACCGGCGCCTTACGCGCCGGCGCGGGATGTCGAGATCGCCGCCCGCGGCCTGACGGTGTCCTACCGTCACCGCGGCGCGGTGTTCTCCGGTATCGATTTCGATATCCGCCGCGGCGAACGTGTCGCGCTCGTCGGCTCCAACGGCGCCGGCAAATCGACGCTGATGAAAACCCTGCTCGGCTTTATTGTGCCGACATCCGGCTCGATCGAAATGTTCGGGCAGGACATGTGCGCGATGCCGCAGAAGAAGCAGCGGGACGTGCGTGCCTCGATCGGCTTCGTCGCGCAGAAGCACAATCTCGTGCCGCGTCTGTCGGTACTGTCCAATGTCATCCACGGCACGCTCGGCGCGCGCTCCGGCCCGCGCGGCTGGCTGCACTCCGTCGCGTCCCGCGAGATACGCGCCCGCGCGCTCCATGCGCTCGACCAGGTCGGGCTGGCCGATCTTGCATTGCGCCGCGCCGACAGCCTGTCCGGCGGCCAGTCGCAGCGTGTCGCCATCGCCCGTGCACTGGTCTGTGAACCTCGTCTCATCTTCGCCGACGAGCCGGTGGCGAGTCTCGATCCCGCCGCGGGCGAGGATGTGATGCAGGTGTTCGAGGAAGTGACGCGCGGCGCCGGTGCAACGCTGGTCTTCACGACGCACAATCTCGATCATGCCACGCGCTATGCCGGCCGCGTGCTCGGTCTTCAGGGCGGCACGCTCGCGATCGACGCGGCGGTGGATGCGCTGCCGCAGGGAGGCCTCATTGGCCTCTACAGCTGACGTCCATACCCGCCTGCCGCAACGGTTCGAACGGCCGTCGGCGCTCGCCTTCCTCGCCTATGCGGCGGGCATCGCGCTCGTCGTGTGGTCGCTCGACGGCGCCGGCTGGTCGTTCGGCGAACTCATCCGCGGCATACCCACGCTCGGCGACTTCTTCTCGCGTTCCTGGCCCCCGAGCACCGAGCGGATCGAATCCCTGTCGAAGGCCCTCATCGAAACCTTTCAGATGGCGGTGTCCGGGACGCTGACCGGAATCGCCGTCGCTCTGCCTCTGTCCATACTCGCCGCGCGCGGCCTCACCGGCAGCCGGATTCTCGGAACCGCATCGCGCGGCCTGTTCGCGCTGTTTCGCACCGTGCCGGATCTCGTCTGGGCGCTGATCTTCGTCATCGCCGTCGGCCTCGGCCCGTTCGCCGGAACGCTCGCCATCGCCGTCGATACCATTGGTTTCGCCGGACGCTTTTTCGCCGAGTCGATGGAGGACGCCGACAAGGGCCCCGCCGAAGCGCTGCGCGCGCAGGGCGTTCGCCGTTCGGACGCGATCTTCTGCTCGATCATTCCGGCCGCCATGCCGAGCTTCATCACCACCTCGCTGTTCGCGCTGGAGAAGTCCGTACGTTCGTCGGTCATTCTCGGCCTCGTCGGCGCCGGCGGCATCGGCCTCGAACTCAAGGTCGCGATGGACATGTTCGATTACCAGACCGCCGCCACCATCATCATGATGATCTTCGTGCTTGTGCTCGTCGTCGAGCAGGCCGGCTCGTTCGCCCGTAAGCGCGTCATTGAAGGCTAGGAGACAAGCCATGAAAACCGATACCGCCCACCTCGTCTGGAATTCCCGCTGGGCGACGCCCGACGGCCGCGCCGACTGGCTGAAGCCCGACCAGGATGTGGTCGATCTGTCCGCGGAGCTGCTCTCCGCCGGCAATACGCGCCGCGCGCTCGATCTTGGTTGCGGCGTCGGCCGTCATGCGCTGCATTTTGCCCGTCTCGGTTTCGAGACATCGGCCATCGACATGGCGGAAGCGGGCCTGTCCGAAGTCAGTGCCTCGGCCGCCGATGCCGGGATGAAGATCGAGACGGCGGCCGCGCCGATGACCTCGTTGCCGTTCCCGGACGGCCATTTCGATTACGTCCTCGCCTTCAATGTCATCTATCACGGCGACGGGCCGATCGTTCGCCAGGCCATCTCCGAAATCCGCCGCGTGCTGAAGCCCGGCGGCATGTATCAAGGCACGATGCTCTCCAAGCGCAATGTCAACTACGGCAAGGGTACGGAGATCGCGCCGAACACCTTCGTGGTGGACGGGCACGACGACAAGGATCACCCGCACTTTTACTGCAGCGCCGCCGAACTCGTCGAACTGTTCGACGGCTTCGAGCTGACGTCGCTGAAGGACAAGCAGCATTCCAAGCCCGGCACCTGGCACTGGCACATGAGCGCCGAGAGGCTGTAATGGCACTGATCGAGGTCAACCAGGGCGAGCCGGAAGCACCGTGGTATGACGCCGGCGGACTGTCGGAGAAGCCCGTCATCCATCCTTCGGCGACCGTGCTGCGCACGCGTGTCGGTCCCTGGACCTCGATTGCGCGAGATTGCGAGATCCAGGATTCGGATTTTCTCGACTGGTCCTACGCCACCCCGCATGTACAGATCTTCAATGCCGAGATAGGCAAATTCTGCAACATCGCAACCAGTGTCCGTATCAACCCTACCAACCATCCGATGTGGCGGGCGACGCTGCATCATTTTACCTACCGGTCGCGCTGCCATCACATGGGCGAGGACGATCCGGAAATCTTCGCCTGGCGCATGAAGAACCGCGTCACCATCGGTCCTGATGTCTGGATCGGCCATGCCGCCATCATCATGCCGGGTGTCACTGTCGGAACCGGCGCGGTCATCGGCTCCGGCGCCATCGTGACGAAGGACGTGCAAAATTATTCCATCGTCGTCGGCTCGCCGGCGCGCGTCATCAAACGCCGCGTCGATGAGGCAACCGAAGCGGCCCTGCTGCGCATCAAATGGTGGGACTGGCCGCACGCCGACCTGATGGCGGCGCTCGGCGATTTCCGAAATCTCGACGCGGCGGAGTTCGCCCGGAAATACGACAGATTTCACGCGGAATTGCGTTCCGCCTAGCGCTCGACCACGAGTTCGACGCGGTCGGCGACGAAGCGCGATTGCGTCGCCTGGATGCGCCTGCCGTCCATGTCGACATTGACGAAATTGACGACAAGAAGCGTGCGGCCCGGTGCGATGTCGAGAGCTTGCGCCTCGCCGGCATCGGCCGGGCGCGCCGTGATGCGGGTCGACAGGCGCTTGTAGTCGTCGAGCCCGAACTTTTTATAAGCCTTGGTCAGAGAGCCCTTGCTGGCGAACACCTGCTCGAACCCGTTGAAGCGCGGCAGCGGCAGATGCGTGCGCGCGAACGACAGCGGCACGCCGTCGGCGCGATTGATGGTTTCCATTGCAAGCACGGGCGCGCCGGGCTTGATGCCGAGCGCCTCGGCGATGGTGGCGTCGGCCTTGGCGTTTTCCGCCGAAACGAGCTCGCCGCGCGCTTCCTTGCCGGCCTTTGCCATTACTTCCGAAAAGCGCGTCTTGAGGCCGATCGGATAGGCCAGCGGCCGCGCCTCGACGAAGGTGCCCGACCCTTGTGTCGCGCGTACAAGGCCGCGCTCCGCCAGGGCGGCAAGCCCGCGCCGCACCGTGTGGCGATTTACGGCGAAACGGTCGGCCAGCTGCGCCTCGGGGGCCACGCGGTCGCCGGGCGACAACCGGCCGGCGGCGATATCGGCCTCGATCGCGTCCGCCACCCGCCGCCAGGCGGCAAGGCCCTGGGCGCGGTCGATAATCCTGTCGTTTGAAGCACTCATGCTGTCATCAAAACTTCATTGGCGTCGTGGCAAGTTGTCTACTAAATTAGACAAACTTGGACGACGAGACAATGACAAGTTTGACCGAGCTTCAACAGCAGCGCCAGAGCGCAATGGCGATTTATGCGCGTGCCACGGCAGTTGAATTGTCGGACGCGCTGGAGCGCCTCGGCACGCCCGAGAGCGTGGAAGACATGCGGCCCCCCGAGCTTGGCCTCGTGATGGCGCGCGCCCGCATGGGCGGCACCGGCGCGCCGTTCAACGCCGGCGAAGTTTCCGTCACGCGCGCCGCCGTTCGCCTGCCGGGCGGCGAGATCGGCGTGGCCTATCAGCTTGGGCGCGACAAGATGAAGGCGCGCTCAGCGGCGCTGCTCGATGCGCTGTGGCAGACGGCACGGCGCCGCGAGGTCGAGGCTGCGCTCGATCCGATCCGCGCCCGTATCGCCGATGAGCGAATTCTGAAAGAGCGCCGCGCCGCGGCGACCCGGGTCGATTTCTTCACAATGGTGCGGGGAGAGGATCAATGACCGTCCATGCCTTCACCGATCCCGTGTTTGACGCGCAAAAGGTTTTCCGCGCGGCGATGAATGTGCTGTCGCGGCCGGGTACGCTGGTGCCTCTAGAAGCCGATGTACGGCCACCCGCACCGCTGTCGCTTGAGATAGCGGCATTGGCGTTGGCTTTCGCCGATCACGAAACGCCGATCTGGCTTGATGCTGCGCTGACCTCCGTCAGCTATGTCGGCGAGTACCTGAAGTTCCACACCGGCGCGCCGATCACGCCGCATCCGGTCGAAGCGGCCTTCGCGCTCGTGTCGGAGCCCGGGCTCTGCCCGTCATTGACGAGTTTCACCGCCGGCACCGCGGACTATCCCGACCGCTCGACCACAATCTTTGTGCAGACTGACACATTGCGGTCGTCTCGGAGCTTCACATTGCGTGGTCCGGGAGTATCCGGAACGGCGGCGCTGCGCGCCGATCCTCTACCGCCGGCTTTTCCGCGCGAATGGGCGGCAAACCGCGCGCTGTTTCCGCGCGGCGTCGACATGTTGTTCGCGGCTGATGGCTGGATTGCCGGCCTGCCGCGTTCGACCGAGCTGAGCGAGGCTTGAATCCATGTATGTAGCGGTCAAGGGCGGCGAGGCGGCGATCGCGAACGCGCACCGGCTCCTCGATCACGAGCGGCGCGGCGATCCTTCTGTGCCGGAACTGTCGATCGCGCAGATCCGCGAGCAGATGACGCTGCTCGTCGATCGCGTCATGACGGAAGGCTCGCTCTACGATCCGGATCTCGCGGCGCTCGCGCTGAAGCAGGCGCGCGGCGACATCATCGAAGCCGTGTTCCTGGTCCGCGCCTTCCGCACCACGCTGCCGCGTTTCGGCTATTCGCAGCCGATGGATACGGACGCCATGTTCGCCATGCGCCGCATCTCGGCGATCTACAAGGATCTGCCGGGCGGCCAGGTGCTCGGGCCGACCTTCGACTACACGCACCGCCTTATCGATTTTAACCTTGCCGCGAACGGTGAGCCGCCCACGCCGAAGGAAAGCGACAGCGCGCTTGCCGGCATGCCGCACGTTACCGGCCTGCTCGATCAGGAAGGTCTCATCGAACGCGAGCCCGGAGCGGAAGAGGGCAGTCCGGTCGGCGATCTGACGCGCGATCCGCTGGATTTTCCGGCGGGCCGCGATCTCAGGCTCCAGGCGCTCGCGCGCGGCGATGAAGGTTTCATTCTTGCGCTCGGCTATTCCACCCAGCGCGGTTTCGGCCGAACGCATCCCTTCACCGGCGAAATCCGCGTCGGCGAGGTCGAGATCGAATATGTGCCGGAAGAACTTGGCTTCGCGGTGCTGCTCGGCGATGTCGTTCTGACCGAGTGCGAGATGATCAATCAGTTCAAGGGCTCGGCATCCGCACCGCCGCAGTTCACGCGCGGTTATGGCCTTGCCTTCGGGCGCGGCGAACGCAAGGCGATGGCGATGGCGCTGGTCGATCGTGCGCTCCGTGCGCGCGAACTCGGCGAGGATGTCAAGGCGCCGGCGCAGGACGAGGAATTCGTCCTCGCCCATTGCGACAACCTGCAATCGACCGGCTTCGTCGAGCATCTGAAGCTGCCGCACTATGTCGACTTCCAGGCGGAGCTCGAACTGGTGCGCCGCATGCGCGCCGCGCACGCCGAAAACCGCATGGATGACGAAGCTCTGGAGGCCGCCGAGTGAACGAGACCGCCACCGCCTCCGGTTACAATTTCGCCTATCTCGACGAGCAGACGAAGCGCATGATCCGCCGCGCGATCCTGAAAGCGATCGCGATCCCCGGATATCAGGTACCGTTCGCCAGCCGCGAAATGCCGATGCCCTATGGTTGGGGTACCGGCGGTGTGCAGGTCACGGCCGCCGTGCTCGGCCCGGACGACACGCTGAAAGTCATCGATCAGGGGTCGGACGACACCACCAACGCGGTGTCGATTCGCAAATTCTTCGAACGTACCGCGGGCGTGAAGACAACGACGAGGACGACCGACGCGAGCGTCATCCAGACACGACACCGCGTGCCGGAAGAAAAACTCCGCGCCGATCAGATCCTTGTCTACCAGGTTCCGATCCCGGAACCCTTGCGCTTTCTCGAGCCGCGCGAAACCGAAACGCGTCAGCTTCACGCGCTTGCAGAGTATGGTCTGATGCATGTGAAGCTCTATGAGGACATCGCTCGCCACGGCCACATCGCGACGACCTATGCCTATCCGGTCGAGGTCGCGGGCCGCTATGTCATGGACCCGTCGCCGGTGCCGAAATTCGACAATCCCAAGATCGGCGATTGCGCGGCGCTGCAGCTTTACGGCGCGGGGCGCGAAAAGCGCATCTACGCAGTGCCGCCGCACACCAAGGTGAAAAGCCTCGATTTCGAGGACCATCCGTTCCGTGTCCAGACATTCAGGGAACCGTGCGCGCTCTGCGCCGCAGAGGATGTCTATCTGGACGAAGTCGTGCTCGACGACCGGGGAGGGCGCATGTTCGTCTGCTCCGATACCGATTACTGCGAGCAGCGGCGCACGGACGGCCATCGCGGCAAGATGCTCGGCAAGGTGCCGCTGGGCGGAGAAGCCGCATGAGCCCGCTTCTTTCCGCTCGCGGCCTGTCGAAGAGTTACGGCCCGCGCGTTGCCTGTTCCGGTGTGTCCCTCGATCTGCACGAGGGCGAGGTGCTGGCCGTTGTCGGCGAGTCCGGTTCCGGCAAATCGACGCTGCTCGGCCTTCTCGCGACCGAGATCGCGCCGGATGCCGGGCAGGTGAATTACCGCTTCCGCGACGGCACGGCGCGCGATCTGCACACGCTGTCCGAAGCCGAGCGCCGTCTGCTGATGCGCACCGACTGGGGTTTCATCCGCCAGGACGCGATGCAGGGCCTGCGCATGCCGGTTTCCGCCGGCGGCAATGTCGGCGAGCGCCTGATGGCGGTCGGCCATCGCCATTACGGCAATATTCGCGAGACCGCCGAGGACTGGCTGTCGCGCGTCGAGATCGATCCCGGCCGTATCGACGACACGCCGAAGACCTTTTCCGGCGGCATGCGCCAGCGGCTCCAGATCGCGCGCAATCTCGTCACTCATCCCCGCCTCGTCTTCATGGACGAGCCGACATCGGGCCTCGACGTATCGGTGCAGGCGCGACTGCTCGATCTGATCCGCGGCCTCGTGTCCGAGCTTGGTCTCGCCGTCATCATCGTCACCCATGACCTCGCCGTGGCGCGCCTCCTGTCGCACCGCATCATGGTGATGAAGGGCGGTCGCGCCATCGAAGCGGGATTGACCGACCAGGTGCTCGACGATCCGCGCGAGCCCTACACCCAACTTCTCGTTTCCTCGGTGCTTGCCGCATGACCGCGCGCGTGAAACTCGAACAGGTCTCGAAGGCGTTCACGCTGCATTTGCGCGGCGGAATGCAGCTCGATGTCGTTCAGGACGTCACATTCGACGTCGATGCACATGAATGTGTCGTTCTCGGCGGCCCGTCCGGCGCCGGAAAATCCTCTCTGCTCAAGATCATCTATGGCAATTACCGCTGCGATGCGGGACGAGTCCTGGTCCGCGACGGGGATGCATTCGCTGATATTGCTGAGGCGGAGCCGCGTGTTGTGCTGTCATTGCGCAATCGCGTGATGGGCTATGTCAGCCAGTTCCTCCGCGTCATTCCGCGCGTCGGCGCGCTCGATGTCGTCGCCAATGCCGGGCGCGAATCCGGCCTCGATGCGGATATCGCGAAAGAGCGCGCGCGCGAACTTCTGGCGGCGCTCAACGTGCCGGAACGGATGTGGAATCTGCCGCCCGCCACCTTCTCCGGCGGCGAGCAGCAGCGGGTCAACATTGCGCGCGGCTTCATCGCCGATCTGCCGGTGCTCCTGCTCGACGAGCCGACCGCCTCGCTCGACGCGAAGAACCGCACCGTCGTGATCGACCTCATCGAACAAAAGAAAGCGCAGGGCACCGCCATCATCGGCATTTTCCACGATGACGACGTGCGCGAACGCGTCGCGTCCCGTGTCATCGACATCACACGTTTCAAGGCTACAGCCGCCGCGTAGAACGGACGAATCGACATGACAGACAACCTGACACTCATCGAAAATGCCGAGATCGTTCTGGCGGACTGCACCTTCCGCGGCTGGCTTGCGGTCGATGGCGGCAACATCGTCGAAATCGGCGAAGGCAAGGCCCCCGAGCGCGGCCACGATGCCCAAGGCGATTACATCGTCCCGGGTCTCGTCGAACTGCACACCGATCATCTCGAAAGCCATTACGTGCCGCGTCCGAAGGTACGCTGGAACACGATGGGCGCCGTGATGGCCTATGACGCCCAGATTGTGGCATCCGGCATCACGACCGTGTTCGACTCGCTGCGCGCCGGAGCCGATCTCGATGGCGGCGGTCTTGGCGCCGATCTTCTGGCGCTTGGCGAAGCGCTGGAAGAAGGTCGCCGCAACAATCTGTTTCGCGCCGAACACCGCACGCATCTGCGCTGCGAAATTCCCGCGCCGGATGTCGTTGAGGACGTCATGGCGTATGCGGAAAAATTCGACATCAGCCTGATGTCGCTGATGGACCATACGCCCGGCCGCCGCCAGTTCCGCGATCTTGAGAAATACGCGATCTATTATTGCCGCAAGAGCGGCAAGTCGGCGGATGAGATCATGAGCGATGTCGATCGCCGCGTCGCCGACAACAGCGCACGCAGCGCGGTCAACCGTCCGGCGCTCGTTGCCTTTGCGCGTCGGCGAAACATTCCGCTCGCAAGTCATGACGACACGACGGTCGATGAAGTCGCGACCTCGCTTGAGGAGGGCGTTGCATTGGCCGAGTTTCCAACCACGATCGAGTCCGCCATCGCCTGCCGCGACAACAAGGTCGCCGTCATGATGGGCGCGCCGAACCTCATTCGTGGTGGATCGCATTCCGGAAATCTGTCGGCGCTCGAAAGCGCCGAAAGCGGATGTCTTGACATCCTGTCGTCGGACTATGTGCCGGGAAGCCTCCTGATGGCGGCGTTCGATATGCCCCATCGTATCGAAGGCGTGGATCTCGCGGCCGCAATCCGCACCGTGACCAAAACGCCTGCGGAAGTGACGGGCCTCGCCGACCGCGGCGAGATCGCCACCGGCAAGCGCGCCGATCTCGTGCGCGTTGCGATGGCCGGTTCGGTGCCGGTCGTGCGCCGGGTCTGGCGCGGCGGGCAGCGGGTCGTCTGATGGCAGGCGGTTTCGTCTTTGTCGTGGGACCGAGCGGAGCGGGCAAGGACAGCCTGATCGGCTATGCGCGCGGCGCGCTTTCCGGCAATGATGCGGTCTGTTTTCCTCGGCGTATCGTGACGCGCACCGCATCCGAGCATGAGGATCACGAGAGCCTGTCGGACGAAGCGTTTGTCGCGGCGGAAACCGATGGCGCATTCGCGCTCACCTGGCGGGCGCATGGGCTTTCCTACGCCATTCCGCGCTCGGCGCGGGAGGATGTGGACGCCGGCAGGATTGTCGTCTGCAATATCTCGCGCCGTGTCGTGCCGTGGGCCCGCATCCATCTGCCGAATGTCGCGGTGGTGGAAGTCACTGCGTCCGCCGAAGTTCTGGCGGCGCGTCTTGCCGGTCGCGCACGGCTTGAGGATGGCGATCTCGCGGCGCGGCTTGCGCGTTCTCTCGAAGTGTGGACGCCGGTCGATGCCAGCATCGTCAACGACCGCACGATCGACGAGGCGGGCCGCGAACTTGTCGGCTTCATTGCCCGTCACGCGGCCAGTATAAATTCGTTCGCACGGACAGAGGATGGCCGCCGTGTGCCGCGCTATGTCTAGGGAAGGATCACAGTGAGCATCGTCAGCTCGATCGAGGAACTAGAGCGTATCTATGGCGCGACCGGCGAGACGTCGACCGCCAAGGTGGCGGATCGTATAACGCCTTATTACCAGGCCTATATCGACGCCGCGCCCTTCGCGGCACTTGCGACGAGCGGCCCGGAAGGGCTCGACTGTTCCCCGCGCGGCGAGCTTGGCGGGCTTGTGCGTATTCACGACGAACGCACGCTGATGATGCCGGACCGGCGCGGTAACAACCGCATCGATTCGCTGCGCAACATCGTGCGCGACCCGCGCGTTTCGCTGATGTTTCTTATCCCGGGCCACGGCAATGCCATCCGCGTCAACGGCCGGGGCGCCATCAATGTCGATGCCGGTCTCTGCAATTCTTTCGCCATCAACGGCAAGGCGCCGCGCTCGGTCATCGTGCTGGATGTCCAGGAAATCTATTTCCAGTGCGCCCGCGCGCTGATCCGTTCGGAGCTGTGGAATCCCGCGCGTCACGTCGATCCGAAATCGCTGCCGACGCCCGGCGATATCCTGCTTGAGATGAGCGAAGGCCGGGTCGGCGGGACTCAGTACGACGAGGAATGGCCGGTGCGCGCCGCAGCCACGATGTGGTGAGCGAAGACGGCGTATGGACGCGCGAAATCCGCTCCCGTGTTTGAGAGCTGAACGGCCCAACTGGCAGCCCCCGGAGGGGCGCGCGGGACGCCGGGAGATTGGCCGCTCCCGCGGCGGCGCTGGCAGTGTTTGAAAACACCAGCACCAGTTTGTCATTCACCTCGGGGAAGCCGCTCTCTCAAGTTTCGCAATCCGCGAACACTTGATTGCGCCGGCGTCCCGCGCACGGTGTCTTTTCGGCTTGCT
>LNFM01000944.1_pt1 | contig 72513 bp, 64 predicted proteins | sample 596031 | NCBI WGS metagenome assembly LNFM01 (sample SAMN04254537, study PRJNA301005) | activated carbon metagenome | isolation source: dual media filters at the Ann Arbor, Michigan drinking water treatment plant | place: USA: Ann Arbor
AAAACACCGCCTTCACCGTCTCCTGCCAACTCCAGAGCGACAAAGGATAGTAGCTCAGAGGGCGGAAGTCGGCGTTAAGAACCAGGGCCGGACAGGACTCCGGCAAGGCAGCATGAGCATTCACGAGCTTTGCTTCCAGTCGGTTCGCCGTTCGAATCGGTGTGTCAGACCGCTTCGACGGGCGGGATACTAACCGCGCATGTCAGCGATGTGAAGCCTTGCCATGCCAAAGCGCGCCCTGCGCACAAGTTTCTGCCGGTGCTCGCTTTTTTCTGCTTAAGGATGCTCTATGAGATCACGCTCAGCTCCCCGCATGTGACCACAAGACGTCACGGGGCACGATGGCTTGCAACAAACACCCGCCTCCACGAGTATCCAAATATGACTGCAAAGAAGCCCGCCCCGGCACCCTCAAACACATCCGCCACCAAGCGCCCCGCCCCCAAACCCATCGTCTCCACCGGCTACTGGCTCTTTAAATCCGAGCCCGACGTCTTTTCCTGGGAGATGCTGCAGGCCAAGGGCGCGGCCGGCGAACCGTGGACCGGCGTGCGCAACTACCTCGCCCGCAACAACATGCGCGCCATGCGTCTCGGCGACCTCGGCTTCTTCTACCATTCCAACATCGGCCTCGAGATCGTTGGCATTTGCGAGGTATGCGCCCTCTCTCATCCCGATACGACGACCGATGACCCCAAATGGGATTGCGTCGACGTGCGCGCCGTGCGCGCACTACCCAAGCCTGTCACGTTGGCCGACGTGAAAGCCAATCCCAAGCTCGCCAAGATGAGTCTCGTCACATCGATGCGTCTCTCCGTGCAGCCCGTCACCGCCGAGGAATGGGCGGAAGTCTGCCGTATGGGTCACGTCGACCTGAAGGGCCTTGCGCCCAAGAAAAACAGACGATGAGTGATGGCCCCAGAGACGAAACGGACTACCCGGCCTTCATCGCCGCCAACACGAAGCTGATCGCGCCCCCGCACGTACCCGAGATTGTCCTCCACCTCGCCGAGGAGTCCGTGCCGATCTGGCAGAAGACGGAAGAGGAACTGGGCGAGATGAATATCCCGCCGCCATTTTGGGCCTTCGCCTGGGCCGGCGGACAGGCACTGGCCCGCTACCTGCTCGACCATCCCCACGAGGTGAGCGGCAAAACCGTTCTCGATCTCGGCACCGGCTCCGGTCTCACCGCCATCGCCGCTCTGAAAGCAGGAGCCGCCTCTGTCCTCGCCGCCGATATCGACCCGATGGCGCTCGCCTCGGCCCACCTCAACGCCAAAGCCAATGGTGTAACCCTCACCACCACGCAACAGGACCTCCTCGCCAATCCTCCAGCCCCCTTCGGCGCCATCCTCGTCGGCGATCTTTTCTACGAGCGCGAACTGGCCGAACGCGTACTGACCTACATCAGTCTGGCCCACTTGAACGGTGCCCGCGTTCTCGTCGGCGACCCACAGCGCAGCTACTTCCCTACCGACCGCTTTGTCTGCGTTGCAGCATATGAGGTGGTGGTCACCCGTGAGCTGGAAGACGCCCTCATCAAGAAAACAGCTGTTTGGGCTCTAAAGCTCTAAAGCGTATCTCGCACTGCAGTTAACCAACGCTCCGCCCTCGTATTGCACCGCAATATGCGACGTTCCGGATCGTACCTTGTAACAGTTGTGCGCCGCCGCACGTCCCCGCATAATCGCGTTAAATCAAAAATACGCTTGGGAGGAGAGCACGATGTCGGAGAAGGTGTACCCGGTCAAAGCCGACTGGGCGAAAAACGCATGGATTGACGACGCCAAGTACCAAGAACTCTACCAGCGCAGCGTCACTGATCCTCAGGGGTTCTGGGGCGAAGCCGGCAAGCGCCTCGACTGGATCAAGCCCTACACGAAGGTGAAGAACACCTCCTTCGATCCCCACAATGTCTCGATCAAGTGGTTCGAGGACGGCACGCTCAACGTCTCCGCCAACTGCATCGATCGCCATCTCGCCACCCGCGGCGACCAAGTTGCCATCATCTGGGAAAGCGACGACCCCACACTCGACGAAAAAATCACCTACAAGCAGCTGCATGAGCGCGTTTGCCGCTTCGCCAACGTGCTGAAAGCCCACGGCGTCAAAAAAGGCGACCGCGTCACCATCTATCTGCCGATGATCCCGGAAGCCGCCTACGCGATGCTCGCCTGCACGCGCATCGGCGCCGTCCACTCGATCGTCTTCGGCGGCTTCTCGCCCGACAGCTTGCGCAACCGCGTCGACGATGCCGAAAGCCGCGTCATCATCACCGCCGATGAGAGCATGCGCGGCGGCAAGTGCGTTCCCCTGAAGAAGAACGCCGACGTCGGGCTCGATGGCTGCCACCCGGATACGAAACTTCTTGTCGTCCGCCGCACCGGCAACCCCATCAACTGGGTGCCCGGCCGCGATTTCTGGATGCACGAGGAAACCGCCAAGGTGTCCGCCGATTGCCCGCCGGAGGAAATGAACGCCGAAGACCCGCTGTTCATTCTCTATACCTCCGGCTCGACGGGTAAGCCCAAGGGCGTCGTCCACTGCACCGGCGGTTACCTGCTTCACGCCTCGATGACGCATCAGTACGTCTTCGACTACCACGATGGCGACATCTACTGGTGCACCGCCGACGTCGGCTGGGTCACGGGCCACAGCTACATCGTTTACGGTCCGCTCGCCAACGGCGGTACCACGCTGATGTTCGAAGGCATTCCCACTTACCCGACCGCCTCGCGCTTCTGGCACGTTGTCGACAAGTGGAAGGTCAACATCTTCTACACCGCGCCCACCGCGATCCGCTCGCTCATGGGCCAGGGCGACGACTTCGTGAAGCGCACCAGTCGCGCTTCGCTGCGCATCCTCGGTTCCGTCGGCGAACCCATCAATCCCGAAGCTTGGGAGTGGTACTATCACACCGTCGGCGAGGGCCGTTGCCCGATCGTCGATACGTGGTGGCAGACCGAAACCGGCGGCATCCTCATCACGCCGCTGCCCGGCGCTACAGCCATGAAGCCCGGCTCCGCGACGCGTCCCTTCTTCGGCGTCCAGCCGGCCCTTGTCGACGACAAGGGCACGGTTCTCGAAGGCGCCGGCAACGGCAACCTCGTGATCACCGACAGCTGGCCCGGCCAGAGCCGCACCATCTACGGCGACCACGAGCGCTTCGTCCAAACCTACTTCTCGGCCTACCCCGGCACGTACTTCACCGGTGACGGCTGCCGCCGCGACGAAGATGGCTACTACTGGATCACCGGCCGCGTCGACGATGTCATCAACGTCTCCGGTCACCGCATGGGCACCGCAGAAGTCGAAAGCGCCCTCGTCGCACATCCCAAGGTCGCCGAAGCCGCCGTCGTCGGCTATCCGCACGACCTGAAGGGCCAGGGCATCTACTGCTACGTCACGCTCAACAATGGCATCGATCCGTCCGACGAATTGAAAAAGGAACTCGTGGCCCATGTCCGCCGCGAGATCGGGCCGATCGCTTCGCCCGATTTGATTCAGTTCTCACCCGGTCTGCCAAAAACCCGCTCCGGCAAGATCATGCGCCGCATTCTGCGCAAGATCGCGGAAGACGAATTCGGCAGCTTGGGCGATACCTCCACGCTCGCAGATCCCGGCGTCGTCGACGACCTGATCGAAAACCGCCAGAACAAGCGCGCCAGCTAAGCGGCGCGTCGCCATTCAAGACAGCAAAACGGGCGGATGGAGACCTTCCGTTCGCCCGGTCAGCTGGTCATCCGCAACGTGTTCAACCGGCGAACGATGTCGCGAAACGCGGCGTTGAGCTGAGAGGCGTTGGCGGCATCATAGTAGTTTTCTTCGCCCGAGCACTGTTTCAGCATGGCTTCCGCGCCGGCCGGCGCCTGAAACGCCACAGTGTAGATTCGAACAGACTTCGATGCATCGCCGAGCGACTTGATCTCTTCGCACAGTTGGAGCGCCTGGTGGCCGGAACTGCCAGGGTGCGATGCATCTGAACTGAGCGGATCGGGCCAAGGATTGGTTTCGCCGCCGTTGGCGTATGAAATATTGAAGTCGCCGTCGGTCATCAAAACGACGACTTTCATGACCTTTGCCGGATCCCAACCGCGCCCGGCGCGGCTACCGAACAAACCGCTCCACTCCGGCGAAAGCAGATACCAGCCCCACGCCGTGCCGATGTGGCCGGCCGTGCCGCCAGATCCTGCCAATCCGTCGATGGCCAGAAGCAGAGCGTCGCGTTCTCCAGCCGAGGCCAGATCCGCCAGCGGCCGGATCGGACTAGGCGCGCACGAATAGAAAGGAAGAGATCCCGGCACAACAGCACCAACCGGCTGCGCATACGGCGAGCCATTCGTGAACGCGTCGGCACCGCTGCGTTCGACGACGCATCCATCGGCCGAAGCGCCGGCACTCACGGCGGCAGCAAATGCTCCCGCGTTGACGGACGCCGAATACGGCACGAGTCCCACGCGAACCGCACCAGCGCCCGGATTGCTGCTGGACAGCGCCGTCACCATATCGCGTGCGGCAGCCTTCAACGCATCGAGCTTCGCGGCACTCGTGCACGGCGGGTCCCCAACGGCGGGCGGCGTATCGCACATCGAGCCGGTCACATCGGCCACGAGCGACAGTTCGATTTTGAGCGCGTGATAGGTTGCCGTCGACTGAGGTGAAAATTCCATCAAGCCGCCCGTGCCGGAGACGTCCTTGAACATGGAGCCCATGGCGACATCGACTCGCGCGGTCAGCGTCGAGGTCGACCAATCCGGATCGACATCGAAATTCTCGATGTGCACATCGGAAATTGCCAACCGCATCAGCTGCTCTCTGAAGAACGATTCCGCATGGGCTTTGACATCGGCCTCGGTGGCGCCCTCCTTATCAAGGAGTTTCGCCCCGGCCAGCGCAGCAGCATCAAGAGCAGCCTGAATGCGGGTCCGCACGTCGTACGCCCGGGCTGTATCAATCGACAGGGCAACGACAAGGGAAACAACCATCAGCGAGACGGCAAAAATGACCGCAATCGCGCCACGCTCGTTCCCGGCGAAACGGCCATACGATAGCATCATACGCATGTGAGGTGGCCCAGCTCCACAACCGCTGAGATACTGTCACGTTGATCATAAATTCCGCGTAAAGATCGATTTTTCTGGCAGCCGTCGCAGCCTGTGTCGGGGCATAGGGTTGACGCAAGCTGAACGGGCGTCCCGTTGCGTGGCGCTACTTGCAGCGCGAGAAGGCGCCGCGGTCGAAGTGAAAATGGTTCTTGTGAGCTGCATTATAGTCCGGCCCAAGGGCCACCCGGAAATAGCGGCAGGCCCGCCGGTGAATCTCCTTGAGGAACGCCGCCTCCTTGCTGCGGCCTGACCAGTCGCGCAGAACCGAAATCTGCCGCCCGCCATCAAGCGTGAAACCGGAGATATCGATGGCGTTGGCCGTCGCATGCTGACTGCGAATGTTCTTCATCAGCGGATTCCCGACGATATTCCGGCAGTCGTAAATACCCATGTCGCCGACTGAGATAACCCGCGCACCAAAAGTTTCCTGGGCCAGTGGTTGCACCTCATGCGCGATCCAGAGCGCCATCGCCGCTGCCATCTCACATGTCAATTTTTCAGCGCCGATCTTCGCACCCCCGGCCTGCGAGAACCGGACGGCATTCTGCCATCCGCAGCCGTCTTTGTAGGGCTGGTCCGCAATCGACGTCGCGCTGATCTGCGGTTCCTTCAGCACGGCCTCGCACAGCGGCCGGTCGAGGCGGAGAGCCGCCAATCGCGTATCTAAAAACCACGAGGGCCGTTCATCGAGCGAGATGGGCGGAAAGGGACTGAACCGCTGCGGCAGCCAACCCAGACGCATGGCTGCGAAGGTGGCGCCGGCGAGGAGCAAAACGAGAAACACGCGGCTAAGAAGTCGGCTTTTGGAACGGGCTGGCGAGGTCATGGGCACTCCGGATTGAAGCGCGACACTAGCGAAGGCCTTCCTTCACTCCTAGGCCCGGAACGACACACTCACCCGGTTCCCAACCGACACCAACGCCGAGCATCCTAAAAAAGACCCGCGCCAACTGGCGCGGGTCGATCCGTTCGAACGCGATGATTGAACTTACTGTGTCAGGCGCAGCCCGTTGAGCGTCCGCGCGATCTTCAGAAAGGCACTCCGAAGGGCCTCAGCGTCGTTGGCTTCATGGAATTGCCCACCGGCCTGCTCGGCGCAGGTCCGCAGTAAAGTCTTGGCCGAAGCCGGCGCTTCGAACGCCACCGTGTGAACCTGCATGCCCTTCTCGCGATAGGCGTTGCAGATGGCCAGAGCCTGCACGCTCGACCGGTCGTTGTCGTACGACATATTGAAAATACCGTCCGTCATGAGGATAACGGCCTTCGTTGTCTTACCATCATTATAATCGACGGCCTCGCTGGCGTCCGGCCACAACTCGTTGAAGTTGGGCGATACGAGATTCCAAGCCCACTGTGCGCCGATGTGGCCGGCCGTCGAACCGATCGCCGTCAAATTGGCGATTGCGGACGTCAGCGTCGCCTTGTCGGCCGTCAGCGGCACGATTTCGGCCTCGGGACAGAAATAGCCCTGCAAGCCTTCGGTCGGGTCGATATCGCGGAAGCGCCCCGCCCCCCGATAGGTCCCACCCATCGAAATCGAAAGATCGGTGTAGGCGTTTGCCCCGGACCGTTCCCGGACGCAACCATCGCCGCTCGTGCCACCCGACGCCGTACCGGCATACGTGCCGAGCTGGATCGACGCCGAATACGGAGCCAGTCCGATCCGGATCTTGTTCGGCCGCTCGCCGTCCGCAAGGAGTGTCTCAACGAGATCGTTGGCGGCAGCCTTTAAGGCATCGAGCTTGCGCGCGCTGGCGCAGGGCTGACGCGAGCCACGATCGCACATGGAACCCGTCACATCGAGCGCGATCCCAAGTTCCAGATCGCCGGCCTCGAAGGTGGTGCTTGTATCAGTGACGGTGTTGACCTGCTCATACCCGGCGACACGCATGAACGTCATCGGCACCGCTGCATTGACCTGCACCGCGATCGTGCTCGTCGCACGGTTTGGAGTGATCGTGACGCCACTGACCTCAGCGAATTTCGTTGTGCCGTTTTTCAGATTTTCATTGAAGTAGCGCAGCCCGATCTCGGAGATTTCGGCATCCGACATCCCGCCGTCCATCAACGCGCGCCCGGCAGCCAGAGCGGCCGCATCGGCTGCAGCTGCGATTTCTTGTTTGGCGTGCGCGGAGCGGGCGTAATCCACGGCGATACCAACGCACATCACCAGCACGAGGAAAAAGAGGCCGAAGATCACCGCGACGGTACCGCGCTCGTCGCGGGCGAAATCCGAAGCGAAACGGTGGATCTGGCTGTGCATCGTGTCTCTCCTTGAAACAACCCCGCAGGGTTCGGATCAACAGGAGCAATCGCGGTGCCGCAGCGCCGGGCCGTATAGGCGGGAGCCGTCGATCCCGTTCGGGTGGTTGAAAAAGTCTTAAAACCCGTCCCGTGACTTAGTGCAAATTCGAGCAAAATCAGCGTGGGACCGTAAACGAAGTGCTGGCTGGCATGGTTTCCACCTCGCAGTCAGCCGACCATCAGCGCGATCCCAGGAAGGACTTGCACTTCTCCCGTCCCGCTCTGGAACGCCGCGCGTCCGTCGCCGCCGTGGCTTAGAAGTCGGAAATGATCCCGTCTTTCTCCCAGTCGCCGTAGCGCACCGGGTCCGGCCCGTCCCGCCCGCCTACTTCGGCCGGCGCCGCCGCCCGCGCCGCCTCCCGCAGCCGCCGGCGCTCCTCGGCCTCCGCCAAAGCCCGCTTGGCCGCCTCCGTTAAGGGCCGGGTGGGTTCAGGCGCACCATCGGCCGGCGCTGGCTTTTCGGAGGTCTCTGTCATCGTGTATGCGGTCCTCTGGGCTCCTAGGCGGTAGGCAACATCCTGCATCCGGTCACACACGGAGCGTCTGGTTGTCGCCCGCAACTGTTCCCATATACCATCAGTATCCGGCAACGGATGCGAGCGGGCGGCGTTGTGCCGCCGCAAAGTCTTGCCAAACGGGGAGCCTGTCCCAAGATGCCGATGAACTACGCCAAGACGGGTCTGCTGCTCATTGTCCTAACGGGTATATTCGTCGCCATGGGCGCGCTCGTCGGCGGCCAGACGGGTCTTGTCATCGCCTTCATCGTGGCGCTCGGCATGAACGCCGTCAGCCTCTGGAAGTCCGACACCATGGTCCTGCGGATGTTTAAGGCCCAGGAGGTCGATGACCGCTCCGCGCCGGGCTATGTCGGCCTCGTCCGCCAGTTGGCTGAAAAAGCCGAGCTGCCGATGCCGCGCGTCTACGTGCTTAACAACCCACAACCGAACGCCTTCGCCACGGGCCGCAGCCCCTCGCGCGCCGCCGTTGCCGCCTCCACAGGTCTGCTCGACACGCTCTCGCGCGAAGAACTGGCTGGCGTCATTGCCCACGAACTCGCCCACATCAAAAACTACGACACCCTTACCATGGGTATCGCCGCCACCATCGGCGGCGCGATCTCCATGTTCGCCCAGTATCTCCAACTCGGCATGTTGTTCGGCGGCAATCGCGACAACGGCGGCGGCCCCGGCTTTCTGGCCAGCATCGTCGCCATGCTCATAGCGCCCTTTGCCGCCATGCTCGTACAAATGGCCATCAGCCGGTCGCGCGAATACCAGGCCGACCGCATGGGCGCGCTCATTTGCGGCAACCCGATGTGGCTCGCCTCGGCACTCGTGAAAATCCACAACGCGGTCCAGCGCACACCCAACATGCAGGCCGAGCGTATCCCTGCCGCCGCCCATGTCTTCATCATCAACCCGCTCACAGGCCACGGCGTCGACAACCTGTTCTCGACCCACCCAAACGTCGAGAACCGCATTCGCGCGCTGAAGGAACTGGCCGTCGAAATGGGCCAGCTGCCCAATGCGCTGGAGACAGACTTCGCGGGCGGCGACGACGGATTTGGTGGCTCCGCCAACCGGCCCGCCGCCGGCCCGTGGTCGGGCAGCGGACGCTCCGGCGGCCCCTGGGGCTGAAGTTTAATCTGTGCCGCATGGCGCCATTGACCGGACCGCGCCGGCACCGTAGCGATGGCGGATGAAACCCACCCGCCCGCCGCGTGACGGCACAGTGCCGTCCCGGCCACCCCGATCTTCTGGCCCAACCTCAACAGGTGGCCCCGCAAAGAAACGCGGCCCCTTTAAGCCAACGCCGAAATCCGCCGAGACCTTCCCGGCCGGCTTTGAAGCGCGCCAGGCCGCCGTCGAAACCCTCTGGCGCGTCATGAAACGCGGCACTTTCTTCGAGGAGGCCTTCGCCGAGGCCTTCCAGAAGCCAGAACGCGCCAAAATAGAACCGCGCGACCGCGCCTTCGCCCGCCTCCTGGTCACCACCGTGCTGCGCCGTCATGGCGAACTCACGCACGTGATCAACACCCATCTACAAAAGCCGCTTCCCGAGCCACAAGGCTGGGTCTGGCAGATCCTGCTCGCCGGCGCGGCGCAACTGCTCGTCCTCGACACGCCGCCGCACGCCGCTATCGGCCTCGCCGTCGATCAATGCAAAGCCGACCCCAACGCGCGCCGCTTCGATAAACTGGTCAACGCCGTGCTCCGCCGCGTTTCCGACAATGGCCGCGCCGCACTCGCCGATCTCGATGCCGTCGCGCTGAATGTCCCGCCGTGGCTGCTCGCCGGCTGGGAGAAAACATACGGCCCGGATCTCGCGCGCCGCATCGCGGCCTCCTCCCTCGAAGAGCCCCCGCTCGACGTCACCGTAAAAGGCGATGCGGTCGAATGGGCCGCAAAACTCCAGGGCATCGCTTTGCCGACCGGCACGGTGCGTATACTTCAGGCCGGCCGCATTCCCGACCTTCCCGGCTTCGACGATGGCTTCTGGTGGGTGCAGGACGCCGCCGCCGCTCTTCCTGTTCATCTGCTGAACGCGAAACCCGGCCAGCGCGTCGCCGACCTGTGCGCGGCCCCAGGCGGCAAGACCGCCGAACTGGTCAACGCCGGCGCGCACGTCACCGCCGTCGACATTTCCGCCGCTCGCTTGCGCCGCGTGAAAGATAACCTCGACCGTCTCCACTTCACCGCCGACTGCGTCACCGCCGACGTGCTGACCTGGGCACCCGCAGCCCCGTTCGATGCCGTTCTCCTCGATGCGCCGTGCTCGGCGACGGGCACCATTCGCCGTCATCCCGATATCCTCCACGTGCGCCAGACCCGCGGCTTCGAAAAGCTCACCGGCCTGCAAGGCCAGTTGCTGGAACGCGCCGCCTCGTTCGTTCGGCCCGGCGGCATCCTGGTCTATTGCTCATGCTCGCTGGAGCCAGAAGAAGGCGAACATCAGATCGCCCGCTTCCTAGCAACAGATGCGAACTTTGAACGCGTCCCCGTTACCGCCGCAGAGATCGGCGGACTGTCTGAAGCAATCACCATCGATGGCGACCTGCGCACGCTGCCCTGCCACAGGTTCCCCGGCCACGAAGGCGGCTCCGGTCTCGATGGTTTCTTCGCCTCCAGGCTCCGCCGCCGCGACACCTGAGCCCGCCTGTGATCTACGCACAACTTGATGCCCGGCCGTGCCTTGTCAGCGGCGGATCGCTAGGCTACCGACGCGGACGAAGAACCTCGGTGTTCCAGTCCATCAGGTCACGAGTGTGGAGGCAATCGGCCAATGGCAGCTCTCAGTCTGGCCGAAAAATCGCGGATCGCATTCATCGCTGCCAAGCGCTCTCAACGCGCATCGATGGCCCGCCTGCAATTCTCACCACTTTTGCGGTGGCGCTTCGGATCCGCCAGCCTCGGCAACCTACTCATCGTTCCGCAATCGCTGCGCAGCGCCGATCCAAGCTTCTGGCCCGAACTCAAACTGGGCCACATGGGCCTCGCCGGAACCGGCGTCGATTTGCGCGGCAACTCACCGTTTGAGCTCCGCCCGCCCAACGAGGGCTGGGAGCGCGCGTTGCACGGCTTCGGATGGTTGCGCCATCTCGAAGCCTCCGGCGACTTCGAAGCCCGAGATCTGGCGCGCAGCCTCACCGTCGAATGGACGCTCCGCCAGCGCGGCGTGGGATTGGCCTGGGAGCCGGCCGTCCTTGGCCGCCGCATCATCTCCTGGCTCAATCACGCCAACTTCTTGCTCGATGACGCCAGCGTCGAAACCTACGACGCCATCACCACCAGCCTTGGCGCGCAGATTGTTCGCCTCGCCGCCAGTTGGCGCGATGGTCCCGATGGCTACCCCCGGCTCCTTGCGCTCACGGGCCTCGTGCTCGCCAACATTTGTGTTGCCGGCCACGATCGGCATCTCGACGAAATCGAAAAGCTATTTGCCGCCGAAATCGATCGCCAACTTCTGGACGATGGCGGCCATGTCAGCCGCAACCCCGCCATTCTTGTCGAAATTCTGCTCGATCTGTTGCCGACACGGCAGTGCTTCGCAGCCCGTGGACGCAAACCGCCCCCTGCCTTGCTGCAAGCGCTTGCCTCGTCCGTTGCATTTCTGCGCTACATGCGTTTGGGTGATGGCCGCCTCGCCCGCTTCAATGGAGTCTCGGTTGCCTCTCCAGCTGGCCTAGCCACCGTGCTCGCCTACGACGATCTTTTTGCCACCCCGCTCGCCGCCGCCCGCGAGTCTGGCTATGTCCATCTAGCTCGCGGCGCCACGACCCTCATCGCCGACGCCGGCCCCGCCCCGCCTTTCGAATTCGCCGCTGATGCCCAAGCCGGCTGCCTCTCGTTTGAATTGAGCGCCGGCCCGCGTCTCATATTCGTCAACGGCGGAGCGCCCGCCGCCGCCGACCAGGACTGGCGCGCACAAGCCCGCGCCACCGCATCCCATAACACGCTCGTCGTCAATGAAACGTCCTCCGCCAAACTCGTCCGGCATAAAGGTCTTGAAGCGCTCATTGGCGGCGCGCCGATCCGCGGTCCTCAAAATGTGACCAGCAAAGTCGAAGAGGTGAACGGAGATCTCGTATGGACCGCATCGCATGATGGCTATCTCGGCCGCTCCGGCCTGATCCATCATCGCCAGATTACCCTCAGCGCATCGGGCTCCGGCATCTCCGCCGTCGACCGTCTGACCGGTGCCGAGACGGCGCTGCGCCTGAAGTCCGATCTCCCCTTCGCCATCCACGTCCATCTCCACCCCGAAATCACATGCCGCCGTGGAACAATCCCCGGCACCGCCGAAATCATCACGCCCGAAGGCCAAGTATGGTTCTTCTCCGCCGAAGGTGCCGAACTCAATATTGAAGAGGGTGTCTATTTCGCTGACAGCTCCGGTCCCCGACGCGCGCTGCAGTTCGTTTTGCGCGGGGCCACATTTGGCGATACCACCGTCTCGTGGAAGGCGGAAATCAGGGCCTGATCGGCCCGCAGACCACGCGCGCGCCCCGTGACTCTGTGGCCTGCGGCACGCTAGGCCCTCTTCGTGCTAAGGCCCGGCGCAAAGACCCGAAAGGACACCATCGTGACGACCGATACCCTTCCCATCCGCCGCGCTTTGATCTCCGTCTCCGATAAGACCGGCCTTATCGAACTGGCGCGCGATCTATCGGCCGCCGGCATCGAACTCCTCTCTACCGGCGGCACCGCGTCAGCCCTCAAGGCTGCGGGCCTCAAGGTGGTCGATGTCTCGGAGCATACCGGCTTTCCCGAAATGATGGACGGCCGCCTGAAGACGCTCCATCCCAAGGTGCACGGCGGTCTGCTCGCCGTGCGAGGCAACGCCGAGCATGAGCAGTCCGCCAAAACCCACGACATCGCCCCCATCGATCTCCTCGTCGTCAATCTCTATCCCTTCGAAGACACGCTCGCCAATGGCGGCACCTACGACGAGTGCGTTGAAAACATCGACATCGGCGGCCCCGCCATGATCCGCGCCGCCGCCAAGAATCACGCCGGCGTCACCGTCATCGTCGATCCCGCCGACTACGAAGCCCTGCGCGCCGAACTACAATCGACGAAGGGCGGCACCACGCTGGCCTTTCGCAAGGCCATGGCCGCACGCGCACTCGCCCGCACCGCCGCCTATGATGGCGCCATCTCCAACTGGCTAACAGCAAACCCGGATACCGCCGGCCGCCCCGCCAACGCCTTCCCGCAGAGCTACACCTTGCAGCTCACCAAGGCGCTCGACTTGCGCTATGGCGAAAACCCGCATCAGTCCGCCGCCTTCTATCGCGAAATCGGCGCCCCTGAAGGCAGCGTCGCCACCGCCCGCCAATTGAGCGGCAAAGAACTCTCTTACAACAACATCGCCGATACCGACGCCGCACTCGAATGCGTGAAGGAATTCGATCCCGCGCATGCCGCCTGCGTCATCGTCAAGCACGCCAATCCCTGCGGCGTCGCGGTGGCCAACACAATCAAGGATGCGTACGAACTCGCCTACATGACCGATACGGAATCGGCTTTCGGCGGCATCATCGCCTTCAATCAGCCGCTCGACGCAGAGACCGCCGAAGCCATCGTCGCGCGCCAGTTCGTCGAAGTGATCGTTGCTCCGCGCGCGTCACCGGAAGCCATCGAAGCCGTCGCGACGAAGAAAAACGTCCGCCTCCTCGTCACCGACGCATGGTCTGGCACACCCGGCCCCCGCCGCGACTACAAGAAGGTCAACGGCGGCCTCCTCGTCCAGGATGCCGACCTCGGCCTCACCGAAAAGCTCCATGTGGTCACGAAGCGTCAGCCCACACCATCCGAGCTTGCCGACATGGTCTTCGCCATGAAAGTCGCCAAATTCGTCAAGTCGAATGCAGTCGTCTATGCACGCGGCCTCGCCACTATCGGCATCGGCGCCGGCCAGATGAGCCGCGTGAACTCCACCCGCATCGCCGTCGAAAAAGCCAAGCAGGCCGGCCTCGAAACCGCCGGTTCCGTCGTCGCCTCCGATGCCTTCTTCCCCTTTGCCGACGGCCTCATCACCGCCTCCGAAGCCGGCGCCACCGCCTTCATCCAGCCCGGCGGCTCCATGCGCGACGAGGAGGTCATCAAAGCCGCCGACGCGCGCAACCTCACCATGGTCTTCACCGGCATGCGCCACTTCCGCCACTGATCGAACGGGGCAACACATATCCCCTCTCCCCGTTCTACGGGGAGAGGGTTTGGGGTGAGGGGCAGCATCTAAGAGTGCGTGAGGGGGTAGCTACTCTATTTGCGTCAGTTCTCACCCTTCAGCTTTTTCAGCGCATAAAGCGCCTCCAGCGCAGCCTTGGGCGTCAACTCGTCCGGGTTGATCCTGGCCAGCGCCGCCTCGACTTTTGAAGGCCCCGCCTTCGACCCCGCACTCTTCGGCCGCGCCGCCGCAAACAACGGCAGATCATCAAGCGGCTTCTCCGCCCCCGTCGCGCGCCGGTCGTTCTTCTCCAGCAGATCGAGCACCTGCCGCGCGCGATCGATCACCGCTTGCGGCAGCCCCGCGAGCTTTGCCACCTGAATGCCGTAGGATCGATCCGCCGCCCCCGGCCGCACCTTGTGCAGAAACACGATCTCGTCCTGCCACTCCTTCACGTCCATCGTGACGTTGCCGACATCGCGCAGCCGCCCCGCCAGCGCGGTCATCTCATGGTAGTGCGTCGCAAACAGCGCCCGGCACTTCGCCACATCGTGCAAGTATTCCACCGTCGCCCACGCGATCGACAAACCATCGAACGTCGCCGTCCCGCGGCCGATCTCATCCAGAATCACTAGCGACCGGTCCGTCGCCTGATTGAGAATGCCGGCCGTCTCCACCATCTCGACCATGAAGGTCGAACGCCCGCGCGCCAGATCGTCGGATGCGCCCACCCGCGAGAACAAACGGTCCACCACGCCGATTCGCGCCATCCGCGCCGGCAAGAACGACCCCATCTGTGCCATCACGACAAACAGTGCATTCTGCCGGAGAAACGTGGACTTACCCGCCATGTTCGGCCCGGTCACGAGCCAGATCCGCGCCGTCGTCTCCTCGTCGAACCCGGTCGGCTTCTCCGCCTCGAAACCTAGAACGCAATCGTTCTCGATGAATGCGCCCGCCTTCGTCGTCTTCAGCGCCTGCTCGACCACCGGATGCCGCCCGCCGCGAATCTCAAACCCGCGCCCGTCGCTAATCTCCGGCCGCACGTAGCTCTCGCTGACCGCTAGCTCCGCCAGCGCCGCCAGATGGTCGATTTCAGCGAGCGCCGCCGCTACCGCCGACAAAGCCTGCTCGCTCTGCGAAACCGCACCCACCAGCGCCTGAAACACCTCGTCTTCCAACGCTAACGCCCGCTCGCCCGCCGACGCAACCCGCCCCTCGATCTCCGCTAGGTCCACCGTCGTGAACCGCATCGCATTCGCCATGCTCTGCCGGTGCCGGAAGACGGCATCGAGCGGCGGCGTCGTCAGCGCCTTGGCGTTCAGCGCCGTCACTTCGATGAAGTAGCCGAGAATGTTGTTGTGCCGGATCTTCAGCGTCTTCACGCCGGTCTGCTCGATGTACGTCGCCTCCAGGGTCGCGATCACCTGCCGGCTGTCATCCTTGAGCCGCCGCACGGTATCGAGCGCGTCTGAATATCCCGCCCGAACAAAACCGCCGTCACGCTTCAGATGCGGTGGATCATCGACGAGCGCCGCTGTGAGTGAAGCCAGAAGCTCTGGCTCTGTCGCGGCCAACTCCCGCGCCACGCGATCGAGTTCCGGCGGCAGACCCATCGCAGCGCCAGCCAATCGCAAAAGCCCCGCGCACGCCTCCGCTGCAGCCAACCCGTCGCGTAGCGCTGCTAAATCCCGCGGCCCCCCGCGCCCGAACGCCAGCCGCGACACCGCGCGCGCGATATCGGGTGCACCGCGCAACCGCTCGCGCAACTGATCCCGCGCCAACGCATCCGAAACAAAAAACGCTACGGCATCAAGCCGCCGTTCGATCGCGCCCACGTCCCGCAGCGGACTGGCAACGCGGTTCGCCAACTCACGCGCACCCGCCGCCGTCACGGTGCGGTCGATGGCTGAGAGCAGGCTCGCCCCCCTCTCGCCCGACGACGATCGCGTCAATTCCAAGCTCGCGCGCGTCGAAGCATCGATGACCAGAACACCGCCATCGCCCGACCGCTTCGGCGGACGGATCACTGGCCGCTTACCGATCTGTGTGAGATCAACGTAGCGCAATAGCGCCCCAACAGCCGCCAACTCCGCCCGCGAAAATCCGCCAAAGCCGCCGAGATCTGAAACGCCCAGCTGCGCCTTCAAACCACGTTCGCCAGACAAACTATCGAAAGACGCCACCGGAACTGGCGTCGTCGCAGCCCCCGCCACGCCGATCCATCGTTTCAGCTCATCGTCCGCAAGCACTGCATCGGTCGTCAGGAGTTCGCTGGGCGACAACCGCACGAGTTCGCCTGGCAGATCCGGCCCAGCCACCTCGCCGGTCTCCATTTCACCCGTCGAGATATCGAGCGACGCCAGCGCATAGAGCGATGTCGCATCGAGCCCCGCGCCCTCGCCCGAACCCGGCGCGCGAAACAGCGCCGTCAAATAGTTGCGAGACTTTGCATCCAGCAGCGTCTCTTCTGTCAGCGTACCGGGCGTGACGAGCCGCACCACGTCGCGCTTCACGACCGACTTCGATCCGCGCTTCTTCGCCTCCGCCGGATCTTCCAACTGCTCGCACACCGCCACGCGGTAGCCTTGCCGGATCAGCCGCTGCAGATATTCATCCGCGCGATGGATCGGCACGCCGCACATCGGTATCTCCGTCCCCTGATGCCGACCGCGCTTCGTCAGCACAATCCCGAGCGCCGCCGACGCCACCACCGCGTCTTCGAAAAACAGTTCGTAGAAATCCCCCATGCGGTACCAGAGCAGACTGTCCGGATTAGCCGCCTTGATCTCCAGGAACTGTGCCATCGAAGGCGTCGCCTCCACGGCAGCGGGCGGCGCCACGGCGGCCTCCTTGGGCGCCACGGCACCCTCGCCACCCGGTCCCTCATCCCCACTCTTGCTCGTCTGCCGCGCCGCCATCCCTACCCCTTCGCCAGTCCCTTGAATGACATAGCGGCTCGCCCGCGGGAGAGCTAGCCGTCCCTCCCCAGTCGGACGTGGGGACCGAAAGTAGCAGATTGGCCGCGTTGAGAAATCAGGCGCCAGAGCCTACGGTGCGCCGAAATCAACAGCCGCGCCGCCGTGCACCACGATCTTCCCCGACACGGAAGCCGGACGCGCCAACAAGAAGACCCTCCATGGCTCACAAGAACCAGCCGGCCCGCATCACGGCTCAGGAAGCCTTGCAGTTCCACGCGCAAGGAAAGCCCGGCAAACTCGAAATCACGCCAACCAAGCCGCTGGCCACGCAGCGCGACCTCTCGCTTGCCTATTCGCCCGGCGTCGCCGTCCCCGTGGAAGCCATCGCCGAAAACCCGGCCCTTGCCTACGACTATACGAACAAGGGCAACCTCGTCGCCGTCGTCTCCAATGGCACCGCGATCCTCGGCCTCGGCAATCTGGGCGCGCTCGCCTCCAAGCCCGTCATGGAAGGCAAGGGCGCACTCTTCAAGCGCTTCGCCGACATCGATGCCATGGATCTCCTCGTCTCCACCGAAGACGTCGACGCTTTCATCAACTGCGTGCGCTATCTGGGCCCCTCGTTTGGCGGCATCAATCTGGAAGACATCAAAGCGCCCGACTGCTTCATCATCGAAGAGAAGCTGAAAGAACTCCTCGACATCCCCGTTTTCCATGACGACCAGCACGGCACCGCTATCATCGCCGCCGCCGGCCTCCTCAATGCACTCGAACTCACCGGCCGCACGATCGAGAACTTCAAGCTCGTCGTGAACGGCGCCGGGGCCGCGGGTATCGCCTGCCTCGAACTCCTGGGCGCACTCGGCATGCCGCGGGCCAACGTCATCTTCTGCGATACAAAGGGCGTCATCTACCAAGGCCGCAAGGAAGGCATGAACCAGTGGAAGTCGGCGTACGCGGCCAAAACCAAAGCCCGCACGCTCGCTGAAGCTCTCAATGGTGCGGATGCCTTCTTCGGCCTCTCCGCGAAAGGCGCCGTCACACCCGAAATGGTTGCGTCCATGGCCGCCAAGCCCATCATCTTCGCCATGGCCAACCCCGATCCGGAAATCACGCCGGAAGAAGTCGCCGCCGTCCGCTCCGACGCGATCATGGCCACCGGCCGCTCCGACTATCCCAATCAGGTCAATAACGTCCTCGGCTTTCCCTTCATCTTCCGCGGCGCGCTCGACGTGCAGGCCAGCACGATCAACGAACAGATGAAGATCGCCGCCACCAAGGCGCTGGCCGAATTGGCCCGCCAGGAAGTCCCCGATCAGGTCGCCGCCGCCTTCCACGGACGCCGCCCAACCTTCGGCCCCGAATACATCATCCCCGCGCCCTTCGATCCCCGCCTGATCAGCCACGTCCCGCCCGCCGTCGCGAAAGCCGCCATGGAATCCGGCGTCGCCCGCCGCCCCATCGTCGACATGGAAGCCTACGTCGCGCGCCTCAAAGGCCGCCTCGACCCCGTCACCGGCTGGCTGCAGTCAACGTTCGATAGCGTCCGCCAGGATCCCAAGCGCGTGATTTTTGCCGAAGGCGAAGACCCCGCCGTCATCCGCGCCGCCAACACCTATTTCGCGCAAGGCTTTGGCACGCCCATTCTGGTCGGCACACGCGACCTGATCAAGAAGCGCTTTCTCGAACTCGGCATCCCTATGCGCCCCGAGTTCGACATCATTGATACCAACTTCTCCGGACACGCCGAAGAATTCGCTGAATTCCTCTATCAACGTCTGCAGCGCCGCGGCCACCTGAAGCGCGACTGCGAGCGCATGGTGCGCAACGAGCGCAACGTCTTCGCAGCCCTCATGGTCGTCCACGGTTATGCCGACGCCATGGTCTCCGGCGTCACACGCAACTGGACGAGCGTTTTCCAGGATGTCCGCCGCGTCATGGACGCCGAACCCGGCCGCAACATCATCGGCGTTTCGCTCGCGCTCTGCCGCGGCCGCGCTGTGCTTATCGCCGACACCAGCGTCCACGACATGCCCACGCCCGAACAGCTCGCCAACATCGCTGTTGAAGCCGCCAAGGCCGCACGCAACTTCGGCATCGAGCCCCGCGTCGCCATGCTCGCCTACTCAACGTTCGGGCAGCCGCGCGGCGAACGCTCCGACGTGGTCCGCGAAGCCGTCCACATCCTCGACGAACGCCAGGTTGATTTTGAATACGATGGCGACATGGCCGCCGACGTGGCACTCAACGCGGATCTGATGAAGCTCTACCCGTTCTGCCGTCTCACCGACACAGCCAACGTTCTCGTCATGCCGGCCTTCCACGCTGCATCGATCGCGACGAAGACGTTGAAGGAACTCGGCGGCGCCACGGTCATTGGTCCGCTGCTCGTTGGTCTGGAGCACTCAGTCCAGATTTGCACGCTCGGCGCCCAGGATACCGACATCGTCAACATGGCAGCCCTCGCCGCCTACGATCTCAGTTCGGCCTGATGGCTACATCTCCACGCAGATCTTGCCGAAGTGTGTCGCCCCCTCTTCGTGGCGGAAGGCGTCAGCCAGATTGGCAAGCGGGAATGACCGGTCGATGACAGGCCGGATCGCGGGATTGGCATCGAACGCCCGGATCATCTCGATCTGATGCCGCCGGCTGCCGACGATGATGCCCTGCAGCTTGATCTGCTTCAGCATCATCACGATGGTCGGAACGTTGCCGGCGATCCCGGTCAAAATCCCGATCAGAGAAATGTGCCCGCCCACCCGCGCGGCCGTGATCGATTGCGGCAGCGTCCCCGGTCCGCCAATTTCCAGAACATGATCGACGCCCCGCCCGCCCGTCCAGTCGAGCACCGCCTGACCCCACTTCGTCTCGGTTTTGTAATTGATCGTGTGATCGGCCCCGAGCGCCTTGGCCCGCTCCAGCTTGGCATCCGACGACGACGTGATGATCGCCGTTGCCCCGAACATCTTCGCGAACTGCAGCGCAAACATCGCCACGCCGCCCGTCCCGAGAATGAGCACGCTGTCTCCAGCTTTTAATTGCCCCTCCACGGCGAGCGCGCGCCACGCGGTCAGCGCCGCGCACGGCAACGTCGCGGCCTCCGCATGCGACCAGCCCTTCGGCGCCTGCGTAAACCAGTGTGCAGGTGTCACGGTGATTTCGCGCGCATAGCCGTCGATCCCGTCTCCGGGCACATGACTGAAATCGCCATGCGGAGGCACGCCATCCTGCCAATAGGGAAAGAACGTCGACACGACCCGGTCGCCAACCGCAAAGCCGCACACATCTGCGCCGATCGCTTCGACGACGCCCGCGCCATCCGACATCAAAACACGCCGGTCTTCGGACGGCAGCGCTCCAGCGGCCACCGCATAGTCGTGATAGTTGAGCGAGTTCGCATGCAGCCGTACGCGGATCTGACCCGGCCCCGGCGCCCCGGGATCGGGCAGATCGACAACTTCGAGCGTATCGATCTTGGACGGTTTGCGGGCGATAACGGCTTTCATCGGTCAGCGATCCTTACTCGTAAAAGGCGTAATGCTTGCGGACGGTCTCGACGACCTCCCAGGTTCCGGTGAATCCCGCCGGTGAAACGAACGCATCACCGGCTTTGTACGTCGCCGTTTGCCCGTCGTCACCGGTCACCACGAGGACGCCCTTCAGGATCTGGCAGAACTCACTCTCGGTGAATACGCAGCGCCATTTTCCGGGTTGCGACTCCCAAACGCCAGAATGAAACCGTCCGTCGGAGCTCGTGAAAAGGTTCCACGCCGTCTGCACGGGATCACCCGCCAGGATGCGCTCGGCCGCCGGCCGGTAGGTTTCGCCACCGGGTAAAGGTTCGCGAAAAGATATCAGCGGCGGCAGGGCGGTGGATGTGGCTTGGGTCATGGCACTCGCGATGGGTTGAAGGTCATCACGGGCAAGATAGTCGTGCGCGAGTACGGCGGCAACACAATGCCACCGTGCAAGGGGGTGGGCTGGGATTAAGCCTCGATCGCAACTCGGCTCTTGACTTCGTCCGGGGCCCCGAAATGCTCGAAATAACGTGGATCGATTTTCTCGACCGGCAAAATGATGAGCACGTCCGTCGTGCCGAACTGCTGGTCGATGACAGCGCCATCGCCGACGAACGCTCCGAGCCGCAGATAGCCCTTGATGAGCGGGGGCATAGCCTTGAGCGCCCGCTTCAAATCGATCTTGTCCTTCGGCACCAGGTCCATGCTCTGATGCAACTGGCCATGCGCCGCGCAGCGCCAGTCGTCCGGCGCTCTGGCGTAGTGATGGAGATAGGACAGCGCCATCGCGTGCTCGGCCGGATCCGTCCCCTCGAAGCTCGCGCACCCGATCATCACGTCGACCTTGTGCTCACGCACATACGTCCACAGCCCGTGCCAGAGTAGCTCAACCGACCGCTTCGAGCGGTACGGCTTCATCACGCATGAGCGACCCAATTCCATGAACCGGTAATGCGGCGACTTCGCCCGCATCAGCGGCGCAATATCGTACTCGCCCTGTGTGTAAAACCCGAGCGACCGCTCGGCGATGTCTTGCCGGAGAACCCGGTAGGTTCCCACAACGCGCGGCCGCCGCCGGTGGGCCCACCGTTCCAGTCCGTGCGGCTCGGGCGACGTATCCACGACCAGCAGATGATCGCACACCGCGTCATAGGCATCCTGATCGAGGCGCCGCATGGCAGCCACTGGATTGGGCTGCGCCGACATCTCTTCATAGAACACTTCATAGCGCAGCCGCTGTGCTTGCAGAATATCCGCGCGGCCGGCCGCCAAACGCACTTCGAGATCGCCAATGCGGCCATACACTTTTGGCTGTGGCGCGCGCACGAACGACAGCGCCTTTGCCTGCGCCTTATCCTTCAGCGCGCGAACGTCGAGAGCCCGTTTTGCAAGAAGACCTGAAGGCGGAGCGCTCGCTTTGGCAATGCGCTTCAAACGTCCCGTCAGGCCTGGGCCTTGCGTCATCGGCTGAGGTCTCCAGCGCCGCATCAAACGGCGCAATCCTATGCGGCCCCTAAGACCGCTGCGAGAGCCTATGCCACGATTCCGAGACGATTTTGCGACATGGTTGGCCCTGCGGCCGATCGTCAGGCCGCCGGCGTCACACGCCGGGCCGGCGCCAACCAGCGGGCCAAGAGGGCCTTAAGCGCCTCGCCGTCAAATGGCTTGGCCAAGTGGTCATCCAGTCCGGCGTCCAGATAGCGTTTGCGGTCTTCGGCAAAGGCGTTGGCCGTCACGGCCACGATCGGCAATGTCGACCGCTCCGCAGCGTCGGAGGCCGCAACCAGCCGCCGGATGGCCCGCGTCGCCTCGATCCCATCGAGCCCGGGCATGTAGATATCCATAAGCACGAGATCGTAGGCCGCCTCCAGCCCCGCCAGCGAACGCGCCACGGCCGCCACCGCTTCGTCGCCCGTGCTCACCCGAACAACCGCACAGCCCTCCCGCTCCAGCAGGCGCGTCGCAAGCAGGGCGTTGACCCCATTATCCTCGGCCACCAGCACGCGCGGCGTCCCCTCTCGCCATACCGGGACCGATGCAGGGACAATATCGGCAAGTGCCGCTCTCAGCGACGCCGCGTTTACATCGGCCTTGTCGATCAAGAACTCGGCCGTAAAAGTGGACCCTTCCCCCGGCGCCGACACAACCGAGATGTCGCCGCCCATCGCACGCGCTACGCGCCGGGCAATGGCCAGCCCCAACCCCGAGCCGCCATCCTGCCGCGATATGGCAGCCTCGCCCTGCTCGAATTCGGCAAAGATCGACTGACAATCGCAGGCACTGAGCCCCACACCCGTATCGGCAACGGCGACCCGCACGCGCACTTCGCTGCCCTGGTCCTCCACCATGGACAAGCGCACGTCGATGCGCCCCTTGTCGGTAAACTTCACGGCGTTGGACAACAAATTTAAGATCACTTGCCGGACGCGCGCCGCGTCGCCGCACAAGTCCCGCGGCGCATCGCCGTCGACAGACCAGGACAACTCGAGCCCCTTGCTAATCGCCTTAGGCGCCAGCAGAGCCACGCACCCTTGAATCGTCTGGGTGATCGAGAACGGCGCCTCGGCCAGAACGATTTTCCCCGCCTCAATCCTTGAAAAATCCAGGATCTCGTCGATCAGCGTGACGAGCGCGCGCGCCGACTGCGCGATGGTCTGTGCATACATGCGCTGATCCGCCGTCAAAGGACCGTCCATAAGGAGGTCAGTCATGCCGAGAATGCCGTTCATCGGCGTGCGAATTTCGTGGCTCATCGTGGCAAGAAAGCGCGACTTGGCCCGGCTTGCATCCAGCGCCGCATCCCGCGCCAGTCGCAAATCCTCCGCCACACGCCGTTCGTCGGTGACATCGCGTCCGATCCGTTGCGTCTCCCGCGCATCCGTCAGCGTCGGCTCGCAAACGGTATTTTCCCACGCGATCCAGCGCGGCCCCGCGACCGTTTCAACATGCTCGATGACGCTCGAAGCGGGCCCCTGTTCGACCGCGAACACGTGCGGCTGGTGCGCACGGCCGGCGATGTCGGCTTCGGTCAACCCAAATGCTGCCAGATAGGCCCGGTTGGCAAAAATCACCCGCTCTTGCTCGTCGCGCCGCACGATCAGGCCGGCTTGTGCATCGAGCAGGTCGCGGTATCTCCGGGCGCTGTCGGCGATCTGCCAATGCAGATCGTGCAGCCGTTCGAGGTCATGATCGACGTTATTCACGGCAACGCAAACCTTCCATGCACGCGCGCGGTCGGAGCCTGCACGCGTTGGAAGACCTAAGCGGTCGCCGATTTAATAAAATCTGAAGCGATACGGTTAATGCAGCGCGCGTGTGCCGAATGCGTACACTGCTCGATGGATATGGCTAAAGTTTCGCCAGTTCATCGTCGGTCAGCGGCCGCGCCGCATCCGCCGTCATCAGCGGCACGCCATTGCGAATGGGATAAGCCAATGCCGCCTTTCGGCTAAGCAATTCTTGAGTCTGAGAATTATAAACAAGAAGCCCCTTGGTGAGCGGGCACACCAAAACCTCCAGCAACCGCGGATCGAGACGCGGTAGGGATTGCGCGGACGTGTCGGCGGCCTCATCGTCGCTCATTGGATCGTCCCCCCGGAACCGCCGCTGGCCGCGATTTCCATTTCCGCAAGCGCCACGAGAACATCCGAACGCGTCTTCAAATCCCGCGCCTCCAGCAAGGCCTGCTTCTCTTCGCTGCCATAGGGCGCCATGATCGAGAGCGCGTTGACGAGGCTCTCGCTTGACGCCTGCTCGATCGCGCTCCAATCAGCTTCCAACCGGTTCTGATCGAGATACGACTTCAGCACGCGCAACAATCCCGCGCGATCGACATCGCTCTCGCCGAGCCCCTGCGTGAGGTCTGCGGCGAACCGGTCGTAGCTGACACTCGCGACGCGGTAGGCGGTCGGCGTCGCCGCTTCGGCCACCACCTCAAACCGCATAACGCCCGTGAGCGTGATCGCTAGCCGCCCGTCATCCAGCTCTTGGTAGCTCGAAACCCGGCCTGCACACCCGACCGACCGCAGCGGCGCCGATTTGCCCTGCGGACTTTCGCTTTCGATCCCGCTACTGCCCGCACGCGCGGGCTGAATGATGCCAATCAACCGCGACCCCGCGAGCGCGTCGTTCAGCATCGCCAGATAGCGCGGCTCGAAGATATTGAGCGGCAATGTTGCGCGCGGCAGCAAGATCGCCCCGCGCAAAGGAAACACCGGCAGCCGGGGCGGCAGGTCCTGCGGTCGTTGATATTGTTCGATCCAGCCCAACGGGCGGTCCTTTCTATGCCAATGGCATTACGCGAAAAGAATAGACGACAACCGCTTGCGGCCATCGACGGTGAATTCGTCCTTCGGACCCCACACTTCGAACAATTCGACCAGCTGCTTGCGCGCGGCTTCCTCGTTCCATTTGCGGTCGCGGCGCACGATGGTTAGAAGATGCTCCAGCGCCTCGCCCTTGTGGCCCGTTGCGGCAAGAGCCACAGCCAAATCATAACGCGCCTGATGGTCCGCCGGATCCTTCTCGAGTTTGGCCTCCAACGCCGCCGTCTCGCTTGCGCCCGCCGCCTTGGCCGCAAGTGCGATCGCAGCCTTCACGGCCTGCACCGGTCCGGCCCCCTCCTTGTCGGGCGGCACCAGCGACAGCATTTGCTCCGCCCGCTCGACATCGCCCGACTTCAAATAGCAACGCGCCACACCGGCCAGCGCGTCCACGTTCGTCTGATCCTCCTGCAAGACGGCCGAATAAGCCTCCGCCGCGCCTTGCAAGTCGCCGGCATCGAACGCCTCTTCGGCCGCCGCCAGAATATCCGCAACGCTGGGCCCAGCATCCAACGCGGCGTCATCGCCCAAGAGCCGGTCGATGAACTGCCGCAGCATGCTCTCTGGCTGCACGCCGACAAATCCATCAAGCGGCCGCCCATCGCGAAACGCATAAACCGTCGGCAGCGACTGCACGCGCAGCTGCGCGGCAATCGAAGGATGCGCGTCCGTGTCGAGCTTCACGAGCCGAACCTTGCCCCCATAGCTCTTCACGACCTTTTCCAGCACCGGCGCCAGCTGCTTGCACGGCCCGCACCAGTTGGCCCAGAAATCGACGATCACGAGCGACGTCCGCGATTCCTCGATGACGTCCTTCATGAAGTTCGCCGTCGTCGTATCCTTGACGAGGTCTGCGGCCTGTGGTGTCGCCGAACCAAGTTCCATAGCGAGGGTATCTCCTTCAGAAAGAATGCCGGGCGGCGCGCGTCGCCGACCCTCGGCAGGCTCCGGGCCCCGTTACATGGGGTTTGCCGGGATATATGGGGTCCAAAGGCGCGTCAGTCGAGAGTGAGCGCCGCAATCAGTGGGGTATGTCCCGCCGCGCGAATGAACCGCAAAAGGTCCTCGCGCGCAATGCTCGTTGTGGCCGAATTCTCCAAGGGGTGCAGGTTGATAGTCTCGAACGCCATCAGGTTTTGATCGATCACCACCCGCACCTGCCCCGCTCCGTCGTTCATCACCGCAAACGCCGTCACAGAACCCGCTTTGACGCCCAAAACCTCCTCCAGAAGCTCAGCCCGCCCGAAACTCAGCCGTGCCGAGCCGATGACCGGCGGCAGCTTCTTCAAGTCCACCCGCGTCCCGTGGTGCGCCACAATCAGGAACAACTGCCCCTTGGCGTCCTTGAGAAAGAGGTTCTTCGTATGCCCGCCGGGGATGGTCGCATACAACTCGCCGCTGTCCTCCACGGTGAACACGGGCGCATGCTCCACCGTCGGGCACGCGATGCCCAATTCGGCAAGCCGGTCCATGAGGCGCTGACGCTGGGGGCTGATCACAGGGCAACCTCGAAAATCGACGACAAATCGCGCGCCCTGGACGTAAAACGCCCGCGCGCCGGCCGCAACCGAGGCCTCACCTGCGTTTCCAGTTGACGGCCCGGAAGCGGCCTGTTATCCGCCTGCCTCCGGTAACCGCTCTTGTACCAAGCCTTGGTATGAGTGGGTCTCGGCGGCGCCCAGAAGGCGCCCTTTTGAATGGTAAGCGGGTGTAGCTCAGCGGTAGAGCATCACGTTGCCAACGTGAGGGTCGAGGGTTCGATCCCCTTCGCCCGCTCCATTCGAAAACTTTCAGAAATTTCGTGCGAAGACGCGCCCGTCCTCAAGCCGCGCTTGCCGCCGCTTGCCCGGCCGCCATCCGCTGCAAAAGCTCTTCCGTCAGCGCCCGCACGGCCGCGCCCACGTGGCCAGGATACTTCGCGAAATAGGACCGGTCCTGCGTCCGGAACCGCGCCGCATCCTGCAACGATTGCGCACGCGGCACGACACCCGTGAAACAATTGTTGTCTGGGTTCTCCGCCAGCCAGCGCTGATATTCTGCTTCCGTCGCCGACGTCTGATCGAACATGTTGACGATCACGCCGAGGTTCTCCGCAAACCCCATCTCCGGGTTCAGCGCCTTGAACCGCCGGAACACGTCGAGACCGCACACCGACACATAATCGGCCTTCGTCGGCGAAATATGAAAATCCGATTCGCGCAGCCAGCTTTCCGTCAAAACCGATAGTCCCGGCGGACAGTCGATCAGAACCACGTCGAACACACTGCGCACTTCCAACAGTAGCTGCGCGATCGCCGTGCGCAGCCGCGCGTGCAGCTGTTCCTTGGAAACCTCGCGCTCGAACAGCGTCAGCTGCATGTCGCTCGGGATCAGAAAGACCGTCCGCGCATCGTCGACGTCGCCCACATCGCGGATAACCACCCGCGACCAATCCGGCGTCCCGCCCTGCAGCACACGGCCGACCAGGTGATCAACGAGCGTCAGACCTTCCGATTGCAACCGATGCAGATTGGCGACCGATGTTAGCATGCTCGACACGCTCGCCTGCGCGTCGCTGTCGATCACCAGCACGTTCTTGCCGTGGTAGCACGACAGCGTCTCGGCAAGCGCCAGCACCAGCGTCGATTTACCGACGCCGCCCTTAGTGTTCATCACCGCAATGGTATTGCGCGGCATTGCGCGAAAACCCCACCCGTCATCGTCCCAGCCTGAGCAGCCAGGAACCCCGCGCCCCAACCGAACCCTTGCCGCGCGATTGTGGCAGTCTCGGGGTCAACAGGGAACCAGGGGTCTACTGGCCTTGTCGGAACGGCGCCGGCGGTGCGGTCAGTGATGCGCCCGGATCGGCCGCCACGCATAACCGCCCGACCGCACCTTCACCGCATGCCGCGCCACGCCATAGACCGGCGGTTCGACAACCACGTGACGCTGCGCTGGTCGCAACACTACCGGCCGCTCGACAAATCGCGTCACCGGAGGTTGATACACATGCCGCACGCCCGCTGGACGCACGAGCACCGTGCGGGGCACATCGGCGTAGATGGGCGGCGTAAAAACAGGCACGCGCTGACCAGGATCGACGACGACGTCGCGCGCGATGGTCCGCGTCACCGGCGGCGACTTTTTCGGGCACCGGATCGTCTGTCCATACCGGTCGTGATAGGTGACCCATCGGGTCGAGCCCGGATGAACAACCACGGTCTCGTGGACCGTTTCCACGACGGGCGGCGTCACGCGATAGCTAACGGTCCCTGGTTGCACCAATTCGCGCCGTACGATCGTGCTGTAAACTGGCGGCACGTGCACCGCATGCGCTCGGCCCGGCGCGACCACTTCCCGTTCCAACCGCGTGCCCACCACCGGCGGCACATGCACCACGCGTTTCGTGGCCGGTCTCAGCATCACCGGCCGCTCGACGTTTTGATAGACGTCAGGCAACCGCACTTTCTTATAGCAGCTGACCTCCTCGCCCCGGCACCCATGCCCTCCCGCCGAAGCCGGCGCGCCCGCGCCAAGAACGGCCGCCAACCCCAGGGCCAGCGCAATCGATTTTCCCGCCGTCATCGCTCTCTACTCCACGTGAAACAATCCCGCGCCAGCCTAGCCGCGACCCGGCCAGCCTCGAAGAACAGCCCACAATCAGGGTAAAGATGGTTCAGTTGCCCCGGCGCTCTTCGTGGCGCCCGCCCACCGGCCTCATGACCCTTGCCTTCCGGCATCGCCCCGCTATGACGTTGGAGCGTCAATCTTTGGGGAGGCCCTCGGCCATGACTGCTCTCACGTTCGCCCGGTCCAGCCGGTCGCTGGTCGTCGCTTGCATGCTCGCCCTCACCCTGCCCCTCGCCGGCTGCGGCGTGAACAACATCCCGACTTACGAACAGAACGCCAAGGCCGCCTGGTCCGAGGTGCTAAATACCTACAAGAGCCGCGCCGATCTCATCCCGAACCTCGTCGAAACCGTGAAGGGCTTCGCCGAGCAGGAAAAGAGCGTGTTGACGGAAGTGGTCGAAGCCCGCGCGAAGGCAACCAGCGTGCAAGTGCCCGCCGACATCCTGACCAACCCCGACGCCATGAAGAACTTCCAAGATGCGCAGAGCCAGCTCGGCGGCGCGCTGGGCCGCCTGCTCGCGGTCGTCGAGCGTTACCCAGATATCAAGTCGGGCCAGAACTTTCTTGCCCTGCAGAGCCAGCTTGAAGGCATCGAAAACAAGATCCGCATCGCCCGCAGCGATTACATCCAGGCTGTCCGCGTGTACAACACCGAGATCACGACCATCCCCGGCCGTTGGTGGCGGGCATTCGTTTATCCCGACAAGACCGAGATGGCGACGTTTGATATCCCCGCCGAAGAACAAAAGACCCCCAAAGTCGATTTCGGCACCGACAAGAAGTGAAGCAAGCCTGTCCCCTCTCCCCGTTATAACGGGGAGAGGTCTAGGGTGAGGGGCAGCCGCTTGTGCTAAACCAGACGTGACCCGTCAAAAATCTATTCTCCTCCACGGAGCAGTCCCGGTGCGCGCGATACTGACAGCGCTGGCACTCGTCCTGACGGTGCTCATCACCGGCATCGGACCCAGCCACGCCGCCGATCCTGTCTTCCCCTCACTCACCGGCCGCATCGTCGATAACGCCAATCTGCTCACCGCCGAAGACGAAGCCGAACTCACCGCCACGCTCCAATCCCTCGAAGGCACCTCCTCCGATCAGCTCGCGATTGTGACGCTGCCATCGCTGCAAGGCTTCACCATCGAAGACTTCGGCTACAAGCTCGGCCGCCACTGGGGCATAGGTCAGGCCGGCAAGGACAACGGCGTCCTGCTCATCGTCGCTCCCAACGAGCGCAAGGTCCGCATCGAAGTCGGCAAGCGCCTCGAACCGCTCATGACCGACGCCATGAGCCGTATCATCATCGAGAACGCCATCCTGCCCGGCTTCCGCCGCGGCGACTTTGCCGGCGGCATTCGCGCCGGCGTCCGCGACATCAAAGACGTGTTGCTCGGCGATGCCGAAGCCGTCAAAGAGCGCGCCCGCGGTATGAACCAAGCCCCCGATGTCGATTGGATCGCGCTCATCATCATCGCCATCTGGATCGCCATCGTCGTCTTTTCGATCTACCAGCAGCACAAGCAGGCCGGGCAATATCCGCAAACGGCCGGCCCCGGCGCACGCCGCCGCCGCCGTAGCCGCGACGGCGGCATCATCATTCTGCCCGGCGGCTCGGGCGGCTGGAGTGGCGGCAGCGGCGGTGGCGGCTGGTCGGGCGGCGGCGGCACGTTCAGTGGCGGCGGCGCTTCGGGCGGTTGGTGAAGGAAGGAAACAAACCACGATGGCCTTCATCTCGGATCATGATCAGGCACGCATCGGCGCAGCGATCGCGGCCGCCGAAAAGAAAACCTCCGGCGAAATCGTCGCCGTCTTGAGCGGCGAAAGCGCCAGCTATTTGCACGTCCCGTTCCTCTGGGCGGCGCTCATCGCTCTCATCGTGCCCTGGCCGCTGGTCTATTTCACCTGGTGGCCCGTGCAGTGGATCTATCTCATTCAACTCAGCGTCTTCTTGGCTATCCTCTTGCTCACGCTCCCCCGCCGCGTGCGCTACGCCCTGGTGCCTCAATCCATCAAAACCGAACGCGCCCACCGCCGCGCCGTGGAGCAATTCCTCGTCCAGAACCTCCACACCACCGCCGGCCGCACCGGTGTCCTCATCTACGTCTCCGTCGCCGAGCGCTACGCAGAAATCATCGCCGACACCGGTATCGACTCGAAGGTCCCGAATGGCACATGGCAGGCGATCGTCGAAGATCTCACGTCCAACATCGCCGCCGGCCGCGCAGGTGAAGGCTTCGTCCACGCCGTCGAGCGCTCGGGCGAACTCCTCGCCCAGCATTTCCCGCCGGGCACGCGCGATCCCAACGAATTGCCAAATCACCTGATCGTCATCGATTAGTCGTATCGCGCGGTCACAAAGCTCGGCGAAAGAGGGCATCGATGACGGCAGCGCACACGATCACAACGTCCACCGCGACACCCAGGACAGAGCGCGCCCCCATGCGCGCCCTCGTCTCGTGGACGCTCTACGACTTCGCCGCCCAGCCCTATTACACCCTCGTTCTGACCTTCCTCTTCGCGCCCTATTTCGCCGCCCACGTCGTCGGCGATGTCGCGCAAGGCCAAACCATCTGGGGCTATGGCGCCGCTGCGGCCAGCGTCCTCATCGCGATTGGCAGCCCCTTCCTCGGCGCCCTCGCTGACGGCCGCGGTCGCCGCAAACCCTGGATCGCCCTCTTCTCCATCATCCTGATCGCCGGCCTCGCCACGCTCTGGCTTGCAACGCCCGGCGCACCAAAAGAAACCATCGCACTCATCGTCCTCGCCTTCATCGCCGCCACGGCCGCCGCCGAATTCTCCTCCGTGTTCTCCAACTCCATGATGCCGAGCCTCGTCCCGCCCTCCGCGCTGGGCCGCCTTTCCGGCATCGGTTGGGGCGTCGGCTATCTCGGCGGCCTCTTGAGCCTCGCCCTCGTCGCCGGCCTCATCGTCTCCAATCCAGCCACCGGCAAAACGCTCTTCGGTCTCGATCCCATCATCACGCTAGATGCCGCCACGCGCGAACCCGACCGCCTCGTCGGTCCCATCGCCGCCGTCTGGTTTGCGCTCTTCATGATCCCATTTTTCCTCTTCGTGCCCGACGTGAAGCCGAGGCCGCTCGCGCCGGGCGAAGTCCGCCCCTCGCCCGCCCGCCAGCTCTGGAACACGGTGCGGCAGCTCCCGCAGAACCGCGACATGCTATTCTTTCTCGTCGCCCGCATGCTCTATGCGGATGGCCTCTCCGCCATCTTTGCTTTCGGCGGCATCTACGGCACCGCCGTCTTCGGCTGGAGCGCCCTCGAACTCGGCCTCTTCGGCATCATCCTCACCGCAACGGGCATGATCGGCGCCGTCATCGGCGGTGTGCTCGACGATCGCGCCGGCGCCAAAACCGTCATCCTGGTCTCGCTCGTTCTGCTACTGATCGGCGCCGTCGGCATCCTCTCCGTCGATCAAACGCGCATTCTTTTCACGCTCGACGTACCCCCTAAGGCGCCGGGCTCCGCACCCTTCTCCTCGATCGGCGAGCAAACGTTCTTAGCCTTCGCCGTCCTCGTCGGCCTCGTCGCAGCCCCGGTTCAGGCCGCCAGCCGCTCACTCCTGGCCCGCCTCGCCCCACCTGACCAAATCACCCAGTATTTCGGCCTTTTCGCCTTCTCCGGCAAAGTGACAGCCTTCCTGGCCCCGTTTCTCGTCGCCACCGTGACCCTGGCCACCGGCAGCCAGCGCGTCGGCATGGCCGCCATTACGCTCTTCCTCATCGCCGGCATGCTTCTGATGCTGCCCGTCCGCGAACCGCGAGCCCATTGAAGGTAAACGGGAATTCCTGAAGCCGGGATAAGCGGGCTCTCTAGGCAGGTGCGCGGTTCCCGAGCCTTGACAGTTGCGTGACGCCGCGCGCATCGTCCGCCCGAATTTCATTGAACCGGGCGTTCCCGGCGCGTTCCCGCGCCCCCCGGCTCCGACCGACGAGGCAAGTCACGTGGAACCGACGAACGAACGCCCAGCCCCCACCATCGTGCGCACGTATCTGAAATTTGAAACACCGATCGCCGAACTCGAGCGCAAGGTGCAGGAACTGCGCACGCTGGAAGGCTCCGAAACGTCCGTCAATATCGCCGACGAAATCAAAAAGCTTGAGCAGAAGGCGCAGGCAGCCCTCGCCGATACCTATTCCAAGCTGACGCCCTGGCAGAAAACGGAAGTCGCCCGCCACCCCGAACGCCCGCACTGCCTCGATTACGTGGCCGACCTCATCCAGGACTTCACGCCGCTCGCTGGCGATCGCTACTTCGGCGAAGACGAAGCCATCGTCGGCGGCCTCGGCACCTTCCGCGGCCGGTCCGTCATGATCATCGGCCACGAAAAGGGTTCCGACACCGAAAGCCGCCTGCGCCACAACTTCGGCATGGCTAAGCCCGAGGGCTATCGCAAAGCCGTCCGCCTAATGGAAATGGCCGAACGATTCCAGCTCCCCGTCATCACGCTCTGCGACACGGCCGGTGCCTATCCAGGCGTCGATGCCGAACAGCGCGGCCAGGCGGAAGCCATTGCTCGCTCCACCGACAAATGCCTCGCCATCGGCGTACCGCTCATCGCCGTCATCATCGGTGAAGGCGGATCGGGTGGCGCGGTCGCCATCGCCACCGCCAACCGCATTCTGATGCTCGAGCATGCGATTTACACGGTCGCTTCGCCCGAAGCCGCCGCGTCCATCCTCTGGCGCGACAGCTCCAAAGCCATCGACGCTGCAACCAGCATGAAGATCACCGCCCAGGATTTGGAAATTCTCGGCGTCATCGATACGGTGGTGAAAGAGCCCGTCGGCGGTGCCCACCGCGACCGCGCGCTGATCATGAAGCGCGTCGGCGACGCCATCGCCAAGGCACTGACCGAATTCGACGGCAAGAGCCCAACGGAAATCCGCCGCCAGCGCCAGGAGCGCTTCCTGGATATTGGCCGCTCCCTGTAAAGCCGCAGCGCTTTGCTCCAACCCGTTGTTAACACTATATTTGGTGCCTCACCCGCGCCGTATTCCCGTCGCCTCATGCCCCCAGGCTGTGGGCAGCACTGCGCCTTGATGTCGGCTGCTCGTCGCATCGTTAGGGAAGTATTAACCTTTCCAAACAGATGGTGATTCGTGGTTGAGGGGCGAACCGGGGTGGGATTGTGACGTCTGTTCGATCGTTCGCGAGTGCTGTCATCGCCGCCGCCATGTTCATGCTGGCCGGCTGCGGCAGCGCGCCCGAATTAATCCCCGCCGAACAGCCCCTGCCCAAAGAAACCCTCGACCTCATCGGCAAGAAGGGCATGCAGCCGGGCATGCCGATCTACGTCCGCATCTTCAAGGAAGAATCCGAACTCGAAGTCTGGAAGGCGCGCGAAGATGGCCGCTTCTACCACTTCAAAACCTACCCGATCTGCAACTGGTCCGGCGAAATTGGTCCCAAGTTCAAGAAGGGCGACAAGCAGGCCCCCGAAGGTTTCTACGCCGTGGGCCCCAAGCAGATGAAGCCCGACAGCAGCTATCACGTCGCCTTCAATCTCGGTTTCCCCAACGCCTACGATCGCGCCCACGAGCGCACCGGCGAATTCCTCATGATCCACGGCAAGTGCAAGTCCGCCGGCTGCTACGCCATGACAGATGCGCTCGCCGAAGAGATCTATGCGCTTGCCCGCGAAGCCTTCCGCAACGGCCAGACGGCCTTTGCGGTCCACGCGTTTCCCTTCCGCATGACGGACGACAAGCTGGCCCGCTTCAAAGGCCACAAGCACATCGCCTTCTGGAAGATGATCAAGCCCGCCTACGACTTCTTCGAAACCTATCGCGTGCCGCCGACCGTGGCCGTGTGCGAGCGCAAATACGTCATCGGCGTCACACTGCCTGCCACCGGCCGCATTGATCCCGATGGCCAGTGCCCGCGCTTCCAGAAGCAGGAACTGACACCCTTCGTGCCCGATCTCCTGGATCAGCAAATCGCCGCTCAGAAAGGCACCATCGTACCGGGCCAAAAGGCGCGCGAACAAACCGCACTCGCCTGGTCAGACGGTGAAGCACCTACGCCCAAGCCTGTGGTCGCGCCGGCCGCGACTGCTCCGGCTCGTGCTGCTGCAGTCCCCAGCACATCCTCAACCACCACATCCACGACGGGATCAATTCAGAATCCACCACCTGCATCTTTGCCAGGCGCTGCCTTTCTGACCGCCGAACCGCGCCCCGCAAAACGCAAGGCGCCCGCCAAAAAGCCGTTCGAAGTTCCAACCTCGCTGGGCTTGAACGCGCCCTGATCTCCGCCATCTTTCCTGTCTAAGCCGGAACTTGAAATCCGTGCGGAGCTTATGCGATGGCCGAACCAACTTCGAAAACCAAGCGGCGCAGGTCCGGTCTCGCAGGCCTAATCCTTCTGGCCCTCCTCGTCATCGGTGCGGCGGCCATCGCACTGATGCCCGCGCCCATCCGCGATAGCTATCTCATCTCCGCGCAGCGCCACTATCGCGTCTGGCTCGCCTCCACCGGCCAGGCACTCCCCGGCACGCCCGATCTGACGCGCCTTGATCAGCGCCTCGCCGAAAAAGGCATGTCGCTGGGCACACCGATCCTGATGCGCGTCTTCAAGCGCGAATTTGAACTTGAACTGTTCATGCTGAAAGATGGGCGCTACGAGCTTTTCGCTACCTATCCCATCTGCAAATGGTCTGGCCGCCTCGGTCCCAAAATCAAAACGGGCGATCATCAAGCCCCCGAAGGCTTCTATACGGTCGACAAAACCGCGCTCAATCCCAACAGCCGCTGGCACCGCTCCTTCAACCTCGGCTTCCCCAATGCCTTTGATCGCGCACACGGGCGCACGGGATCATTCCTGATGGTCCACGGCGGCTGCGGCTCAGTCGGATGCTATGCAATGACCGACCCCGTCATTTCTGAAATCTGGTTGATCATCACGCGCGCCCTCGATGGCGGTCAGAAGCGCTTTCAGGCCCAGGTCTATCCCTTCCGCATGACGGACGAGAACTTGGCCGGCTACCAAAGCGAACACGTCGCCCCCTTCTGGCGCGATCTCAAAACGGGTTATGATCATTTCGAGAAAGACCGCCTGCCCCCGGCAGTCGGTGTTTGTGACAAGCGCTATGTCTTCACCTCCGGCGCTCAGACGCGTGACATCACCGGTCCCGTCACCGCCACGTGTGCCTCCAGCAACACAGCGGCCACAGCCGGGTGATTGTACGCAAGATTCAAAAAAAAGCCGTGCAACTTGAAGAGGAGAGAACTGTTCCCGTGGTTGCCAGGGATACCCGGGACCGTCTAGGGTGGCCTCCGGTTTGCGGCTCAACGTCGTTGTGAGTAGTCCGTTGTCTTTTGCACGCACCATCGACCGTTGGAAAGTTGTCGCCGGCACCGCGCTATGCGCCGCTGCGGCTGCCACCAGCGCACATGCGCTCTCCATCGAACTCAAAGATGCCGCGTCAGACCGCATCGAGCGGCAGCGCGCAGCCGCCGTAGGCCGTTTGCCATTGCCGGGGACACCGGATGTTTCCAAGACCGCTGAGCGCTTAGCCGCCAAGGGCTTTGCAAACGGCGCACCGATCATGCTGCGCATCTTCAAGTCCGAATCCGAACTCGAAGTTTGGATGGAGAAAGACGGCCGCTACGAACTGTTCGCCACGTATCCGATCTGCCACTGGTCCGGCACGCTGGGCCCCAAGCAGCGCGAAGGCGACAAGCAGACGCCCGAAGGCTTCTACACCATCACCTCGCGCCAATTGCACCACGTCGGCCGCTGGCCGCGCTCGTTGAACCTCGGCTTCCCGAACGCCTTTGATTCCGCGATGGGCCGCTCGGGCTCCTATATCTTGGTTCACGGTGGCTGCTCATCGGTCGGCTGCTTCGCCATGACCAATCCGGTCATCGGTGAAATCTACGGCCTCGCCACCGCTGCCCTGCGCGGCGGTCAGCGCCACATCCCCGCGCACGTGTTCCCCTTCCGCATGACGGAAAAGAACCTCGCCAAAAACGCCAAGAGCGAATGGGCAGGCTTCTGGGCCAATCTCAAGGAAGGCTACGACAGCTTCGAGAAGACGCGCCAACCCCCGCGCGTCAGCGTCTGCGAAAACCGCTACTACATCCAGGACGCAAGCCCGCCGGAGGCGGGCGTCCCAAACCCTTTAGCCGTGTGCGGCGCGACGGTCGCCGCCCTTCGCTCCTCGGACCCATCCGCGCAGCTTGTCCCGATCGAAAGCCCGGCAGCGAACCCGTCACCGCCGGCGTCGGGGCAGGCCCCGTTGCCACCGGCAGTCTCGGCGCCGCTGATCCAAGCCTCCGTGGAACAAAGTTCGACGGCGCAGATGTTCGAACTGATCCCCAATCTCAATCCGCCGCCGCGCCCGGTGGAGACCGCAGCATCGCGCCGGGCGGGAAAACCGCCGTGCAACTTGGCGAGACCAAGCTGCCGGAAGTTCGTAGCGCTGAGGAGCGCTAAGTCGACCCGGATCGCGCAAGTCCGAGCCCGCAAAACCGCAGCCGACACCAATCGCGTCCGCTAGCGCGGCGTTCCAGCGCCTTGCGATGGCAATTTCAGGCGTGCAATAGAACCGCGCCTTCATAATTCCGGGGACCCCGATGGCCGACAACGATACGCCTGCCACGCCGCCGCCTGCGCCGACAATGGAGCGCATGCTCGAAAACGCCATCTTCGCCAGCCGCTGGCTGCTTGCGCCGTTTTATCTAGGGCTCGCACTTTCGATCGTCGTCGTTCTCATCAAGTTCATGGCCGAGTTCTTCCACCTTGCCATGCACGCGTTCACAGCCACCGAGTCCGACGTCATCCTTGGCATTCTCGCTCTCGTCGACCTGACGCTCATGGGCTCACTGCTCATCATCGTCATCTTTTCTGGCTACGAAAACTTCGTCTCCAAGATCGATCACGTCGGCCACAAAGACTGGCCCGAGTGGATGGGCACCATCGATTTCAGCGCGCTCAAGCTGAAGCTACTCTCGTCCATCGTCGCAATTTCTGCGGTCCATCTACTGAAGTCCTTCATGGCGCTGAAAGTCGTGACGCCCGAAGCCGAAAAGCAGATCTTCTGGCTGGTCGTCATTCACCTCGTCTTTGTCGTCTCCAGCGTGCTCCTCGCACTCTCCGACCGCATCGCGGGAAAACACGATAAGTGAGCTTCATCGCGGACATCCAAACGCGAAAAAGCCGGGGCTCTCACCCCGGCTTTTTTGTTGTTCAAATTTCGCGCCGCATTAGTCGAGCTTGCCGTGGCATTGCTTGTACTTCTTGCCCGATCCACATGGGCATAGCGCGTTGCGTGAAACCTTGCCCCACGTTGCCGGAGACGCGGGGTCGAACCCGCCCTCGCTCCGCCGGGTCTGCAACGGCATCCGCCTCGGCACGTCGCTCGCAGCACCGCGGCCGCGCGCGGCTATCGCCCGGTCTGCCATCCGCAACTCGTCGCGCAGGTCATCCGGCAGCCCGGCAAACTCGTCCTCGCCCGTCGTAGGATCGATGTGATGCGCCTCCATCGGCGGCAACTCCACCGGCTGCAGCATCGGCTGCTGATCTGCCGGCACCAGCGCCACATGCATCAATTGTCCGGTCACGGCTTCACGCAGCTTGGCCAAAAGCGATTCAAACAGCGTGAACGCTTCACTCTTGTACTCGTTCAGCGGATCGCGCTGCCCGTAGGCGCGGAACCCGATCACCTGCCGCAGATGTTCCAGCGACACGATATGCTCGCGCCACAGCCCGTCGAGCGTGCGCAGCAGCACTTCCTTCTCGATTTGGCGATAGAGGTCCGCGCCAAGCTCGGTCTCCTTCTCGACGGCCCGCTTGTCCACGGCCTCGATGAGACGCTCCTGGATTTCCTGATCCGCAATGCCCTCTTCCGCCGCCCACTCCGTGATCGGCAGATCGAGATCGAAGATATTGTCGACCGCCTCCTTCAGAGCCTTCGTATCCCACTGCTCCGCGTAGGCCTTCTCGGGGATGTTCTTCGCCACGAGATCCTGCACCACTTGATGGCGCAGTTCCTTCACCGTCTCCGAGACATCGTCTTCCGCCATGATGTCGATGCGCTGGTCGAAGATCACCTTGCGCTGGTCGTTCATCACGTCGTCGTATTTCAGGATCTGCTTGCGGATGTCGAAGTTGCGCGCTTCGACCTTCTTCTGCGCCATCTCCAGCGACTTGTTCATCCACGGATGCGTGATGGCCTCGCCGTCCTGCAGACCCAAGGTCTTCAGGATTGTCTCCATCTTGTCCGAGCCGAATATGCGCATGAGGTCGTCGTCAAGCGCCAGATAGAACTTCGAACGCCCCGGGTCGCCCTGGCGGCCCGATCGGCCGCGCAGCTGGTTATCGATGCGGCGGCTTTCGTGCCGCTCCGTGCCGATCACGAACAGACCGCCCGCTTCGAGCGCCAACCGCTTCTTCTCACCCACGTCGACCGCGATCTTATCGCGTTGCGCAGCGATCTCGTGCTCGTCCGGCTCCCGGCCTGCGGCCTTCTCGTCCTTCACCCAGTCGCGGATCCGGTAGTCGACGTTGCCGCCGAGCTGAATGTCCGTGCCGCGGCCAGCCATGTTGGTCGCAATCGTGACAGCGCCGGGCACACCAGCCTGCGCGACGATCGATGCTTCCTGCTCATGGAAACGTGCATTCAAAACCTGATGCGGAATGGGATCGCCCGATTTTACCTTCGCCGCCGTGTCCGTCAGATACGTACCGATGTCTTCAAAATAAGCCTTGATGTCGGCTTCCTTTGAACTCGTGAACCGCTTGGCCTGCTCGTTGAAGCGTTGGCCGAGTTCGACGATATACTTCTTGTCTTTCAGAAGCGCGGACAGCTGTTCCGACTTTTCGATCGACGTCGTGCCGACGAGGCACGGCTGATTCTTGCGGTGCGCATCCGCGATGGTCGCAACGATCGCGTCATACTTTTCCTTCTGCGACCGGTAGATCTCGTCGTCTTCGTCCAGGCGCGACACCGGCAGGTTGGTCGGGATCTCGATCACTTCGAGCCCGTAGATGTCGCCGAACTCCTGCGCTTCCGTCGACGCCGTCCCCGTCATGCCCGCGAGCTTGTCGTACAGACGGAAATAGTTTTGGAACGTGATCGACGCGAGCGTCTGGTTCTCCGGCTGGATCTCGACGCGCTCTTTCGCTTCCAGCGCCTGATGCAAGCCTTCCGAATAGCGCCGGCCCGGCATCATGCGGCCCGTGAATTCGTCGATGATGACGACTTCGCCGGACTTCACGATGTAATCTTTGTCGCGCTGGAACAGCTTGTGGGCCTTCAGCGCCTGATTGACGTGATGCACGATCGTGACGTTTTCGACGTCGTACAGCGAACCATCGCGCAGAAGGCCAGCTTCCTTCAGAAGCTCCTCCATCCGCTCGTTGCCGCTCTCTGTCAGCGACACCTGCCGCTGCTTCTCGTCGAGCTCGAAATCTTCAGCCACCAGCTTCGGAATGAGTGCATCGACGGAGATGTAAAGGTCTGCCTTGTCGTCGAGCGGCCCCGAAATGATGAGCGGCGTGCGCGCTTCGTCGATAAGAATACTGTCGACTTCGTCGACGATGGCAAACGCATGGCCGCGCTGGACCATGTCGTCTTTGCTCATCTTCATGTTGTCGCGCAGATAGTCGAAACCAAGCTCGTTGTTGGTCGCATACGTCACATCGGCGTCGTAGGCAGCCTTGCGCTGATCGTCGTCGATGCCATGCACGATCACGCCGACCGAGAGGCCCAGGAACCGGTAAACCTGCCCCATCCATTCCGCGTCGCGCCGTGCAAGATAGTCGTTCACCGTAACAACATGGACGCCCTCGCCCGCGATCGCATTGAGATAAACCGGCGCCGTCGCAACAAGCGTTTTGCCTTCGCCCGTCTTCATTTCCGAAATGTTGCCGTCGTGCAGAACCATGCCGCCGATCAGCTGCACGTCGAAGTGCCGCTGGCCAAGCGCGCGCTTGGCCCCTTCGCGAACGGTCGCAAACGCCGGCACGAGAAGTTCGTCGAGTGTCGCGCCGTTCTTGAACTGCTCGCGAAACATCTCCGTCCGCGCCCTGAGGTCTTCATCGCTCAGCTTCACCAGTTCCGGCTCGAGCGCGTTGATCTCCTCGACCCGGGCCCGGTACGACTTGACTTTGCGATCGTTGGACGTGCCGAAAATTTTCGCGGCGAGCGACGTGATGGACAGCATGAAGGTCAATGTCCTCAAGATCTTGAGCGGAATGCTCTCGGAAATAGCGAGCGACACGGCATACTCCGCCCGCACCGGGCGAAGGGCCGACGATCTATCGAAAGATGCGTCGTGCTAAATGAGCTCGGGCGGGAGAGGCAACGCGTGGCGCGGCTCCCCAATTCACCGGGCAGACATAAGGATTGCCACCCTTGATTGTCAACGCGCCATGGTCCCCTGGCGTCGTGGAATAGCGTTCGAAATGCGCCTATCTCCAAAACTTAACTTGGCAGCGGTCGCCACCCGGGTCTATCCAAGCCTCCTCGAACGACAGGCGCGGCACGGGCCGCCCGGGGTCTGTCTCCACGGCCCTTTCGATGACATAGCCGAAAAGGACGGATCTTCGTGAAGGTTTCTCAATTATTTCATGCGGTTGCCTTGAGCGCTTGCGTGCTCGGCATAGCCGCCGGTGCCGCTCACGCGGAAGATAAAGTCGTCGCATCGGTCAACGGCCACTCCATCACGGAAGCCGATCTGTCCCTCGCCGAAGCCGAAATCGGCAACGAATTGGGCAATCTGCCCGAAGGCACGCGCCGCCGCGTCCTCGTCGAGTTTATGATCGAAAACCAGCTTTACGCCGAAGCTGCCGAGGAACAGAAGCTGGGCGCTGGCCCGGACTTCGAAAAGCGCATGGCCTTCTGGCGCCAACGCGCGCTGCGCGATGCCTACTTCGAAAAGACCGTGAAGGCCTCAATCGGCGAAGATGCCGCCCGCGCGATCTACGAAGACAAAGTCAAACAGTTGAAACCTGAGGAAGAAGTTCAGGCCCGCCATATTCTCGTGTCGAGCGAGGACGAGGCCAAAAAGATGGTCACCCGCGTCGAAGCGGGCGAAGATTTTGCTCAACTCGCTAAGGAAAACTCAGGCGACGCCGGTTCCAAGACCCAGGGCGGGATGCTCGGCTATTTCGGCAAGGGCCAGATGGTCCCGCAATTCGAAGAAGCAGCCTTTGCCTTGAAGAAGGGTGAAGTATCCAAGCCCGTGCAAAGCCAGTTCGGCTGGCACGTGATCAAGGTTGAAGACCGCCGCCAGAAGCCTCCGCCCTCCTTCGACGAGGTCAAGGACCGTCTCATCGGCTCCATGGTGCAGTCGAAGGCCCAGAACATCGCCGGCGAACTGCGTGGCAAGGCAAAAATCGACTACATTGATCCCGAGATCAAGAAAATGGCCGAGGAGGACGCCAAGAAGCAGGCGGAAGCCCAGGCAACCATGAAGAAGCAGATGGAAGATGCCGCCGCCGCCGCTGCCGCAGCCGGCGCCACCGGAGAAAAGCCCGCTACCGAAGAAAAGAAGTAGCCGCCGCTGCCTCTCCGACGACTGTTTTCTGATCAGGCCGCTTGCATCCAGGCGGCCTGATTGCTTTTAAGCACGGATTATCCCCTCTCCCCGCACGCGGGGAGAGGGTTAGTGTGAGGGGCAGCATCCGCTGGAATGCGCGCCCTCCATCACGCCGACCCCGTCCAGTCAACGCAACTGGGAGTGGGGTAAGCTTCCTCAGTTTCTGACCGGTGCCCCATGGCCAAGATCTCCAAAGCCTCGCCCTTCGCGCCCTCTACCCTGCCCAAGCTGGCCCCGATCGATGGCGTCCGCTTCGCCACCGCCGAAGCCGGCATCCGCTATCAGAACCGCACCGACCTCATGGTCGCCGTCATGGAAGACGGCACGACTGCGGCCGGCGTTCTCACCCAGTCTAAAACCTGCTCGGCCCCGGTACTGTGGTGCCGCAAGAGCCTGAAAGGCGGCACCGCGCGCATTCTCGTCGTCAACTCCGGCAACGCGAACGCGTTCACCGGCATGAAGGGCCGCGCCGCCGTCGAGGCGACCGCCGAGGCTGCCGCCCAAGCCGTCGGCTGTAAAGACAAAGATGTCTATATCGCCTCCACTGGTGTGATAGGCGAACCGCTCGATCCGGCGAAGTTCACGCATCTGCTGTCGGGACTTGCGACCAAGGCCGTCCCCGACGCCTTCGAAGCCGCCGCCCGCGCGATTATGACCACCGACACCTATCCCAAGCTCGCCACCCGCACCGCGCTCATCGGGGAAACGCCCGTCACCATCAACGGCTTCTGCAAGGGCGCCGGCATGATCGCACCCGACATGGCGACCATGCTCTGCTTCATCTTCACCGATGCCGCCATCGCCGCCGATGTGCTCCAAGACCTCCTCAACGAGCACGTCAAGACGACGTTCAACTCCATGACCATCGACGGCGACACGTCGACGTCCGACACCTGCCTCGTCTTTGCAACCGGTGCCGCTACGGCCCGGGGCCAAAAGCCCATCATCAAATCGAAGTCGAAGCGCTTGAAGGATTTTTCCAACGCGTTGCAGGATCTCATGCGCGATCTCGCCATTCAGGTGGCGAAGGACGGCGAAGGCATCTCCAAGTTTGTCACCTTCATCGTCGAAGGCGCTGAAACGGAAGCCGCCGCCCGCAAAATCGCGCTCTCGTGTGCCAACTCGCCGATCCTGAAGACGGCAATCGCTGGTGAAGATCCCAATTGGGGCCGCGTCGTCATGGCCGTCGGAAAATCCGGCGAAGCCGCCGACCGTGACCAACTCGCGATCTGGTTCGGCGAGCATTGCGTCGCCCGCCACGGCGAGCGCGCCGAGGAATACGACGAAGCCACCGTCGCGCAATATATGAAAAACGCCGAGATCACGATCCGGATCAACGCCGGCGCCGGCACCGCTGCCGGCACGGTCTGGACCTGCGATCTCACCCACGAGTACATCTCGATCAACGCCGACTACCGCAGTTAGGCCACAACGATGGACCACACATTCTGGCTCGATCGCTGGCAGAAATCGGAGATCGGCTTTCATCAGGCCGTCGCCCACGACTTCCTCGAACGCCACTGGTCTGCGCTCGCCGTGCCCAAAACGGCCGAAGTGCTGGTTCCCCTATGCGGCAAGAGCAACGATATGGTCTGGCTCGCCGATCATGGTCATTCAGTCATCGGTACTGAGCTCGCCCAATCCGCCATCGACCAATTCTTTGCCGAACGTTTCCGCACGCCAGCCGCTGTCAACGAAGCGGGCTTCACAGTCAGCCGCGCCGGCCCTTACGCCCTCTGGTGTGGCGATCACTTGACGCTCGATCCCGCCGTCACTCGCCGTATCGGCGGCGTCTTCGACCGCGCAGCCCTCGTGGCCATGCCCCACACCATGCAGCAGACCTATGCGGACAAGCTCGCGGCCCTGACGCCGTCCGGCGTACCCGTTCTGTTGGTCTCACTCGATTATGACCCGTCAGAAATGGATGGGCCGCCCTTCCCAATCTCGCCCGGCCGCGTAGACGAACTTTTCAGCCGTGATTTCCGCATCACGCTTCTGGAAAAGCGCGACGGGCTGAACGCCAGCCAAAATCTTAAAAACCGCGGCCTGACAGCCCTGCAGGAAATGGCTTGGAAACTGGTGCGCCGCTGATGGATCAAACGCCGCCGCCTGCGCGTCCGATCCTGTTTGTCGTCGCCGCCGCCCTCGTCGACGCTGATAATCGCGTCCTCATCGCCGAACGTCCCGCCGGAAAATCACTCGCCGGCCTGTGGGAATTTCCTGGCGGCAAGTTGGCGCCGGGTGAAACTCCGGAAGAAGCCCTGGTGCGCGAACTAAAAGAAGAACTCGACATCGAGGTCTGCCTCGAGTGCCTTGCCCCCTTCACGTTCGCAAGCCACACTTACGAAACATTCCACCTTATGATGCCGCTCTATGTCTGCCGCAACTGGGAGGGCGACATCGCTCCGCGCGAAGGCCAACGCATAAAATGGGTGCGCGCTTCCAAGCTCACCGAATACCCGATGCCGCCGGCCGATCTGCCGCTCATTCCATTCTTGCGCGATTTGTTGGGCTGACCCGGCGCAAACGGCCGGATGTCAGTCCGCCTTTGTGACGTTGTTGTCAGCTTCCGGCGCTGGCTTGTCCGAAAAGGCAGCCAAAACACGCTGCCGCAAATCCCGGACGGCAACCGGCACCATCGCCGCTTCCGGCCGTCGCGGCAACTCGCCCTCGATTGAGGCATTGGTCCCCGGAAAGAGAAGTGCAATCAGGCGCACGCCATCGGTTTCAACGAGAAATCTGACGCCAACCGCCGTCTCGCGATTGTGCCGCGGTTCGCAGGCCAGCGTGAATGTCACGCCGTCGATGCGAAGATTGAAAGGCTTGGCCGGCACCAGACCACCCGGAAAATTAAGGAGAGCGCCTCCCTCCGAGACATTGACAATCCGGCACTCCGCCGTGAGCCCGCCGGGCATCGTCACCAGACCCAAGCGCGAAATATCGCGGCGGCCAAACTGGCGCCGCTGATGGGGAAATTCTGCTTTTTCGTGGGGGATCATGAACGGTATCTACGGACGGTCGGCCAAGCCGGATAAGTCTACTGCGCCGCTCGTTTCCGCGCCGTTAACGCTCTGGGCGAGCCTCCGGCCGCCGCGCCACCATGAACCAGCTCGGCCCCACGGCGCTGTCGTTCCAGATCCGCTGCCATCGAAATCCGGCTTTCTCGTAGGCCCGCACAGCCGCTTCATTGCGGATCGAAGCAAACACACAAACCGCCGTCGCCAGCGTCGTCGAAAAGACCTCGGATTTCAGCAACTCTAAGGCCCGCAGCCCTACGCCCTGCCCCCGGTGCTCCGCCGACGCAATAAACAGATCCAAATCCCACGTCCCCGGTTCCAGGTCGTCGGGCAGGTCGTCGCCCCACAGCGTCGCGTCGATGGCATGGCAATACCCAACCGCTACGCCCCCTGCTTCGATGATGCGGCACACCGCCGAGGGCGACTGCATGGCCATCTGCACCTCCGCACCCGTCGCCGATGCCGGCCCCCACCACGTCTCAATATCGGGGAGACGGAGCCAGGTCCGGATCTGGTCCAGATCGCCCCGTGTTGCGGGTCTCAGAGCCACAGACCTGTGTGTCACGTGCCGCTCGCTGCCCTTAACGCCCGGATTTCAGGCTTCGATGTCCACAAATGGGGGACTGCGCCGCATGTGACGGCCTCCCCCTGGCGATGCAAAGCAGTTAAGTTGCGCCCGCTCAAGGCCTTCACCGTTCAGAATCGCCGCCCGCCGCCCGTCAGGACCAAGTGCCAGCTATCATGGATACGACGACCTTCCGCGCCGCCCCCTATTTCGACCCCAAGGCGGTGCGCGTTGAACTAACCGGGATCTTCAACGCCAGTGGCACCCCCGCCGACGCCCGCTCAGCCGTGCTCGATCGCTGCAAAGCCCTCGTCAAGTCGGCCCGCCAGCAAGCCCGTGAACAGTTGGAAGCCGATGGCAAGGGCCGCAAGTGCGCCCACGGCCTCGCCCGATTCCAAGACGAACTGATCGCACTCCTCTTCGACTACACGGTCGCCCACGTTTATCGCGCCACCAATCCCTCCGACGCCGAGCGCATGGCCGTTGTCGCCACCGGTGGCTACGGCCGAGGCCTGCTGGCCCCCGGCTCCGACATCGATATCCTCTTCCTCTTGCCCTACAAGCAGACGCCCTGGGGCGAGAGCGTCGCGGAATACATGCTCTACTTGCTGTGGGATCTGGGCTTCAAAGTCGGCCACGCCACCCGCACCGTCGATCAGTGCCTCAAGATGGCCCAGCAGGACATGACCATCCGCACGGCTCTGCTCGACATCTGGCTCGTCCACGGCGACGCGCAACTCTTCGCCGAACTGACCGATCGCCTGCGCCGCGAGGTCTTCGCCGGCACCGCCCGCGTCTTCATCGACAGCAAGATGGCCGAGCGCGAAGAGCGCCACCGCCGCGCCGGCGAAAGCCGCTACAAGGTCGAGCCCAACGTCAAGGACGGCAAAGGCGGCCTACGCGATCTGCATACCCTGCACTGGCTCTCGAAATATCTCTACGGCAAGGAAGTCGGTCCCGAGACCATCGAAGAAAAGATCTTTACGCGCGAAGAATACTCCACCTTCCGCCGCGCCGAAGACTTTCTCTGGAGCGTGCGCTGCCATTTGCACTTCCTCACTGGCCGCGCTGAGGAACGCTTAACGTTCGAATATCAGCCGATCATGGCCGAACGCCTCGGCTACCGTACGAAGTCGGGTCAGCGCCCCGTCGAGCGCTTCATGAAGCATTATTTCCTCGTGACGAAGAGCGTCGGCGATCTGACCGCCATCCTCTGCGCCGCCCTCGAAATGCAGCAGGCAAAAACCTCTCCCGGTCTGCCCGGACTCATCTCCGGCTGGAAAATGCGCCGTCAGGTCCGCCAGCAGACCGACTTCCGCATCGAGAACGATCGCCTCAACGTTGCCGATCCCGACGTCTTCAAGCGCGATCCGGTCAACCTGATCCGCTTCTTCGCTCAAGCCGAACTGACCAACGCGCATCTCCACCCCGATGCGATCCGCCTGCTCCGTCAGTCGCTTCGCCTGATTGACGATCGCTTGCGCAACGATCCCGAAGCCAACCGCATCTTCTTGGGGCTCGTCGCCGCCAAGACCAATCCGGAAAATACGCTGCGCCGCATGAACGAAGCCGGCGTCCTCGGCCGCTTCCTGCCCGATTTCGGGCACATCGTGGCGATGATGCAATTCAACATGTACCATCACTACACAGTCGACGAGCATCTGCTACGCACCGTTGGCGAACTGGCCAAAATCGAGCACGGCGACAACGCCGATGAGTTGCCGCTCTCCAGCCAAATCATCAAGTCGATTCAAAATCGCCGCGTGCTCTATGTTGCAGCATTCCTGCACGATATCGGCAAGGGCCGCCCCGAAGATCACTCGATCTTGGGCGGCCAGATCGCGCGCCGCCTCTGCCCGCGTCTTGGCCTCACGCCCGCCGAAACTGAAACCGTTGTCTGGCTCATCGAGCAGCATCTGACGATGAGCAACATCGCCCAGAGCCGCGACCTCTCCGATCCCAAAACCGCGCAGGATTTCGCCAAGGTCGTGCAGAGCCCCGAGCGCTTGAAATTGCTCACGCTCCTCACCGTGTCCGACATCCGCGCCGTCGGTCCCGGCGTCTGGAACGGCTGGAAAGGCCAGCTCATCCGCACCCTTTATCACGAGACCGAACCTCTCGTGGCAGGTGGCCACACCCAGATCGAGCGCCGCCACCGTATCGAAGATGCCAAGGATCAGCTCGCCGGCGCGCTGGCCGGTTGGCCGCGCGCGGACGTGGAGCGTTTCATCGACCGCCACTATCCCGATTACTGGCTGCGCACCGAAACCGCCAAGCAAGCCACACACGCCCGCCTCGTCCGCCGCGCCGAGGAGGAAGGCCGCAAGCTCATCACCGAAGCCGCGACCGATTCCTTCACCGCCATCACCGAGTTGACGGTCTTCGCGCCCAACCATCCCCGCCTCCTTGCACTCTTCGCCGGCGCCTGCGCAGCCAACGGAGCCAACATCGTCGGCGCGCACATCACGACCACCCGCGACGGCTTCGCCCTCGACACCTTTCTGCTCGCCCGCGAATTCACCCAGGATGACGACGAGATGCGCCGCGCCGCCCGCATCGAAGCCACTATCGACCGCCTTCTGCGCGGCGAAGCCCGCCTCAAACCACTCCTTGAGAAGCGCTCCCTCGGTGCCAATCGCATCGAGGCCTTCACCGTTTCGCCCGAGGTCATCATCAACAACCAGCTGTCCGACCGCTTCACCGTCATCGAAGTGGCCGGTCGCGACCGCACTGGCCTCCTGTATGACCTGACCAGCACGCTATCCGATCTCTCGCTCGACATTGCATCCGCCCACATCACGACCTTCGGTGAGAAGGCCGTCGACGTGTTCTATGTCACCGATCTCACCGGCAAAAAGATCGACGCCGAAACCCGTCAAAAGACCATCGCCGAACGCCTCACGGCGGTTCTCGACGGTGCGGTGCAAATCTCAACCGGCGCGGTGTCCCGCACATGAAACTCTATCGTTCGTTCGCAACAGTCGGCGGCCTGACCCTCTTGAGCCGCGTGCTGGGCTTCCTGCGTGATATCCTCGGCGCTGCCGTTCTCGGCACCGGACCCGTCGCCGACGCGTTCTACGTCGCCTTCCGCTTTCCCAATCTCTTCCGGCGCCTGTTCGGCGAAGGCGCCTTCAACTCGGCGTTCGTACCGCTCTTTGCCTCCAAGTACGAAGGCGACGGACCGGAAAAAGCCCGCGCGTTCGCCTCCGAGGCGATGTCCGGCCTCACCTTTATTCTCATTCTGCTGACCGCCGCGGCCATGCTGGCGATGCCCTGGCTCATGTATCTGCTTGCCCCCGGCTTTGCCGATCAGCCGGAGAAATTCGACCTCGCCGTCCGCCTCACGCAGATCACATTCCCCTATCTGCTCTGCATGTCGCTCGTGGCCCTCATGTCCGGCGTGCTCAATACGGTTGGCCGCTTCGCCGAAAGCTCCTCCGTTTCCATCGTCCTCAACGTCGTCCTCACCATCGCGATGCTGCTCTCCGTGTGGTGGGGCTTCAACGCCGATCCCGCCGCCGGCTACATCCAGGCCTGGGGCGTCTTCGTCGCCGGCATCCTGCAACTCGCACTCCTCATGTGGGGCCTGCGCCGCGCCGGTCTCACGTTGAAGCTGGGCCGCCCGCGCTGGACACCCGACATGAAAAAGCTGGTGGCGTTGGGCATTCCGGGCGTCATCGCCGGAGGCATCACGCAGGTGAACGTCGCCATCGGCACGGTCATTGCCTCCATGCAAGCCGGCGCCGTTTCCCACCTCTATTACGCCGACCGTCTCTACGAACTCCCGCTCGCCATCGTCGGCATCGCCATCGGCGTCGTGCTGCTCCCCGATGTCTCGCGCCACCTCCGCGCCGGCAACCACGACGCCGTCATGGACAGCCAGAACCGCTCGCTCGAATTCGCGATGCTCTTAACGCTGCCCGCAGCCGTCGCCCTCTTCGTTATCCCCACCGAAATCGTGCGCGCCCTGTTCGAACGCGGCGCGTTCACCCCGGAAGATACCCCCTACACCGCCGAGGCCTTGCGCATCTTCGCCCTCGGCCTGCCCGCGTTCGTGCTGATCAAAGTCTTCTCGCCCGCCTTCTTCGCCCGCCAGGATACCAAGACCCCCATGCGCTTCGCCGTCTGGAGTCTCTCGGCCAACACGTTGGGCTCCATCGGTCTCTTTTTCCTCTTCCGCCATCTTGGCTGGATGCCCCATCTCGGCATCGCGGTGGCCACCACGCTTGGCGGTTGGATGAACGCGCTCCTTCTCTTTCGCGGCCTCAAAACCCACGGCCACTTCGCCGCCGATGCCCGCCTGAAGCGCGCCCTCCCGCGCATTCTCATCTCAGCCGCCATCATGGGCCTCGTCCTCTTCGGCATGGCCTACGTCCTCGATCCATGGATCAATCAGTCCAAGGGCCTCCTGGTCCGCTTCTCGGCCCTGGCCGTCCTGATCGGCGCCGGCTTCGTCGCCTATTTCGCCGCCACTCAGTTAACCGGGGCCGCCACCCTGTCCCAACTCCGCTCCGCGGTTCGCCGGAAGTAGCCCGCCCCTTGCCACCCCGCCCCTCTCAGGCCATAACCCGCGCCGGTTCGAGGGATAAAGACACCATGGCATTCAAGACCCGCGTCTTCTCCGGCATGCAGCCGACTGGCAGCCTCCACCTGGGCAACTACCTGGGCGCGATGGTGAACTGGATCCGCATGCAGGATGAGCATGAATGCATCTATTGCGTCGTCGACCTGCACGCGATCACCGTATGGCAGGACCCAGCCGAATTGCGCGCGGCCATCCGCGGCGTCACCGCTGCCTACATCGCCGCCGGCCTCGATCCCAAAAAGTCGATCCTCTTCAACCAGAGCCAAGTGCCCGAACACGCCGAGCTCGCCTGGGTCTTCAATTGCGTCGCCCGCCTCGGCTGGCTCAATCGCATGACCCAGTTCAAGGAGAAGGCCGGCAAGGACAAAGAGAACGCTTCCGTCGGCCTCTACGCCTATCCCAACCTGATGGCCGCCGACATCCTCGCCTACCGCGCGACCCACGTGCCCGTCGGCGAAGACCAGAAGCAGCACTTGGAACTCGCCCGCGACATCGCGCAGAAGTTCAACAACGACTACCGCAAAGACATCGACGCCAAGGGCTACGCCGACGGCATCTTCTTCCCGCAGCCCGAACCCGTCATTACCGGGCCCGCCACGCGCGTCATGAGCCTGCGCGACGGCACGAAGAAAATGTCGAAGTCCGACCCCTCCGATCTCTCGCGCATTAACATCACCGACGATGCCGACACGGTGGCCCGGAAAATCCAGAAAGCCAAAACCGATCCTGAGCCGCTGCCCACCGACGAAAAAGGCTTCGAAGGCCGCCCGGAAGCGGAAAACCTCGTTGGCATTTACGCGGCACTGACCGGCACGACGGTCGATCAGGTTCTGGGCGATTTCGGCGGCCAGCAGTTCTCGTCCTTCAAGAAGGCGCTGGCCGAAGTCGCGACCGAAACCATGGGCCGCATCGGCGCCGAAGCCAAACGCCTCTCCGCCGATCCCTCCTATATCGATAGCGTGCTGGCCGATGGCACCCGCCGCGCCCGCGCCATCGCCACGCCCATCATGGACGAAGTCAAAGACCTCGTCGGCCTCCTGCGCTCTTAATCGTTGCGCACGGCCGCTCCGCTTCAGCCGAGCGGCCGTGCGCAACGCAAAGAGTCCGCTTCCCGTCCGCGCCCCGTCATGGCAGCATCCGCTTCATGCCGACGACCAGAAAGCGCCGATCGTTTGAAGCGGGCCACGCCCGCAAATTCCTGTTGGTTGTTGACAACAGCCCGGAGGTCGAAAGCGCGCTGTTCTACGCCGCCAGCCGCATCCTGCGCTCGTCTGGCATCCTCGTCATGCTCTACGTCATCGAACCCCAAGAATACCAACACTGGGTCGGCGTGCGCCAGGTGCAGCTCGAAGAAGAGACCAACAAGGCCCGCGCCCTGTTCCGCCTTTTCAAGCGCAAGCTGCATAACGTCGGATTCGAGAACATCCCCGCCGAGGAAGTCGTCCGCGAAGGAATTAAATCCGAAGAACTGCTCAAACTGATCGAAGAGGACGAAGACATTGCCATCCTCGTTCTCGGCGCCTCCACCGACCCGAAGGGCCCCGGCCCCCTGGTCTCGTCCCTCGCCGTCGGCGGCGCGGCCGGCTCATTCCCCATCCCCATCACCATCGTTCCGGGAAATCTGGCTCTGGAAGACATCCTGACGCTGGCCTAAGGCTGAACAACGCCGAACAAACCGTCCGGCCGTGTCGGTTGGCCCCCTCGACTTTTCGCCCCAAGAGCCCTATATCTTGGAACAATTCTAAAAAAGATCGTCGGCGCCCCTCCGCGCCGGCCTGTCTGATCGAGGACCAACATGTTCATCCAGACCGAAGCGACGCCTAACCCGGTCACCCTGAAGTTCATTCCCGGCAAGCCGGTCCTCACCGGCGGCACGGCCGAATACCGGTCCAGAGGCGAAGCCGAAGGCTCTCCGCTCGCCCGCCGCTTGTTCGACATCGACGGCGTTAGCGGCGTGTTCCTCGGCTCCGATTTCATCTCGGTCACCAAGTCCGACGCCGAATGGCAGCACCTGAAGCCCATGGTCCTGGGCGCGATCATGGAACACTACATGTCCGGCGCCGATGCTGCCGGCGCCGCGAACGACGAAGGCCAGGAAAACTTTGATCCAGCCGACGCCGAAACGGTGGCGACCATCAAAGAACTGCTCGAAACCCGCGTTCGCCCCGCCGTCGCCCAGGATGGCGGCGACATCACCTTCGCCGGTTTCCGCGATGGCGTTGTTTATCTTCACATGCGCGGCGCCTGCTCCGGCTGCCCAAGCTCCACGGCGACATTGCGCCACGGCATCGAGAACCTCCTGAAGCACTTCTGCCCCGAGATCCAGGAAGTCCAGGCGGCGTGATGCTGCGTTAAATCAATCTGTCGGTAATCAGCCCAAACCCCGCTGCACCGCTGCGGGGTTTTTGCTGCGATCATCATCCAAGGAGCTCAGCATATGTCGTCGCGCCTCGATCCCTCCGCGCTCGCCACCCTCTTCACCGACGCCCGCACGCACAACGCCTGGCAGCAAAAGGACGTGCCGGACGCGCTTCTGCGCGAAGTGGTCGAGCTGATGCGCTGGGCCCCGACCAGCGTCAACATGAGCCCAGCCCGCATCGTTTTCGTGAAATCACCGGAAGCCAAATCCAAACTCAAGCCGCTCCTGATGGAAGGCAACGTCGAAAAGACGATGGCCGCACCTGTCACCGCCATCATCGGCCACGATCTCAAATTCTACGACCATCTGCCCAAGCTCTTTCCGGCGATGGATGCCAAAAGCTGGTTCGTCGGAAATGACGAATTTGCGAAGGTCTCGGCCTTTCGCAACGGCACGCTCCAAGGCGGCTATTTCATCCTAGCAGCCCGCGCCCTTGGCCTCGACTGCGGCCCCATGTCCGGCTTCGACAACGCCGGTGTCGACGCGGCGTTCTTCGCTGGCACGGACATCAAGTCGAACTTCATCTGCAATCTCGGCTATGGCGACCCCGCCGGCCTCTACCCGCGCAGCCCCCGCTTCGCCTTTGATGAAATCGCCCGCATCGCGTGAGGCTTTTGCGCAGCAGTCTGCCGCTGTTTTGGACTGGCGAACGGTCCTGAACAGCGTGTAGGCTGCCGCGCTATGAATGTCCTCGGCATCGACACCTGTTTTCCGGCTTTGAGCGTTGCAGTGGGCCGGGAGATCGGCACGCCGGACGCGCGCGTCGTGGCCTCCACCGAGCCGATGGCCACCGGCCACGCCGAACGCCTCCTACCGCTCATCGCGGATTTGCTTGCCCAATCGGGTCTCGCCATCACCGACATCGACCGCATCGCCATCACCGTCGGGCCCGGGTCCTTCACCGGCACACGCATCGCCATCGCCGCCGCCCGCGCCCTGAAACTCGCCCGCGACATTCCGGTCATCACATTCACCAGCCTCGAAGCCATTGCGCTGTCCCCGGCAATCGCGCCCGCACCCAATGACGATCTCATCGTCGCCATCGACGCCCATCGCGGCGAAGCCTACGCGCAGGTGTTCGATGCCGCCACGCACACTCCTATCGGCCCCCCGCGCATCATCGCCATGACCGATCTCGCGACCCTGTCGCGCGGCCAACCCATCCTCGCCGTCGGTACCGCCGCCGAAGCCGTCGTCGCAGCGATCACGCAAACCGGCGGCAGCGCCCGCGCGCAACCCGGCATGATTTATCCCGACATGGCCGCGTCCATTCTCCGCGCCGCCACCCGCACGCCCGCAACAGCTGCGGTCGAACCCTTGTATCTTCGTCCGCCCGATGCCAAACCGCAGGACGGCAAATCCCTGGCGAGAGCGAGCGCATGACAGCCGCGGCAAACCTGATCGACGGCAAGCGCGTCAGCTTGCTCTGGGCCGGCCCCGAACGCGCCGGCTCCATTGCCGCCGTTCACGCCAAGCTCTTCAATCCGCCTTGGGACGAAGCCAACGTTCGCGGCCTGCTGGATCATCCTGCCGCCACGTCCTTTGTCGCAACCCTCGGCTCACCCAATGATGTCGTCGGCTTCATCATCGGTCAAATCGCCGCCGACGAATCCGAAATCCTCACCATCGGCGTCGCTCCCGAATGCCAGCGCCACGGCGTCGGTAAAATGCTTGTGGAAGGCCTCGTCCGCGCCGTCCAGCGCGCCGAAGTGCGCCGCATGTTCCTCGATGTCGCTACTGACAATGCCGCAGCTCTCCACCTCTACAGCAAAATGGGCTTCACCCCCTCCGGCGTCCGCAAAGGCTATTACGCCCGCCCCGGCGCCGCCGCCGTTGATGCCGTGACCATGGCGCGCACGCTTACGATATAAGAGCCCATGAGCCGACTTCGTGCCGCCGGCGTGCTCGCCAGCTTTATGGGGCTGACCCTCCCGCTAATGCCCGTGCAGGCGCTGCTGCTCAGCGTCTCGCAGTCGGCCGCTCGCGGCTTCCCGCATTGGTACCATCGCAAGGTGTGCCGCATCCTCGGCATCCGCCTGCATATCGAAGGCGCGGTTGCCAAGGATACGCCGGTCCTTCTCGTCTCGAACCACACCTCCTGGCTCGACATCCCCGTGCTGTCGGCCGTTGCCCCTGTTTCGTTCGTTGCCAAATCCGAAGTTGGCCGCTGGCCCTTCGTCTCCGCGCTCGCCCGCCTGCAACGCACAGTCTTCGTCGATCGCACCCGCCGCGTCGCGGTCGGCGACACCGCCAACGAAATGGCCGAACGCCTCGCCCAAGGCGACACTCTGGTTCTCTTCGCCGAAGGCACCTCGACCGACGGCAACCGCGTTCTGCCTTTCAAATCGTCGCTGTTCGGCGCCGCCAAGCCCAGCGGCAAGTCAAACGCGCCCAATCCGCCGATCGTTGTCCAAACCGTCGCCATCGTCTATGCCCGCGTCCACGGCATTCCGCTCGGCCGCGCCGATCGTCCCCTCGTCGGTTGGTACGGCGACATGGACATGCAAAGCCACGCCTGGGAGTTGCTGCAAGCCGGCCCGCTCGATGTCGTCATCCGCATCAGCCCCCCGGTCCCACTCGACGCCTACGCCGGCCGCAAGGAACTGGCCGAGAAAACCGAAGCCGCTGTCCGCGAAAACGTGGTGCGTACCCTCCGCGCCCGCCCGCCCGGCGAGCCCGTCGCATTGGCCGCAACCCCCAAACCCGCCACCCGGACCCCGCTGCCACGCGCCGCGTCAGAGACTTTCCGTTGACGTAAGGGTGTCCGCGTCACCAGCCCCCTCGACACCCGCCCCTGAAAATGCTGCACTGCAAAACGTTGACGCCGGGCCAAGCCTGTTCTGGCTCGCTCACCCGACTCATCGCACGTTAACGGCTTCAACAGGGCCGCCGGGCTAGCATATGCAGCATTCGTCCTAACCTGCCCCCGAACCCTGCCCCAGTCCTCTGCCGGAGACCGGTCCATGACGGCCGACACAGCAGCCAAAAAAGTGTTCATCAAAACGTTTGGCTGCCAGATGAACGTCTATGACAGCGAGCGCATGACGGAAGCGCTGGCCGGCGATGGCTATTGCGAAACCACAGACCTTGAAGACGCCGATCTTGTCATCCTCAACACCTGCCACATCCGCGAGAAGGCCGTCGAGAAGGTCTATTCGGATCTCGGCCGCATCCGCGATATTCGCGACCGCCGCCGCCGCGATGGCAAGGATACCCTCGTCACTGTCGCCGGCTGCGTCGCGCAAGCTGAAGGTGCGGAGATTTCGCGCCGCTCACCCGTCGTCGATCTCGTCGTCGGCCCGCAGAGCTATCACCGCCTGCCAGAACTCCTGAAGCAAAGCCGCGATACCGGTACGCGCATCGTCGAGACCACGTTCCCCGAAGAAGAAAAATTCGAGCACCTTACGCAGAAGCGTCAGGTCCGCTCCGCCACCGCGTTCCTCACCATCCAGGAAGGCTGCGATAAGTTCTGCACCTTCTGCGTCGTGCCCTACACGCGCGGAATGGAGTACTCGCGCTCCGTCGCCGACGTCGAAAGAGAAGCGCGAAACCTGGTCGAAAGCGGCGTTCGCGAACTCACACTCCTCGGCCAGAACGTCAACGCCTACCACGGCGTCACCGAGACCGGCGCTGAGACCACGATCGCCGGCCTCATCCGCCGTCTCGCCGGCATCGATGGCCTGGAGCGCATCCGCTACATGACGAGCCATCCGCGCAACATGAGCGACGATCTCATCGCCGCCCACGCCGAAGAACCCAAACTGATGCCCTATCTGCATCTGCCGGTGCAGTCGGGTTCAAACCGCATCCTCGCCGCCATGAACCGCAAGCACACGGCGGAAGAATATCTGCGCATTATCGAAAAGGTCCGCGCCGCCCGCCCCGACATCGCACTCTCCACCGACATGATCGTCGGCTTCCCCGGCGAGACCGACCGCGACTTCGAGGAGACGCTCGCCCTGGTCAAGACTGTCGGCTTCGCGCAATCCTACTCGTTCAAGTATTCGCCCCGCCCCGGCACCCCCGCCGCCAACATGGACGAGCAGGTCTCCGACGGCGTCGCCTCCGACCGCCTCACCCGCCTGCAATACCTCCTCACCAATCAGCAGGAGCGCTTCAACGCCCTGACCGTCGGCCAGACGATCCCGGTGCTGTTCGAGCGCACCGGGCGCAACGGCGGCATCCTCGTCGGCCGCTCGCCTTACCTGCAATTGGTCCAGGCCGAAGCCGACGCCGCCCTTTTGGGCAAAATCCTCCCCGTCGCCATCCGTGGACACGGTCCGGGCAGCCTTTCAGGTGTCATAGCCGCCTGATAACCGTTTTTTGCAGGGGGCGGACCAACCCGTTGCGTTGATTCCCGGCCAGCGCAGCCTATGATGGCTGCCGAAGCCCCCGCTCGAATCGTCGGCGGCAGGCTTTCAGGAGATCGTATTTGACCGGTTCTCGCGGGCAATCCGTTCCCGGCGCGTCTCGCGCCTCCAAGACGCAGGCCGCCGATGCGCGCCTCGTCATCCCCTTCGAAGACAATCGCGCGCTGACGCGAGCGCTGGGCGAGTTCGATGCCCACCTCGCCATGCTCGAAGATCGTCTCGGCATCGAGGCCCACCCGCACGGCAATGTCGTGATCCTCAAAGGAGCTGACAGCGCCTGCAAACTCGCCCGCGATGTGCTGGAAACCGCCTACAAACGTGCCCAAGGCGGAGAAACCATGAGCCCCGGCGATTTCGAAGGCCTCATCCGTCACGCCCGCCAGGAAATCGTTGCGCCCTCGTCCGAAGGACAGGCGCAAATCTCAACGCGCCGCCGTGTCGTCAAAGCCCGCACGCCCGCCCAGAGTGCCTACATCCGCGCACTGGATAAAACTGATCTCGTCTTCGGCGTTGGTCCCGCCGGCACCGGCAAAACCTATCTGGCCGTGGCCTATGCCGCCCAGTGTCTCGAACGCGGCATCGTCGAGCGCATTATCCTCTCGCGCCCCGCCGTCGAAGCCGGCGAGCGCTTAGGATTCCTCCCCGGCGACATGCGCGAAAAGGTTGATCCCTATCTGCGCCCGCTTTACGACGCCCTCGATGATGTGCTCCCGCCCGATAAGGTGGAAAAGGACCTCGAAACCGGCGTCATCGAAATCGCCCCGCTCGCCTTCATGCGCGGCCGCACACTGTCCAATGCCTTCGTCATTCTCGATGAAGCCCAAAACACCACGCCGATGCAGATGAAGATGTTTCTCACCCGTCTGGGCGAGAACTCGAAAATGGTTATCACCGGCGATCCCTCGCAGATCGACCTGCCGCCCGGCGTCAAATCCGGCCTGGATGAAGCCGTGAAGCTGCTCGATGGCGTGCTTGGCATCGAAGCGGTTCACTTCACCCAGTCCGATGTCGTGCGCCGCGATCTCGTCGCCCGCATCGTGGCCGCCTACGACCGCGCCTCAGGCAAGACACCCTGATGCCCGCTTCCGACCCAGGACCGCGAAGTCGCGCGCCGCAAGGCGCGGATCCCTCGTGGCTGACGCTGGATGTCGTCTTCGAAGACGACGATTGGCCAGATGCTGTGCGCATGGAAACGCACGTGCACGAGGCGGCCGCTGCCTTGGCCGCTCACCCTGCAATGCACGGCCTAAAGCCCGCTGGCGCCTGCATCGCCCTGTCCAACGACGCTCACGTCCAAACCCTGAACGCCAGCTTCCGCGGCAAAGACAAGCCGACCAACGTTCTGTCGTTCCCAGCCCCCGAAAGCCCCGTTCCGCAGGCACTCGAACCGCTGGGCGACATTATCATCGCCCGCGAGACGCTGGAGCGCGAAGCCGCTGAAAAGGGCATCCCCCTCGCCGATCATCTGCGCCATCTCACTGTTCACGGTCTATTGCATCTTCTGGGCTACGACCACGAAGACGAGGCTGAAGCCGTTGAAATGGAAAATCTCGAAACCGAAATTTTGCACCGTTTAGGGGTTCCCGATCCCTATGGTGATCGCGACGAGCGAACGCAGTAAGATCAATTGAAACCCCAATGACGCTCCTTGAACCGAACCGGAAGACCATGTCCACCGACGAAAAGGCCGCCAAACCGATCACTGCCGATCCCTCCGGTAGTGATGATCGCAAAGCAGCCTCCGCCTATAGCTGGGTCTCGACCCTGCTCACGCGTCTCGGCCTGCAGAACGCACCGACGCTGCGCGACACCTTGGAAGACGCGCTGAAATCCGGCGGCGACGAACAGAACTTCTCCGCCGAAGAGCGCGAGATGCTGATCCGCCTCCTGCGTTTCGGCGCTAGCCGCGTCGACGACATCATGGTGCCCCGCGCCGACATCATCGCCATCGACGAAAGCGAACCCATCGGCGAAGTCGTGCGTCTGTTCGAGGAAGCCGGCATCTCGCGCATTCCCGTCTATCACGAGACGCTCGATGACCCGCGCGGCATGGTCCACATCAAGGATCTCTTCCGCTGGATCTCAGCAGAAGCCGCCGGCCGTCCACTCATCGAGCCGCGCTTGAAAGGCGAAGAGCGCGCCAAGGCCGTGCGCAAAGCCGCCGATGAGGATGTCGCCGAAAACGGCGAACGCATCCACGACCTCACGAAAATCGATCTGAAGCGCCCGATCTCGTCCACCAAGATCCGCCGCCCCGTGCTCTACGTGCCGCCCTCCATGCCCGCGATGAGCTTGCTAATCCGCATGCAAACCTCGCGCGTTCACATGGCCCTCGTCGTCGACGAATACGGCGGCACCGATGGTCTCGTGACCATTGAAGACCTTGTCGAACAGATCGTCGGCGACATCGAGGACGAGCACGACGAAGCCGAAGCCGAACACATCATCGAAGACGCCAAGCTCGGCACCATCGCCTCCGGCCGCACGCCGGTCAGCGAACTGGAAGAACTTGTCGGCACCAAACTCCTGACCGAGGACGAAGAAGAAGACATCGACACCCTCGGTGGTCTCGTCTTCCAGATCGTCGGCCGTGTGCCGACGCGCGGTGAAATCATCCGCCATTCGTCCGGCCTCGAATTCGAAATCCTCGAAGCCGATCCCCGCCGCGTCAAACGTCTCAAAATCCTGCGGCCGAAATCGGCGACACCGGCAACATCGTCGCCCGGCGCCACAGGCGCCACGTGACGGCGCTGGCGCGTGTGCAAGACGTGCGCGGCGGGCTGCGCGCCGCCACCGGCTGGCGCCGCGTCGCTGTGCTAACGCTCGCCGGCATGGCGAGCGTGTTGGCCTTTGCGCCCGTATTTCTGTGGTCAATTCTCTTCCTCACGTTGCCCATCCTTGCCTGGGCCATTACGCAGCCAACACCTGAAGCCGCCTCGCGCGACGGCATCGAGCGTGCATTCAAGGATGGCTGGTGGTTCGGTTTCGGATACTTCTTCGCCGGCCTCTTTTGGGTCGGCGAAGCGTTTCTCGTCGAAGCCGATGTGTTTGGATGGCTGCTGCCCTTCGCCGTTACGCTCCTGCCCGCGGGCCTCGCCCTCTTCCTCGGTGCCGCTGCCGCTGTCACCCGCGCCCTTTGGCGGCCGGGCCTAGCCGGCATTCTCGTGATGGCGATCGTTTTCACCGCCGCCGAATGGCTGCGCGGGCACATCCTCACCGGCTTTCCTTGGAACACCATCGGCTACGCGCTGACTGCGACCGATGTCCAAATGCAAACCGCCGGCCTTATCGGAATCTACGGCCTGACACTGTGGGCGTTTGTGATTTTCCCAAGTCCTCTGGTGCTGGCCACCGAGGCACCAAAAGCAACCTCGTCGCTCGCAGCGTTCGCTCCCGGCTTGGCGTTAGCCATCGTCCCACTCGCGCTATCCGCACTGTACGGCGCCTACGTTCTCTCGAATGCACCGTCACCTGACGCCAACGCGCCACGTGTCCGCATCGTCCAGCCGAGCGTGCCGCAACGGGAAAAGTGGCTGCCCGAAAAGCAAGGCGAAATCTTTCGTCTCCATCTCGATCTGACCGCGCGCAACGCGGCCGGCGAATCAGACGGCATGGACGGCATCGCTCTCGTCGTCTGGCCCGAAGCGGCCATGCCCTTCCGCCCCCTCGAACACCCCGAAGCGTTGACCGCAATTGCCGATCTCCTCCCCGACGATGGCCCCGTCCTCTTATCCGGCGGCCTCCGCGTCGAACGCGATGGCACGGAAGCGGCCCCGACGCTGCGTGCCTTTAACAGCCTCCTTGCTTTCGACGGCGCCGGAAAACCCATCACCATCTACGACAAAATCCACCTCGTCCCCTTCGGCGAATATCTGCCGTTCCAGCCGGCGCTCGAAGCCATCGGTCTGCAGCAGCTCACAAGATTGCGCGGCGGTTTCGCCTCGGGGCCATCTCCGCGCCCGCTGCTTCGCCTGCCCGGACTGCCGCCGATCACCGGCCTGATCTGCTATGAGGCGATCTTTCCGGGAGCCGTCGTCCAAGCAGCCGAGCGCCCCGGTCTCATCGTTAACATCACCAACGACGGTTGGTTTGGAAACACCACCGGCCCCCCCCAGCATCTGCATCAGTCCCGCGTCCGCGCCGTCGAAGAAGGTGTTCCGCTCATCCGCGCTGCAAATAACGGCATCTCGGCCATGATCGATGCCCACGGCCGCTTGCAAGCCACGCTGGGGTTGAATGCGCGTGGTGTAATCGATCAGCCCATCCCGCCAGCGGTCGACGCGCCGATTTACGCCCGCTGGGGAGAGTGGGCGCTCGTCCTAAACATCGTATTTTTTTCACTGCTCATCGCATGGTTTCGACACGTGTCATCGGGCCGAAAGACGTCTAAATAACATGCATTCAGCCCAAGGTTGACGCGTGACGTGTATACTCGTACCACTGGCCGCTCCACCGACAGGAAATTTTCATTCCGGGACCGAAAGAAGTGACTGAAAAAGCGAGGGACGGTGCGTTAATGGACGACGGCGACGATCGAAACAACTCGCGCCGCGCCAACCCCGTCGATAAGCACGTTGGCGAGCGTGTCCGCATGCGGCGAATGCTCCTTGGCATGAGCCAGGAAAAGCTGGGTGAGAACCTCGGCCTGACCTTCCAACAGGTCCAGAAATATGAAAAGGGCGTCAATCGCATTGGCGCCAGCCGGTTGTTCGATCTCGCCCAAGTCTTGGGCGTGCCGATCCAGTTCTTCTATGAAAACATGCCCGCGTCGGTCTCAGGTGTTGTGGCCGTCCCCGGCATGGGTGAGCCGAGCGGTGAAAACTACGTCGCCGACTTTCTGTCCAGCCGCGATAGCGTCGAACTGAACAAGGCATTCGCCCGCATCACCGATCCGCGCGTGCGTCGTTCGATCGTCGACATGGTCAAGTCCGTGGCCGGCGAGGACACGCCGTCAGCGTCAGGCGAATAAGCACAGCCGAAAACGGCCCGAGTGTCCTAGCAAGGTGCGTAATTGTACCATCAAGGTGCGCGCATCTCGGCGCTTGACCCGGTGCGCAAAGGCTGCAACACAGCCGCCAAACGGGTGGTAAATCACGTCCAGGTTGGACAATGACGGGGGCCAAAGTGGCACGCAAATCTTTCCTCTTTACGAGCGAGTCGGTATCCGAGGGGCATCCCGACAAGGTCAGCGACCGCATCTCCGACGAAGTCGTCGATGCGTTCTACCGCGAAAGCCTTGCCGCCGGCCTCGACCCCTGGGCCGTCCGCGCCGCTTGCGAAACGCTCGTCACGACGCAGCGCGTCATCATCGCGGGTGAATATTCCAACACGCCAAAAAGCGTCACCGTGCAGATGATCCAGGACATCGCGCGCAAGGCGATTAAGGACATCGGCTACGAGCAGGATGGCTTCCACTGGGCCAACTGCAACATCGAAGTGCTGCTTCACGGCCAGTCCGCCGACATCGCCGCCGGCGTCGACGCCAAGCAGCCCACCAACCAGGAAGAGGGCGCGGGCGACCAGGGCATCATGTTCGGTTACGCCTGCACCGACACGCCGGAACTCATGCCGGCCCCGATCTACTACAGCCACAAAATCCTTCACGACCTCGCCACCGCTCGCAAAAACAAGGTCGGCGACGCCGCCAAGCTCGGGCCCGACTCCAAGAGCCAGGTCACGGTGCGCTACGAAGACGGTAAGCCCGTTGGCGTCACGCAGATCGTCGTGTCCCACCAGCACATCGTTGAAGATCTGACGTCCAAGCAGGTCCGCGACATTATCGAGCCGTACGTCTTGAAGGCTCTCCCGGCTGGCTGGGTCTCCAAGGACACGATCTGGCACATCAACCCGACCGGCAAGTTCTTCATTGGCGGCCCCGATGGCGACTGCGGTCTCACCGGCCGCAAGATCATCGTCGACACTTACGGCGGCATGGCCCCCCATGGTGGCGGCGCCTTCTCCGGCAAGGACCCGACCAAGGTTGACCGCTCGGCCGCCTACGCCGCCCGCTACCTCGCCAAGAACGTGGTTGCAGCCGGCCTCGCCGAACGCTGCACGATCCAGCTGTCCTATGCCATCGGCGTCGCCAAGCCGCTTTCGATTTACGTCGACACCCACGGCACAGGCAAAGTCGATGAAGCCGCCCTCGAAGTGGCCCTCGGCAAGGTGATGGACCTCTCGCCCCGCGGCATCCGCACCCAGCTCGATCTCAACAAACCGGTCTATGCTCGCACCTCCGCCTACGGCCATTTCGGCCGCACGCCCGATGCGGAAGGCGGCTTCTCGTGGGAACGCACCGACCTCGCCGACAAGATCAAGGCCGCGGTCTAAGCACGGACCCGTCCCAAAGTTTGGCCGCGGATTTAAACAGTCCGCGGCCGTTTTGTTTGATATCCCAGCATGATGACCGCCGAGTCAGACAAGCGCCTGCGTGACGAACTCCGCTCCTTCGGCCGCAAACGCGCCCGCAAGCCGAGCCCCCGTCAGCAGTCCTTATGGGATGTCGCCCTGCCGCGCCTCCGCCTCGATCCGGCGGCCCTCGCGGCTGAGCCCCTACCTGCTCTCTTCAGCGCGCCCGTCACCCAGGTCTGGCTGGAAATCGGCTTCGGCGGCGCCGAGCATCTGATCTATCAGGCCGCCGCCAATCCGCACGTTGGCCTCATCGGCTGCGAACCCTTCGAAGACGGCGTCATCAAAGCCCTGACCGCCATTGAGGAACGCGGCCTGCGCAACGTCCGCCTTCACCCGGACGACGTCCGCCCGCTCTTGCGCGCACTCCCCCCCGCCTCTCTGACAAAAGTCTTCGTCCTCTTCCCCGACCCCTGGCCGAAGGCCCGCCACGCCAAGCGCCGCCTCGTCTCCAAATCCTTCCTCGATGCCCTCGGCCGCGTCATGCCGCCCGGTGCCGAACTACGTGTCGCCACCGACATCCCCGCCTACGCCCGAACCGTGCTGGAAGCTGCCATTCCCCACCCCGCCTTTCGCTGGACCGCCACCTGCCCTGCCGATTGGCGAGCCCCGTGGCCCGATTGGCCCGGCACGCGCTACGAGTCCAAGGCGCATCGCGAAGGCCGCCGCCCGATGTTCCTCACGTTCCATCGCGTCTGAACGGCGCTTTACAAAAAAGTTCGGGTTAACGCGCAAAAACTGCCCACATCGGCCTTGCCAGAAACCGCGCCATTGCGTAGCTTGATGTCGCTCATGATCATCTCAACTCTTGAGAGTGGGCCCGCAAGGGTCCGCTCTTTTTGTTTTAGGGGTTGCCGATCATGGGTCTGAACGATCGGATCAACCCGGGCCAGTGGCGGAATGCAGGCCGAAGCGCACGCGAACGACGCGAGATTTTACAGCGAAACCGGCTTGGCCGCGACGCTCGCCGGGCTTGTGGAGCCTGTGCTTGAAAATCTCGGCTATCGTCTAGTGCGCGTGAAGATTTCCGGCCGAGACGGCCAGACCGTGCAGATCATGGCCGAACGCCCCGATGGCTCCATGACCATCGAAGACTGCGAAAAGGTCTCCAAGGAATTGTCGCCTCTGCTCGATGCTCACGATCCCGTCTCCGATGCCTACCGCCTGGAGGTCTCCTCGCCCGGCATCGACCGACCCTTGGTCCGCGCGTCCGATTTCGAAAACTGGTCGGGCCATCAGGCCAAGATCGAACTTCGCCAACCCGTCGACGGCCGCCGCCGCTTCCAGGGGAAACTCGAAGGCTTCGAAGATGGCGAAGTCCGCGTTGAACTCGAACTGCCTGAGATCGGCGCAACAACAATTGGATTCCCGCTGAGCCTCGTTTCCGAGGCCCGGCTGGTCATGACGGACGAACTGATCCGCGAAGCGCTCACACGCGCAAAGAAACAAGGACGCACCGGTTTCGCCGATGGCGCGGAACCGGACGAATTTGAGGTGGAGAACTGAGCATGGCCGGCATTGCAGGTATCAGCGCCAACAGGCTCGAGCTTTTGCAGATTGCAGACTCGGTCGCGCGCGAAAAATCGATCGACCGCAAGATCGTCATACAGGCGATGGAAAACGCGATCCAAAAGGCGGCCAAATCCCGTTATGGCGCCGAAAACGACATTCGTTGCGAAATCGACCCCAAGACCGGCGAAACCCGCCTCACGCGCGTTCTCGCCGTCGTCGAAAACGTCGAGAATGAAGCGACCGAAATTCGCCTCGCCGATGCCAAGCGCCGCAACCCCGAAGTCAACGTCGGCGATCTCATCGCCGAAAGCCTGCCGCCGCTGGAATTCGGCCGTGTCGCCGCCCAGAACGCCAAGCAGGTCATCGTCCAGCAGGTCCGCGAAGCCGAGCGTGATCGCCAGTTCGGCGAGTATAAAGACCGCATCGGGGAAATCATCAACGGCACCGTCAAGCGCGCCGAATACGGCAACGTCATCGTCGATCTCGGCCGCGCTGAAGGCATCATCCGCCGCGATGAGATGATCCCGCGCGAAACGCCCAAGTACGGCGACCGCGTCCGCGCCTACATCTACGACGTCCGCCGCGAACAGCGCGGACCCCAGATCTTCCTCTCGCGCGCCCGCCCCGAATTCATGGCCCGCCTGTTCGCGCAGGAAGTGCCGGAAATCTATGACGGCGTCGTCGAAATCAAGTCGGTCGCGCGTGACCCCGGTTCGCGCGCCAAAATCGCCGTTGTTTCCAAGGACAACTCGATCGACCCCGTCGGCGCATGCGTTGGTATGCGCGGCGCCCGCGTCCAGGCCGTCGTCAACGAACTCCAGGGCGAGAAGGTCGACATCATCCAGTGGAACCCGGATGCCGCGAGCTTCATCGTCAACGCGCTGGCCCCGGCCGAGGTGTCGAAGGTCGTTCTCGATGAAGACACCAACCGCATCGAAGTCGTCGTGCCCGAATCGCAGCTCTCGCTCGCCATCGGCCGCCGCGGCCAGAACGTGCGCCTCGCTTCCCAGTTGACCGGTTGGGACATCGACATTCTGACCGAGCAGGAAGAAAGCGAGCGCCGCCAGAAGGAATTCAGCGAACGCACGCAGATGCTCATGGATGCCCTCGACGTCGACGAAGTCATCGCCCAGCTCCTCGTCACCGAAGGCTTCGCCACGGTGGAAGAAGTGGCGTTCGTCGATCTCGGTGAAATCGCCAATATCGAAGGTTTCGATGAAGGCACCGCCGAGCAGATCCAGACCCGCGCCCGCGAACACCTTGAACAGCAGGAAGCCGAACGCGACGCCAAGCGCCGCGAACTGGGCGTTGCCGACGAAGTAGCCGAAGTCCAGGGCGTCACGTCCGCCATGCTGGTGGCCTTCGGCGAACACGGCATCAAATCGCTCGAAGACCTCGCCGATTGCGCAACCGACGATCTGATCGGCTGGACCGAGCGCAAGAAGGACAAGGATAGCGAGCCTGTCCGCCATAAGGGCATCCTCGACGGCTTTGAAATCGACCGCGCCGGTGCCGAAGAGATGATCCTCTCCGCACGTGTTCTGGCTGGCTGGATCACGGCCGAAGAAGAGACTCCGGAAGAAGCCGACGAAGCCGGTGCCGAGGCGGACGACGCCCCGGACGCCGCCGCGACGGAAGCCTGAGCAGTAGGATGAGGCGGGAGGCCCAAAGGATTGGCGCGCAGCCGTCGAGCACGCGATGCTGACGAAGACGAAGCGGGCGATGGCTCGCAGCGTCTGTGCGCGCTGACGCGGGTTGCCCTTCCCAAGGACGATCTGATCCGCTTTGTCCGCGGTCCTGACGCCACACTCTACCCCGACCCGGGCGCTAAGCTCCCGGGCCGCGGCGTCTGGGTCACCGCCACCGCTGCAAAAATCGCTGAAGCCGTCAAAGCCAAAGTCTTTACCCGCTCACTCAAGGCAGAGGTCAAGGTCCCGGCCGATCTCGCCGACAAAGTTGGTGACTTGTTAGAGCGGCGCGCCCTCGATGCGCTCTCAATCGCCAACAAAGCGGGCCTCGTCACCACGGGGTTCGATAAGCTCGACGCCCTGGTTGCCAAGAGCCCCGTCGCCATCCTGCTGCATGCGCGCGAAGCCTCTCCCGACGGTGCCGGCAAATTGGATCGTAAATACATCGCAGTGTCGCGGGCAAACCACCGGGACCACCGCATCGTGACACTTTTTACGGTCGAACAAATGAGCTTGGCCATAGGCCGGTCAAATGTGGTACATGCTGCCCTCACACAGGGCGGAGCGACCGAGAAATTCTTGAGCGAGGCCGGGCGCCTAGAGCGCTACCGGCCTGCTTTGGTTGAAGAAATTACTATTCCGGACGCATAAGGCGCCGACGAGATCTGCGGAAAGACCGAATGGATACGAAGGACGACACGACCGACAAGACAGCCCGCCCCGGCGCCGCCGGCGCCTCAGGGTCGGGAACAGCCGGTGCAGGGACACGCAAACCGTTGTCACTGCAGCGGACGGTCGAGTCTGGGCATGTGCGGCAGAATTTCAGCCATGGCCGGTCCAAACCGGTGATCGTTGAAAAGCGCAAGTCGCGCAAATTGGGCGGCACCGATGCGCCCGTCCCCGCCGCTCCCGCACCAGCTTCCGTGAAGCCGCCGGTTGCAGCCCGGGCACCCGAACAGCCCCGCGCGCCGGAGCAGCGCGCCGAAGCCGGCCGCACGCTGCGTCCCGAAGAGCGCGATGCCCGCGCCCGCGCACTGGCCGAAGCCCGCCGCCAGACCGAAATCGAAGGTGCCGAACGCGCCGAACGCGAGCGCGCCGAGGCCGCCGCCCGTCCGGCCGAAACGCCCGCTCCGGCTCCCGCGGCTGCGCCTGCTCCTGCAGCGCCCGTTGCCGCGGCACCCGCTGCTACACCCGCACCGGCGGCGCCCACACCCCGCGCCGAAACGCCCGCATCCGCTCCGACGCAGGCCCGCGCCCCGTCTCCGTCGTCGGCCCCGCGCCGCGACGGACCACCCCCGCGCTCGAACGAAGGCGGCGCCCGTCCGGCTGGCCGCTTCGAAGGCCGGGGCGGCCCGCGTCCCGCCGGTCAAGGCTACAACACCGCCAATATGACCCGCGAAGGCGGTCGCCCGCAGGAAATTAGATTTCCTACCGCGCGCCCCGCCCCCGCTCCCGAGCGTCCCGCTATCGAGCCGCCGAAGGGCAAGGAAGTCCGCGGCGAACCGCGTGCCCGCCCCGAAATGGTGGAGGACGAGGAAACCCGCGTTATCAAGCGCGGCGGCAAGATCGTTCGCACGCCGGTCAAGACAACGCCGGAACCGGTGAAAGAGCGCGTCAAGCTCACCATCAACAACGCCTTCGACCAGGACCAGCGCGAGCGCTCGCTTGCCTCCCTGAAGCGCAAGCGCGAGCGCGAACGCCTCAAGGCCATGGGCGTGCAGCAGCCACGCGATAAAATCGTGCGCGAAGTCATCGTTCCCGAAGCAATCACCATTCAGGAACTGTCGAACCGCATGGCCGAGCGCGGCGTCGACGTCATCAAGCTCCTGATGAAACAGGGCGCGATGCACAAGATCACCGACGTGATCGATGCCGACACCGCTGAACTGATCGTCCAGGAATTCGGCCACACCGTAAAGCGCGTGTCCGAGTCCGACGTCGAAAGCGGCTTCTTCCGAGCCGCCGAGGAAGACGAGAACGTGCGCCCGCGCGCGCCCGTCGTCACCATCATGGGCCACGTCGACCACGGCAAGACCTCGCTGCTCGACGCCATCCGCCAAGCCAACGTGGTCTCCGGTGAAGCCGGCGGCATCACGCAGCACATCGGCGCTTACCAGGTCACGCTGCCCTCCGGCGGCAAGATCACCTTCATCGACACGCCCGGCCACGCCGCGTTCACCGCCATGCGCGCCCGCGGCGCCAAGGTGACCGACATCGTCGTGCTCGTGGTTGCAGCCGATGACGGCGTCATGCCCCAAACGGTGGAAGCCATCAATCACGCCAAGGCTGCCGGCGTTCCCATGATCGTCGCGATCAACAAGATCGACAAACCTCAGGCCGATCCCACCCGCGTCAAGACCGACCTCTTAAGCCACGAAGTCGTGGTCGAAAGCATGGGCGGCGACACACTGGAAGTGCCGGTCTCGGCCTTGAAGCGCACCAACCTCGATAAACTTCTGGAAGCAATCCACCTCCAGGCCGAAGTCCTCGACTTGAAGGCCAACCCGGATCGCACCGCTGAAGGCATCGTCATCGAAGCCAAGCTCGAACGGGGCCGCGGTCCCGTCGGCACTGTGCTCGTGCAGCGTGGTTCGCTCCATGTCGGCGATATCGTCGTGGCCGGTTCCGCCTGGGGCCGCGTCCGCGCCCTCATCAACGACAAGGGCCAGAACATCGACGAAGCCGGTCCGTCCGTGCCCGTCGAAGTCTTGGGCTTTGACGCCGCGCCCGAAGCGGGCGACCAGATCGCTGTCGTCGAGAACGAAGCCCGCGCCCGCGAAATCACCGACTACCGCATCCGCAAGCGCCGCGAGACGCTTGGAGCCGCCGGTTCCAAGAGCACGCTCGAGCAGATGATGCAGCAGTTGAAGGAAGCCGGCAAAAAGGACTTCAACCTCCTCATCAAGGGCGACGTGCAGGGCTCGGTCGAAGCCATCATGGGCGCGCTCAAGAAGCTCGGCACCGACGAAGTCGAAGCCCGCATCGTACACTCCGGCGTCGGTGGCATCACCGAATCCGATATCGCCCTCGCCAACGCCTCGAAGGCCGTCGTCATCGGCTTCAATGTTCGCGCCAACGGTCAGGCCAAGCAGGCAGCCGACACGGCCGGCATCGAGATCCGCTACTACAACATCATCTACGATCTGCTCGACGACGTGAAAGCAGCCATGTCGGGCCTCTTGGCGCCGACGATCCGCGAAGTCTTCCTCGGCAACGCGGAAGTGCTGCAGGTCTTCAACATCTCCAAGGTCGGCAAGGTCGCCGGCTGCCGCGTCACCGAAGGCAAGGTCATGCGCGGCGGCAAGGTGCGCCTCATCCGCGACAACGTCGTCATCCACGAGGGTTCGCTCTCGGTGCTCAAGCGCTTCAAGGACGACGTCAAGGAAGTCCCGACGGGCCAGGAATGCGGCATGTCCTTCGCCAACTACCAGGACCTCCGCGCCGGCGACATCATCGAGTGCTTCAACGTCGAGACGGTCACCCGCACGCTCTAATCGACCTGATCCCCGGCGCCGGATGCATAGTCATCCGGCCCGGTCCACTGACCTCTCACAATCCCAACAGGACGCGCGCGGTCCAATCCCACGGCGAATTCCCAAATGTCTGAAAGCGCCGACGTTCGCTATACGCTCACGCCCGAAGACTACAGTGTTCTTCAGCGCGAGTTCACTTCAAGTACCCCCTTAAGAGTGATCGCATACTGGGTTCCTGTATTCGCCTACCCGGCCATGGGCATCTTGATGACTCACCTATGGTGGATTGAAGGAGGGGCGATGCCAGCCCTTGCGGCGATTGGCATGTTTGTGGGCACCTATTTTTTGGTGGACCGGCGATGGTGGGATCGCCGCAAATTTCGGCAGCTGCGCTTGGGAGAGGCTGAAACACTGCTCACGTATGACGCAGACGGCCTGACCATAAAAAACTCTACACTTGGCGTCGTGCGCCAAAAGTGGATTAGCCTGCAACGCATTAGTGACGGCCGTGACCACGTCCTTCTTTGGCAAAACGAACACGCTGCGCATATTGTTCCAAAGCGAGCGTTCGCTACACCGACCCATGCGCAAGCATTTGCCAATTTCGCCTTGGAACAGAGCGCTGGCACAAACTTCAAGAAAAGCGGCGAATAAAAAATGTCTCGCAAAAAATCCACCTCGGGCAAGGGACCGACGCAGCGCATGCTGCGCATCGGCGAAATGGTCCGCCACAAGCTCGCCGAACTCCTCATCCGCGGCGAAATCCACGACGATGTCTTGGCCTCGCACGTCATCTCGATCACCGAGGTGCGCATCTCCAACGACCTCAAGCTTGCCACCGCCTACGTCATGCCGCTCGGCGGCAAGGACACGGAAAAGGTGCTGGCCGCCCTCACCAAGCACAAGGGATTCATCCGCGCCGAGATCGCCCAAACACTTGATCTGCGCTACGCCCCCGACATCCGCTTCCGCGAAGACGAGACCTTCGAAGAGGTGAGCCGCATCGACGAACTGCTCTATTCCGAAAAAGTCCGCCGCGACGTCGAGAAGAAATAGACATGGCCCGCCGCAAGAAAGGTCAGCCCATCAACGGCTGGCTCATCCTCGACAAGCCGCTCGGCCTCACGAGCACGCACGCGCTCGCCCGCGTGAAACGCCTCTTCGACGCCCAAAAAGCCGGCCACGCCGGCACGCTCGATCCCCTCGCCACTGGCATTCTCCCGATCGCCTTTGGCGAAGCGACGAAAACCGTTTCCTTCGCCGTCGATGGCGCCAAGTCATATGCCTTCGCCGTCCGCTGGGGCGCCGAGACGACGACAGACGACAAAGAAGGCGCCGTCACGCAAACTTCCGACACCCGCCCCACCGAGGGCGACATCCGCGCGCTTCTTCCCCGCTTCATCGGCGAAATCATGCAAACGCCGCCCGCCTTCTCCGCCGTCAAGATCGACGGCGAACGCGCCTACGATCTCGCCCGCGATGGCGAAACGGTCGTCCTCGAACCCCGCCCGATCCAGATCGACGATCTCCGCCTCATCGATATGCCCAACGCCGACACTGCCATTTTCGAAGCCGACTGCGGCAAGGGCACCTACGTCCGCGCCATCGCCCGCGACATGGGCCGCGCATTCGGCTGCTACGGTCACGTCATCGAATTACGCCGCACCCGCGTCGGCCCGTTCGAGGAAGGTGACGCCTGGGGACTGGAAGAACTGGCCGCAGAAGCCGAAGCCGGCCGCCTCTTCGACGCCGACGGCCCGCTGTTGCCCGTCGAGATGCCGTTGCGCGGTCTGCCCGAACTGATGGTCACCGCGTCGGATGCCTCCAAACTCGTGCGCGGCATGGCGGTGCTCATCCGCGGACGAGACGCCCCCGTCCTCTCCGGCCTCATGTACGCCACCTGCCACGGACGCATCGTTGCCCTCGGCGAGGTCGAAAAAGGGGCACTGCACCCCGTCCGCGTCTTCAACCTGGGCTGACGGCCACACCCATCAGGGAAAAAACTGTCACCGCGTCCCCGCGCGTTGACCACCCTAAGGCGCTCTCCATAATGTGCCCGTCGATATCCTCGCGGCTCTATGGAGTGCTCACGATGAAGTTTGTAAAAGGTCTGTTCGCGGCAGCAGCGATGACGGTGGCGCTCGGCGCCCCCATCGCAGAAGCCGCATGCGTCAAGAAGGGTGCCGTTGCAACTGCCGGCTCCGAAGAGTGGGCCAAGTGGTACGCCCTCGAAACGACCGTCCAGGCGCTGAGCTGGGGCCTGTGGCCGGGCTTCCTCTCCAACGGCAAAGTCGAAGGCTACTCCGTCAACGACAAGTATTCCTGCAAGCCCGACGGCGGCCAGATCACCTGCCGCGCCGCCGTGACGTTCTGCAAGAAGTAAGGATTTCGGGCCCCTAAGCGGCGAAAAAGCACTTCGCGCCCGCAGGCCCCCCATGTATAAGACCCCACGTCGCGGGCTCCCCGA
>LNFM01000921.1_pt1 | contig 72454 bp, 69 predicted proteins | sample 596031 | NCBI WGS metagenome assembly LNFM01 (sample SAMN04254537, study PRJNA301005) | activated carbon metagenome | isolation source: dual media filters at the Ann Arbor, Michigan drinking water treatment plant | place: USA: Ann Arbor
GCGGAAGAGAGTGCGAGTCGAACGCACGGAGGACTGGATCACAGCCCTCACCGGGTTTGAAGTCCGGCCGTCCCACCGGGGACGTTTCCCTTCCCTTGCTGCGCGCGGATTATGTCATGCGTCCGGCCGGACGGCCTCCGGGTAGACATCCGAAACCTTGCGCCTGAGCTTGCGCGCATCGCCGACGCGCAGGGTCAGCCCCGCACTGTCGAAATGCTCCAGGATCTGGATCGCAAGGCTGCGCCCGACGCCGGCCTGGTCGCGATACTGGGCCGCGTTGAACTGGCCGCCCGGGGTCGCCTTCGCCGTCTGTTCGACGACCAGGGCGAGGGCGACGATCGCCGACCGCAGATAGACGCGCTGCGGATCGAGGCGCACCAGTTCACCGCGCTTGATCCGACGCTGGAGCATCGCCTGCAGTGCCTTCTCGTCGAGCTTCAGCGTGGCGGCGATCTCGCGCACCTGCGGTGGCGCGCTGGGGGTCTTCGACAGCAGCGGCCGCACCCGCTTCCAGAGCGCTTCGTCGGCGCTGTTGGCGGCGGCATCGAAGCCGGGCACGCGGGCCAGCCCGCCGGCCAGCTCGAGTGCACGTGCCTGCACGGCGTCGCGCAGCACGGCCTGCAGGATTTCATCGGGCAGTGCCAGCCCGGCGTTCTTCTGCAGGAGCGCAAGCTCGATGCCGGTGGCCTGGGGTGACTTCGCATGGAAGCTGCGTACTTCGGCGACCAGTGCCTCGCGCATCGCCGCCAGCCGCGCCGGTTCGAAGCCGCGGCGCAGTTCGCGCCCCAGCACCTGCAGGCCTGCGCCTTGGTACAGCGCCTGTGCTGCAGCCGGGGTCAGGTTGAACCGCCGCTCGAACAGTGCGAGGTCGATGCCCGACGAGGCGTCGGGCAGCAGGGCTGCCAGCACCTCGGCCGGGGTCCCGCTGTCCAGCGCGGCCAGTTCCCGTTGCCGCTCGGCGATCCGCCGCCGGCGGGGCGGCGGGAACGGATCGATCACATGCCCACCGCCGATCGTGCGTTGCGCGGAAAAGTCGCGCACGATGAAGCGGTCGCCGGCGATCGCGCCGACCGGCTGGTCGAGGATGATCTGCGCCCTCTCCGCGGCGCCCGGGGCGATCGACAGGTCGCGGCGGGTGGAGATGCGGCCCGTGACGTCGACCGTGCCCAGGTGCAGATGCACCGGTGTCCAGTGGCGCAACGAATGCGGCTCCGTCGCCAGTGCACGCAGGTGCACGTCGATGCGAAGGGTCGGCGCATGGATGGCCGGATCGAGCAGCCATTCGCCGCGCCCGATGGCGTCCTTCTCGAGTTCGGCACCGGTGAGGTTCACGGCGCAGCGGGCACCGGCCCGGGCCTGGTCGACCGAACGCCCCTGCACCTGCAGCCCTCGCACCCGCACCATGGTTCCGGACGGGGACAGGCATAGTGCGTCCCCGACATCGACGCTGCCGGCGAAGATGGTGCCGGTGACCACGGTGCCGCTGCCGGCGACGGTGAAGCAGCGGTCGATCGCCAGCCGGAAGAAGCGGCCCTCGGCGGCGCGCTGGTGCCGTGCAGCGAGGGCCACCGTCAGCCGGGTGCGGAGGTCGTCGATGCCGTCGCCGGTCAGTGCGGACACGGCGAGCGCCGGGGCGTCCTGCAGCACGGTGCCATCGACCAGCGCGCGCACCTCGGCGATGACCGCGTCGACCCGCGCCGCTGGTACGCGGTCCGACTTCGTGATCACCAGCAGTCCGTCGCGCACGCCGAGCAGGTCGAGGATCGCCAGGTGTTCCCGCGTCTGCGGCATCACGCCATCGTCGGCGGCCACGACCAGCAGCACGAAGTCGATCCCCGACACGCCGGCCAGCATGTTGCGCACGAAACGCTCATGTCCCGGCACGTCGATGAAGCCGATGGTGTCGCCGCCGGGCAACCGCAGGTGCGCGAAGCCGATGTCGATCGAGATGCCGCGCCGCTTCTCTTCCGGCAGGCGGTCGGTGTCGATGCCGGTGAGCCGATGGACCAGCAGCGTCTTGCCATGGTCGATGTGGCCTGCGGTGGCGACGATCATCGCGGGAACCTTGTGTCGGCAGGCATGTGGTCAGGCCGCGAGCAGCGGAAGCTGCGCCAACAGCACCGCCTCGCCGTCGGCCTCCAGGCAGCGCAGGTCGAGCAGCAGTGCGTCGTCATGGATGCGCCCGACCACCGGACGGGGCAGGGCGCGCAGGCGGGCGGCGAGCCGGTCGAGGCCGCCGCCGCGCCCGGCGACGCGTATCGACAGCGCCGCACTGGGCAGGCGGTCGACCGGCAGCGAACCGCTGCCGATCTGGCTCGAGCAGTCGACCACATCGACCGTCGCGCGTCCGCCCAGCGCGGCTGCGAACGCCGGCTGGAGCCGGCGGGCACAGGCGTGGATCTCGTCGCGCGGGCGGCTGAGCAGGCGCAGTGCCGGCAGGCGCTGGCGCAGCCGGTCGGGATCGAGGTAGAGGCGCAGCGTTGCTTCGAGCGCCGCGATGGTCATCTTGTCCAGGCGCAGCGCCCGCTTGAGCGGGCACTTCCGGATGCGGTCGATCAATGCCTTTCGCCCGACGATCAGGCCGGCCTGTGGTCCGCCGAGCAGCTTGTCGCCGCTGAAGGTCACCACGTCTGCGCCATCGGCCAACGATTCCTGCGGCGTCGGTTCATGCGGCAGGCCGTACGGAGCCAGGTCGACCAGCGAACCGCTGCCCAGGTCTTCCAGCATCGGAAGGTCATGGGCATGGGCGATCGCCGCGAGCGCACGGGTCTGGACGATGGAGGTGAAGCCCTCGACCTGGTAGTTGCTCGGATGCACGCGCATCAGCGCCGCGGTCGATGGGCCGATGGCCTCTTCGTAGTCACTGCCGTGGGTACGGTTGGTGGTGCCGACCTCGCGCAGCTTGCAGCCGGCGCGGCGCATGATGTCGGGCATGCGGAACGCGCCGCCGATCTCGATCAGTTCGCCGCGCGAGACGATCACTTCGCGGCGCGCGGCCAGTGCGGTGAGCGTGAGCAGGACCGCCGCGGCATTGTTGTTGACGAGGGTGGCCGCTTCGGCACCGGTGATCCGGCACAGCAGCTTCTCGACATGGCTGTCGCGCTCGCCGCGCCGTCCGGTCTTCAGGTCGAACTCGAGGTTGGACGGCTGGCCCATCACCGCCATCACCGCCTCGATCGCTTCCGGTGCCGCCCAGGCACGGCCGAGGTTGGTGTGCAGTACGGTGCCGGTCAGGTTGATCACCGGCTGCAGGCCGGGCCGGCCGTCCTGCTCGAGCACCCGGGCGCATTCCACGAAGAACGGACCCGGCTCGAAGCCGGTGGCCGAAAGGCGCACCTGCTCCAGGCCGGCCCGTATCGCGTCGAGTGCGAGCGACCGGCCATGCCGTTCGATCAACCGCTGTCCCTCGGTCGATCGCAGCAGGCGGTCGACCGAGGGCGGATGTGAGCTTGCAGCGGAAGGATCGTTCACGGCATGGCGCTAGTCTTCCCAGACCTTTTCGGGCAGGGGCAACCCCTTCAGGTCGTCCGCCGTCAGGGGCTGGTCGGGCTCGATCCCCATGCGCGACAGCAGGAACTGAAGCTGCCGGGTGTGCTGTGCGGAATGCCAGGCACAGCGTTCGAGCAGGACCGACAGCGGCTGGTCGCCGAAATAGGTCTTCACGACCTGCCTTGCGGCCGGATCGGTCTTCTCGTGCTGCGCCCACCAGTCGTGCAACCGCTGCTTCACCTCGCCCGCGTAGTCGGCAACCTGCTGCGGTCGCGTGATCGAGTCCTCGGGCGGCTTCACCGGCTGCTCTATGGTGAACTCGATGCCCTGTACCGCCTCGAGCATCGCTTCCTGGATGCGCACCAGGTGGTGCGCCAGTTCGCGATAGGTGCGCTTGCGGCCGGACATCGGCAGCAGTTCGTTGAACTTCTCGCCCGGCAGCTGCGGCACGAACCGCTGCGCGCCGGCCAGCACCACTTCGGCACGCTGCACCAGCTGCGCAGGCGTCAGTGCAGGTCCGCCGTCGAACTGGAGGCCGAGGAACTTCGCCACGTCGGGGATGACCTGGCCGAGCACCCATTGGTCGCCGCGGGCGACCACGGGGGTCGTCTTGGCGCCGAGCGCGGTCAGTTCGGCGAGCCCGTCAGGGTCGTTGAAGATATCGATGATGTCGAATTCGATATCGAGTCGCGAAAGAAACTCTTTCGTCCGGAGGCAGCTCGTTCAGCCGGGCTTGGTGAAGAAGCGGATGCGTTGTGCCTGGGCCATGTGACCTCCTGGGTTCGGTTTGCTGGAACAGCCCGGGATTTTAGTCCATCGGGCGCAACGCCGTGCGCATGCGTTGCATCGTCGCCGTCTGGCGGCCCGGCCATGCGCGGATTCCCGTGATCGAATGCATTCACCGTCCGGGCCGCCGCCTGCGCCCTGAGCCCTTCCGGGGCGGACGTATACTCGGGCCCAGGCGCGGATCGACCGCGACGTCGACGGACAGCAACGGGGGGAGAGGCGATGCGCAGGAACCGGATCAAGCAGCTGTGGCGTGAAGGCAAGCCGGCGATCGGGGGATGGTTGTCCATCCCGCACTGCTTCGCGGCGGAGGTGATGGCCCATACCGGCCTCGACTGGCTGTGCATCGACATGCAGCACGGCTGCATCGACTATTCCGACGTGGTGCCGATGCTCACCGCGATCTCGACGACCGATGTGACGCCGCTGGTGCGCGTGCCCTGGAACGAGCCGTCGATGATCATGAAGGTGCTGGATGCCGGCGCCTATGGCGTGATCGTGCCGATGGTCAGCAACCGCGCCGAGGCCGAGCGCGCGGTCGCTGCCTGCCGCTATCCGCCCGCGGGCATGCGCAGCAACGGGCCCAACCGCGTCCTCTTGTACGCCGGTGCCGATTACCAGAAGCATGCCGACGAAGAGGTGGCCTGCGTGGTGATGATCGAGACGCCCGAGGGCATCGAGAAGATGGACGAGATCATCTCCACGCCGGGGGTCGACGCGGCGTACATCGGCCCGACGGACCTCGCCCTGGCGCTGGGCCTGCCGCCGGTGATGGACAACGACGAGCCGAGGCACATCGAGACGGTGAACGCGATCCTCGCGTCCTGCAAGCGGCACGGCGTGGTGGCTGGCATCCACACCAACAGCTCGAAGTTCACGCAGCGCTACATCGACCAGGGCTTCGGCATGGTCATGCTGGTGCCCGACCGCGGCGCGATGTCGAACTACGTCAAGGCCGAGGCGGCGCGGCTGACCGGCTGGTCGCCGATGAAGCCTGTCGGCGGGCCGTCCGGCGGCGGCTACTAGGCCGCGGCGCGCACGCATGTTCCTGTTCGAACACGATGCGAAGGTGCTGCTCGGGACCTTCGGCATTTCGACGCCCGAAGGGTGCTGGGTGGACGCTGCGGGCCGCCTCGATGGCACGTTGCCTTCCGGTCCTCTGATGGTCAAGGCGCAGGTGGCTGGCGGCGGACGCGGCAAGGCCGGAGGCATCCGCCGCGCAGCCGATGCCGAGCAGGCCCTGCAGGTCGCCGCCGCGCTGCAGGCTGCACCGCTGGGCGGCCTCGCGGTGGCGGGTTGCCGCGTCGAGCAGGCACTGGACGACGCACGCGAGGTCTATCTTTCGCTCACGCTCGATGCATCGAACGCGCAGGTGCAGGTGCTCGTGTCGGATGCGGGAGGCGTCGATATCGAATCGGCCGACCCGGCGTCGCTGGTGCGCGAGACCGCTGCGCTGGATGCACCGGCGATCGCGGCCGCCACCCGGCGGGCCGCGCAGCAGCTGTCGCCGGCCAACCGGGACGCCGTCGTGGAGGCGGGCGAGCGCCTTGCCGCGGCGTTCGTCGCCCTCGACGCCCAGATGATCGAGATCAACCCGCTGTTCGTGATGCGCCACCCGCACGTCGACGCTGCGCGCTGGGTCGCCGCTGACGCCAAGCTGATCACCGATGACAATGCGCTCTACCGGCAGCCAGCGCTTGCCGCGCTGGTCGAGCGTGCAGCGGGACGCTATCCCGAGGCGGCGCGCAAGTGGCGCCACGGCTGCGACTACGTGGTGGTCGATCCCGCAGGCGAGATCGCGCTGCTGACCACTGGCGCCGGGCTGAGCATGATGCTGATCGACGAGTTGCGCGCACAGGACCTGCGCCCCTACAACTTCCTCGACGTGCGCACCGGCGGCCTGCGCGGCGATCCGCAGCGGCTGATCGACGTGCTCGGCTGGATGCGCGAGGGGACGCAGGTACGCGTGCTGCTGGTCAACATCTTCGCCGGCATCACCCACCTGGGCGAGTTCTCGCGCCTGCTGGTGCAGGCGCTCGATGCGGTGCCGGCCTTTCGGGTGCCCGTGGTCGCGCGCCTGGCGGGGCCGGGTTTCGACGAGGCGGTCGAGGTGCTGGGTGCACGGGGCGTGAAGGTCGAGGCCGACCTGACCCGTGCCATCGAGTCGGTGCGCGCCGCACTGTGCCGCGGCACGTCGGCGCCCGGGGGGGCGGCATGATGCCGCGGCCCGTGTTCTCGCTGTCGGTCGACCGGCACACGCCAGTGCTCGTGCAGGGCATCACCGGTCGCGCAGGGCAGCGTCACGCAAGGATGATGCGCGACGCCGGCACCGCGATCGTCGGCGGGGTCAGTGCACGCACAGACATCGGGCCGGTCGACGGCATCCCCGTGTTCGGCGATTGCGCCGACGCGGTCGCCGCCACCGGTGCGGTGGCGAGCGTGCTGCTGGTCGGCGCCGCACAGGTCCTGCCTGCGGTGACCGAGGCGCTGGCCGCCGGCATCCGGTTGGTGGTCACGCCCACCGAGGGCGTGCCGGTGCATGATGCGGTCGAGATCCGCAACCGGGTCGATGCGGCGGGGGCCGTCTGGATCGGGGCGTCGACGCCCGGGATGGCGATCCCGGGCGAGGCCAAGCTAGGCTTCCTGCCCGATGTCTCGCTGGCACCGGGGCCGGTCGCGATGGCATCGAAGAGCGGCACCCTGTCCTACGAGGCCGGCTTCCGGCTGGTGCAGGCCGGGCTCGGCCAGTCCGCATGGATCGGCGTCGGCGGCGACCCGGTCAAGGGCACCCGGTTCGCCGACCTTGCACCCTGGCTGGCGCGGCATGGCCGCACCGAGGCGGTGCTGCTGGTCGGCGAGATCGGCGGCAACGAGGAAGAAGAGTTCGCACAGGCGGTGGCCGCCACCCGGCTCGACAAGCCGGTGGTGGCACTCATCGCCGGGCGCACTGCGCCCGGCGGGGTCAGCATGGGCCACGCGGGGGCATTGACCTGGGGCAGCTTCGGCACCTGGGAAGCCAAGCGCGCGGCGCTGGCCGGGGCCGGCGTGCATGTCTGCGCGACCATCGACGAAGCGGTCGAGGCACTTGCACGGGCCCTCGGCGCGGCCCGAGGATAGCGCTGGAACGGACGCCTGGACGGGCCCCGGCAACGACCGACATCAGGACTTGGAAGGGGAGGGGATCTTGGATTTTCGATTGACGGCTGAACAGCGGGCGCTGGTGGATGCGGTGGCGCAGGTGCGGCACGACGTGCTCGAACCGAATGCGATGAAATGGCTCGACGGCACGTGGCCGGCCGAGAACCTGAAGGCGCTGGCGGAGATCGGCGTGATGGGCATGGCGGTGCCGGAAGAGTACGGCGGTTCCGGCATGGGCATCTTCGAGACCGCCCTCGCGCTGGAGGAGATCGGCAAGGCCTGCTACGTGACGGCGATGGCGGTGCTCGGCGAGGTCGGGACCCAGACCCGGATCATCTCGACCTACGCCCCTGAACACGTGAAGCGCGCCATCCTGCCGAAGATCGCCAGCGGCGAGGGCATCCTCTCGATCTGCATGACCGAACCGGATGCCGGCACCGACGTCGCGAACTACCGCACGAACACCCGCGTCGACGGCGAGAAGGTGGTCATCAACGGGGTGAAGACGCTGATCAGCCGCGCCGACATCGCCGACATGATGGTGGTGTTCACCCGGGTCGACGGCGTGCCCGGCGGCGCAGGGATCGGCTGCGTGCTGGTCGAGAAGGGCGCGCCCGGCATGACCGCCACCGCGAAGTACCACACCATGGGTGGCGAGTACCTGTGCGAGGTGGTGTTCGACAACTGCGTGCAGCCGCGCGAACACCTGGTCATCACCGACAACGGCATCAAGCGCCTGATGAGCGCGTTCAACACGCAGCGCATCCTGAACCCCGCGATCTGCCTCGGGCTCGCCGAAGGGGCGCTCGAGGCTTCGGTCCGCTATCTCCGCGACCGGTCTGCCTTCGGCAAGCCGATCGGCGAGTTCCAGGGCATGCGCTGGAAGGCGGCAGACATGTTCGTCGACATCGAGGCGGCGCGAAGCCTGCTCTGGCGTGCGGCGCATTCGGGCGACCAGTTCCCGGACCCGACGCTCGCTGCAGCGGCGAAGATCTACTGCAACGAGATGGGCATCCGTGTCACCAGCGAGGCGATCCAGGTGCACGGCGGATACGGCTTCACCGACGAGTTCGCGGTTTCGCGATTCTTCCGGGGCGTCCGCTACGGCAGCCTGGGCGGTGGCACCACCGAGACGCTGCGCAACCTGGTCGCGCGCAGGCTGGTCGACGACATGGACCTCGCCACCGGGCTGGCAGGCCTGGGCACGTTCTGAACGAAGCAGACAACCGACACGACAGGAGAAGTTCAATGGATCTCGGACTCAACGGCAAGGTAGCCATCGTCACCGGTGGCAGCGAAGGCATCGGTCGCGCAGCGGCGATCCGGCTGGCCGCCGAAGGCGCGAAGGTCGCCATCTGCGCGCGCAGGCAGGGGCCGCTGGACGAAGTCGCGGCCACGATCCGTTCGGCTGGCGGCGAGGTCACGGCCGTCAGCGTGGACGTGATGTCGGCCGAGGCACTGAAGGCGTTCATCGATGGCGTCGCCGCGAAGTATGGCCGGATCGACATCCTGGTCAACAATGCAGGCACGTCGATCTCGAAGCATTTCGGCGAGATCGACGACGCCACCTGGCACCTCGACCTCGAGCTGAAGCTGATGGGCGCGGTCCGTGGCTGCCGCGCGGCGATTCCGTACATGCAGAAGCAGGGCGGCGGACGCATCGTGAACATCACCACCATCGGCGGCAAGCAGCCGCGGCCCAGTTCGACCCCGACCTCGGTGACGCGCGCTGCAGGCCTTGCACTGACGAAGGCCCTGTCCAAGGATTATGCGAAGGACAACATCCTGGTGAACACGGTCTGCATAGGCCTGATCAAGAGCGGCCAGCACGAGAAGCGTGCCGACAAGGCAGGCACGCCGCGCGAGGTCTACTACGCCGAAAAGGCGAAGGCCGCCGGCATCCCGCTCGGACGCTTCGGCGAGGCGGCGGAAGCGGCGAACGTGATCGCCTTCCTCGCCTCGGATGCGGCGAGCTATGTCACCGGCAGCAGCGTGAACCTGGACGGCGGCACGTCCGGCGCGCTGTAGCGCCGGCTGCGATGCTGCCCGGCCAGCTTCCCGCGCCGCAGAGCCTGCTGTTCTCGCCGCTGGCACTGCGCGGCATCACCGTACGCAACCGCACGGTGGTGTCCCCGATGTGCCAGTACGCATCGCACGAGGGCTGCCCCGACGACTGGCACCTGGTGCACCTGGGCAAGTTCGCGCTGGGCGGGGCGGGCATCGTGTTCACGGAAGAGACGGCGGTCGAGGCGCGCGCGCGCAAGACGCATGGCTGCGCGGGCATCTACGCCGATGCGCACCATGCAGCCTATCGCCGGATCACCGATTTCCTGCGCCGGCACGGGTCCGTGCCGGCGATCCAGCTCGGGCACTCGGGGCGCAAGGCAGCCAGCGGGCCGCCCTGGACGATGTTCCAGCCGCTGGTCGAGGCGGATGCGGCGCGCGGCCTTGCACCCTGGCAACCGGTGGCACCGAGTCCGATCCCGCATCGCGCCGATGCCCAGGTGCCGCTGGCGCTCGATCGCGCCGGCATGGATGAGGTGCTCGCGGCCTGGCGCGATGCAACGCTGCGTGCGCTCGACTGCGGCTTCGACATCATCGAGGTCCATGGTGCGCACGGGTACCTGATCCATCAGTTCCTGTCGCCGCTGGCGAACCACCGGCAGGACGCATACGGCGGCTCGCTCGACAACCGGATGCGCTTCCCGCTGGAGATCGTCGACACCGTGCGTGCCGCATGGCCGGCAGACCGCCCGCTGTTCTTCCGGGTGTCCGCGGTGGACGGCGACGGCGGCGTGTGGGACCTGGACGACACCGTGACCCTTGCCCGCGCGCTGCGGGTACACGGGATCGACGTGGTGACCTGTTCATCGGGTGGCATCAACGGGCCGCTCAACATGGCGATCGTGCCGCGCGTACCCGGCTACCAGGTGCCCTACGCCGCGCGGGTCAGGCGCGAGGCCGGCGTGATGAGCTGCGCGGTCGAGCTGATCACCGAGCCGGCACACGCCGAGGCAGTGCTGCAGTCCGGCGATGCAGACCTGATCGCCCTGGCCCGCGAGCTGCTCTACAACCCGAACTGGCCGGTGCATGCGGCGCAGGCCCTCGGCGAGCCCGACTACCTCGATGCCTTGCCGGCCGACTATGCGTGGTGGCTGAAGCGCCGCGAGCAGGTCCGCGAGCTCTCCCGATCGGAATGACCGTGCACGCACCCAAGAAGGCGCGCCCGGCCCGGCGCGCGAGCCTGCGCGTCGCGGTCGACATCGGTGGCACGTTCACCGACGGACTGGCCGTGATCAGGCCGGGCGGACGCATCTGGGTCGCCAAGTGCCTGACCACGCCCGACGATCCCGGCGAGGCGGTGAGCACGGTGATCGCCGACCTGCTGCGCCAGGTCGCGCGTGCTGCACGCCCGGGCAGTGCCCCGCCCGAAGCGCAGGAGGTGGTGCACGGCACCACGCTGGTGACCAACACGCTGATCGAGCGCAAGGGGGCGCGTACCGCGCTGCTCACCACCTCGGGCATCGGCGATGCACTCGACATCGGGCGCGAGTGGCGCTACGACCTGTACGACCTCGACCTGCAGTTGCCAGAGCCGCTGGTGCCGCGCGACCGTCGCATCGAGGTCGCCGGTCGGATGGACGCCGTCGGTGCCGAGGTGCAACCGATGTCCGATGCAGCGATCGCGCGCGCCATCCGTTCGCTGGCCACGCTGAAGGTCGAAGCCGTCGCCGTGTGCCTGCTGCATGGCTACCTCGACGATGCCCACGAGCGCCGGCTCGCCGCTGCCTTGCGGGCGCGCCTGCCGGGGCTGGCGGTATCGCTCTCGTCTTCGGTCGCGCGCGAGATCGGCGAGTACGAACGGATGTCGACGACGGTCGCCAATGCCTACGTGCAGCCGCTGGTCGCGCGCTACCTCGACCAGCTGCAGGGGCGCATCGGCACGCTGGCCCCGGCGTCGTCGCTGAAGATCATGGTGTCCAGCGGTGGCTTCACCTCGGGTGCGGCCGCGGCGGAGACGCCGATCATGCTGCTCGAGTCGGGCCCGGCGGCCGGGGTGCTGTCGGCGCTGAATACCGCGCGGGCGAACGGCATCGACGCCATCCTCGCCTTCGACATGGGCGGCACGACGGCCAAGGCCTGCGTCGCGGTGGGTGGCGAGCCGCTGATCGCGCACAGCTTCGAGTGCGCACGCGTGCACCGGTTCAAGCGCGGGTCCGGGCTGCCGATCCTCATCCCGAGCATCGACCTGATCGAGATCGGCGCCGGTGGCGGCTCGATCGCGCATGTCAACGCCATGGGACTGCTCAATGTCGGTCCGGAGAGCGCGGGCGCCGTGCCTGGCCCGGCGTGCTACCAGCGCGGCGGGCGTGCGGCGACGGTGACCGATGCCGACCTCGTGCTCGGCTACCTCAATCCCGACAACTTCCTCGGCGGCGAGATGAAGCTGTCGGTGGCGGAGGCGGAGGCCGCGCTCGCCCGCGTGGCAAGGCCGCTGCGGCTGACCTCCGACCAGGTGGCGCGCGGCATCGTCGGCATCGTCAACGAGAACATGGCATCGGCGGCGCGCATCCATATCGCGGAGAAGGGGCACGATCCGCGCGCGTTCACCCTGGTGGCCACCGGCGGCGCCGGCCCGCTGCACGCGGTGGAGGTGGCGCGGCTGCTGCGCATCCCGCGGGTGCTTGCGACGATCGCCGCAGGCGCCGGATCCTGCCTGGGCCTGCTCGCCGCGCCGGCCCGGGTCGACCGTGCGTGGTCGAGCCCGGCGCTGCTGTCGGACACCGACTGGGCGTCGGCTGCACGCGTGATGCAGGAACTGCGTGACGACGCCCAGTCGGAGCTCGACTCGGCGGGAGTTCCGGCCGGCAGCATCGCTTGGTCTATCGGCGCCCAGATGCGCTACCTCGGGCAGGGCCACAGCGTACCGGTAAGCATCCCGTACCGCAGGCTCGATGCCTCGGCCGCGCCGGTGGTCCGACGTGCGTTCGAGGCGCACTACCGCAGGCTCTACGGAGCCCTGGTGCCCGGCGCATTGCCGCAGGTGATCACGTGGCGGCTGACCGGACGCGCGCCGATGCAGCGCCACCGGTTCCGCTGGGGCGACACCCGCGCCGATACGGGTACGGCTGCGACCGCCGGCGCGGCGCGCGGCCGGCGCCGGATATTCCTTCCGGTGCGCGGCAAGTACGTCGAGGTGCCGGTTTTCGAGCGCTATGCGCTGGCGCCGGGCAGCACGCTGGCGGGGCCGCTGATCCTCGAAGAGCGGGAGTCCACGCTGGTCGTGCCCATGGCGGCCGAGGTCGCGATCCTGCCCGACTACACCGTCTCGGTCACGATCCGGGAGTTCGAATGAAGGCTGCAGGCGCACGGAAGAAGCCGGCCCGGGTGTTCGACCCGATCGAACTGGAGATCCTCTGGAAGCGGCTGGTCAGCATCGTCGACGAGGCGTCGGCGACCTTCGTGCGTACTTCGTTCTCGACCCTGGTGCGCGATGCGAACGACTTCGCGGTGGTCCTGACCGACGCCCAGGGCCGTTCGCTCGCGCAATCGACGATGAGCATCCCGTCGTTCATCGGCAGCCTTCCGGCGACCGTACGGCATTTCCTCGACCGATTCCCGGCGCATACGCTGAAGCCTGGCGACGTGATGATCACCAACGATCCGTGGATGGGCACCGGGCACATCCATGACGTCAACACCGCCATGCCGCTGTTCCACAAGGGCCGGCTGGTGGCGTTCGCCGCGGTGGTCTCGCACATGCCGGACATCGGCGGACGGCTGCGCAATTCGGGCATCCGCGAGATCTACGAAGAGGGCCTGCAGATCCCGCGCCTGAAGCTGATGCACGCAGGCAAGGCCGATCCTGCGGTGGTCGCGTTCATCAGCCAGAACATCCGGGTGCCGGAACAGGGGATGGGCGACATCTGGGCACAGGTCGCCGCCTGCCGGATGCTCGAAGAGCGCCTGCAGCCGCTGCTGGCAGCACTCGTGCTAGACGACCTCGGTGCCGAGATCCGGAGGCGTTCCGAGTCGGCGATGCGCAAGGCGATCCGCAGCCTTCCCGATGGCGACTACACCTCTCGGGTGGAGCATGACGGCTTCGAACAACGGATCGTGATCGCCTGCCGGATCACGGTGAAGGGCGATCGGCTTTCGATCGACTACGCCGGCTCGAGCGCGCAGCTGCCGCGCGCCGTGAACGTCGTGCCGATCTATACCTTTGCCTACTCGGCCTATCCGGTGAAGGCCTTGCTCTGCCCGGACATCCCGAACAACGAGGGCAGCTTCGCCCCGATATCCACGCGGGCACCCGCCGGCAGCATCCTGAACCCGGAGTATCCGGCGGCCAGCGGCGGGCGCGGGATGATCGGACACCTGTTGCCACCGGCGATCTTCACCGCACTGGCCGACGTCCTGCCGGACCGGGTGTGGGCATCGGGCTCCGCCAACTCGTCGGTGACCATGTCGGGCGAACACCGGGGCCATCGCTTCGCGGTGATCAACTTCCTGAACGCGGGGCAGGGCGCCACCGCCGGTCGCGATGGCTATTCCGTACTCTCCTTCCCGTCGAACCTGGGAAACACGCCGATCGAGGTGATCGAGTCGCTGGCGCCGATGCAGGTAGTCTGCCGGTCGATCCGCCGCGGCACGGGCGGGGACGGGCGGCACCGGGGCGGTGATGGACTGCGTTTCGAGTTCGTGGTCACCGCCGACCAGCCGGTCGTCACCTCGTTCATCATGACCCGCCTGAAGTCGGCACCGCCCGGCCTTGCCGGCGGCGGGCCGGGTGCGCTGGGCCGTCTGGAACTGAACGGCAAGCCGATCGATCCATCGGACCACTGGGTTCTCAGGCCAGGTGACCACGTGCTGATGGAGACGGCGGGCGGCGGCGGGTACGGCCTGCCGCCGAGGGGCGGTCGACCGCGCGCCTGAACGCGCCACCGGACGGCGTTCCCGACCGGGCGCGCGAGCGCAGGACCGTTCGCGCATCGTCGCTTTCCGCCGGTCCGATGCAAGGTACCGGACGTGCGCTTGTCACGCACGCGATACGCTGAATTGCCTGTGTCGCGTGGCGCCCGCATGGCATATTCCACTCCTCCGGCACGCCTGTGCGTTCATCGCGCACGACAGCCGCCGCCGTTCCTGAAGCCATCGTCATCCACGATCGAAACCGTTCCGCCTCAAATGAGCGAATCACCCTTTCCACAACTGTTCGGCCTCGACGAGATCGAGCGGGCAATCCCGTACGACCCGACGATCGACCTGCCGATCCCGAAGGCGGCGCCGTTCGATCCGGACCCGCGGCATCCCCTCGAGCGCCGGTTCCCGCACATCGTCGACCGCATCACGGGCCTTTGGGGCAGCCCGATGTGCACCGAGTACATCCAGTCGCTGGTCATGATGGACAGGGGCGACGCACGGCAGGGCTTCCCGATCGACCTGATCGAGGACCTCCTGATGCTCGACTACTGCCACGCATACCGTCTGGGCCACCTGGGCTCCGGGCGCTGATCAGCACTCGCGCAGGATCAGCGGCACCCACATCTCCGCCGGCGTGGTGCCCCCGTGTACGCCGACCAGCCGGTGCCGGTTCTCGCCGGGCACCCAGTCCTTGATCGTCCAGCCCGGGCGCATCATCAGCAGGTAGTCGCCGATGCGCTGCAGGAACGCGGGGTGGTCCTGGCCTGCAGCATTGCCGAACCATCCGTCCGCCACCGCCTGCCCGGCCGGCAGCAGGTCGAGCGCATGGCCGAGCTGCGCGATGACCGCCTGTTCGAACGCGGCAGACATGCCGGGCTTCACATAGGCGTACGACAGTCGCCGCTCGCCGCACAGCGGATGCGCGAGCATGCCTGCGATGTCCGGATGGCGATCGATCTCGATGCCCTGCTCCGGGGGGGAGTCGATGAAGCCGTGGTCGGCGGTGACCACCACGAGCGTGCCGGTGCCGGACAGGCGGTCCAGCATGCCGCGGAAGCCCTGGTCGAAGCGCCACAGTTCCGAGGCGACCTCCAGGCTGTGCGTGCCATGGTCATGGCTGTTGGCATCGATCTCCGGGAAATACGCATAGATGAACTGGCGATCGTCCCCGGTGTTCACGGCGCGCACGATCTGGTCGAAGAACTGGTCGCGTGTCTGGTACGGGAAACGCATTGCCGGCCCGTTGTGGGCGAGGTTGTAGTCGGAGTCGATGATCCAGCGCGGCGACACCGTGGAGCAGGTCGACGCGAGGCGCGAGGCGATCGGCACCGGCTGCTCGAAGAAATGCAGCGGGTTGACGCCGAGCTCGCGCAGGAACCGGCGGTCGCCCCGGGTGCGGAATGGCAGGATGGTCGACACGGCGGACACCTCGTCGAGCCAGATGTTCCAGCCGGTCAGGCCGTGCTCGCGCGGTGAACAGCCCGTGAGGAAGGTGGTGATCGCGGTGGCCGTCGTGGACGGGAACACGGAGTTGATGCGTCCGACCCGATGCGCGGCGAACGCAGTCTCGCGGCCGTGGGCACACAGGTAGTCGTCCCCGAGGCCGTCCACCACCATCAGCAGCACCCGTCTCGCGGCACGGACCTGTTCCGGCGGCAGCAGCGCCAGCAACGGATGTCCGGGCGTACGTTGCCCGGAGCGCGTGCCCAGCCCGGCCTCGATCGACGCCATCAGGTTCACCAGGCAGCGTCCGCCGTAGTCGGGACGCACCCCCTGGGGCGTGTTCAATGGGTCACGGACGGGGTGAAGCGCCGCCCTCGACCGTGCTGTCCGGCACGGCGTTGCGGGCCACGACCGGGATCACGTGGCGCCCGAGGCGAACCTGCGCGACCTGGCGCACCGGTTCGGCCCGGAAGGACGGGCAGGCATACAGCTCGATGTCGTCCTTGGTCATCGGGTATTCGGCGCAGGTCAGCCGATTGAAGAACCAGTTGCCGTATATGCGGCACCTGGAGCGCCCTTCCTCGTCGTGGTCGAGGAACACGCAGGTCTGGAACAGGCAGCACTCGCCACAGTGGCTGCACTCGCCTTCGATCTTCCAGGACACGCTCTGCTCGGCTGCCCGCTTCTCGTTGTAGAAGCGCCGGGCGATCACTTCGGCCTTTGCCATCGCCCTTATCTGCCGTGCCGCCTGGCGGAGGGTCTGCCGGTAGTTGCGCAGGAAAGACAGATCGCCGGAAACCGCGCTGACAATGATGGGTGCCAGCGGCAGGCCGACCCACATGACGGATAGGAGAATCGCTTCCACGACGCGGCCGAGGGCATGCATCAGATTCGGTAGTTCCAGTGCCTGTCGTTCAAAGAGGCGCAGCGCGCCCGGAGTGTCACTGCCCCGACAGTCCAAGGACAGCGGGAAAGCGCAGGATGATACCGACTGGGTGACCATCGGGAAACTGAAATAATCATGTGTGCCGGGCAGCTTCGATGAACGTCAGGAACGGGTTGACCGGGGCCCGACCTTCGGCCCCGGCCTGCGGCGGCCGGACGTCCGCTGTTCCGCGACCTCGGTCAGATGGCCGAACCCACCACGGCCCCGACCGCAGCGGTGATCGCCATCGCCAGCGAGCCCCAGAAGGCCACCCGTGCCGTGGCACGGCCGACCGGTGCGCCTCCGATCCGCGCCGCGATCGCACCGAGCAGCGCCAGCGCGGCCAGCGAGCCGACCGCGATCGCCGGCATCACTGCGGCGTCCGGCGCCAGCAGCGCGACCACGAGCGGCAGCAATGCGCCGACGGTGAAGGTGCCTGCCGACGCAAAAGCCGCCTGCAGCGGCCGAGCCGCGGTCATGTCCGAGATGCCGAGCTCCTCCAGGGCATGTGCACCGAGCGCATCCTTGGCCATCAGCTGAACGGCGACGGTGCGCGCGAGCGCGGGTTCGAGGCCACGGCCGATGAAGATGCCGGCGAGTTCCTCGTGTTCCAGCGCGGGATCGGCGGACAGTTCCGCGCGTTCCCGGGCCAGGTCGGCCTGTTCCGAGTCCGCCTGTGAACTGACCGAGACATACTCGCCGGCGGCCATGGACATGGCACCGGCAACCAGGCCCGCCACGCCCGTGGTCAGCAGGACTTGCGGGGTTGCCGAGGCGGCGGCCACGCCCAGCAGCAGGCAGGCGGTGGATACGATGCCGTCATTGGCACCGAGCACGGCCGCGCGCAGCCATGCCGCACTGCCGGTCCGGTGGCGTTCGGGATGCAGCCTGTCGAATCGCACCTGTCCTCCTCGTAGGGTGCCGGGTCAGGTGTGCCCCGGCCTGTCTGCACGGGTCGCGAGCCATATTCCGGCAAGGACGATCGTACCCCCGACGACCTGCATCGTGCCGACGGGTTCGCCGAGCAGTTGCCAGGCGAACGCCGCCGCCACCACCGGTTGCAGCAGCAATCCGACCGAGGCAAGCGTCGGGCTCAGGTGCGCGATCGCATAGGCGATCAGGCTTTGCCCGGCGACATGGGAGGTCAGCGCAAGGCCGGCGAGGATGCCCCATCCGTGCAGTGACGATGGCAGCAGCGTCTCGCCGCTCGCCACGGCGATCGGCAGCAGCACCGTCGCACAGGCGAGGCTGCTCCAGGCCATCACGCTCGCTGTCGAGACCGAACTGCGTACGCGGGACACGAACAGCTGGTAGGCCGCGTAGAACATCGCCGTGCCGATGCCCAGCGCATCGCCGACCAGCCGCAATGAACCGTCGGCGGCCGGTATGCGTCCGGATGCCGGCATGCCGGCCTGGGCACCCATCGACGCGCCGACCAGCACCACGGTGCCTGCCAGTGCAACGGCAAGCGCGGCCACGAAGCGTCCGCTCGGCTTCCTGCCGAAGATCAGCCAGACGGCGAGCGTGACGAAGATCGGCGCAAAGTTGGCCAGCAGTGTTGCGTTGGCGACCGACGTCAGCACGATCGAGCCATGCCACAGTGCAAGGTCTCCGGCGAAGCAGGCCCCGGCGGCCGCCAGCGGCCAGCGGAACCTGCGGCCGGCTTCCGCGTTCGCGGAGACCGAAACGGCGCAGGCCCAGGCCCAGAGCAGTGGCAGGGCCAGCGCGACGCGCCAGAATGCGGTTGCCACCGGACCCAGCTCGGACAGCCGGACCCAGATCGCGGAAGTGGCGATGCAGAACGCTCCGGCAAACAGCGCCAGCAGGCCCGCCTGCCGGTTCACGCCGCCTTCGCGTTACGGCATTCGACGAGGTACCAGAGTCCGAAGGGCGGGACCGTGGTCACGCGTGTCACCTGCAGCGGCGTGCCTGCCAGCACGTCCTCAAGGGACAGGTCGGTGCGCCAGCCGAGCCGCTGGGTGATCGGCGACAGCATGCGCTGGCCGAACGCGACAAGGCGGTTGCGGTGGTGGAGATGGTTGACGATCACGATGCGCCCGCCGGGCTTGCATACTCGAACCATCTCGGCGAGCAGCCGGCGATGGTCGGGCACGGCGGTGACCACGTACGCGGCCATCAGTCCGTCGAAGCAGGAATCGGGAAAGGCCATGCGCATGGCGTCCATGCGCAGGATGGACGCATTGGCGATGCCATGCGCCTCGATGCACGCCTTCGCCTCGCGCAGCATCCCGAGCGAGAAATCGACGCCGACGACGAAAGGCTCCGGGCCGTACATCGGCAATGCGATGCCGGTGCCCACGCCGACCTCGAGGATGCGTTCGCCTGCGCGGGCATCCAGCCACTGCACGGCCGCCTTGCGCGGGGCATCGAACACGCGACCGAACAGGCGGTCGTAGATCTTCGCGTACGCGTCGTAGATGCGCTCGAGTCGCGCGAGATCCAACGAAAGACTCCGGTGCAAGGAAGGCCGGGATTATGCCATGCGGGGGGCCGGGCGCTGAACGTCCCGGCCCGGCCCCCGGTCACTCCCGCTGCAGCACGGGGCGGCCGGCCTCGACGACGAAGGAGGCGAGGGTGTTGACCGGAGACGACTCGCTGGCGACATCCGCGACGCCCCGGAATGCGACATGCAGGCGCGCCGGCGTCGCCTCGCATCGCGCGTAGCCGCGCTGGCGACCGTCGAAGAAGCGGACATGCGGATGGGCCGGCAGCAACTTCAGCGTCGATGCATGGGGGAAGCCGCGCGAACTGATGGAGGTGCCGACGAACTCGGGCATCACCACCGGCGAGCGTTCATCGTCGAAGTTGGTGCGCAGGTCGTTGGCCCAGAAGGAATGGATGTCGCCGCCGATCGACACCGGGTTCACGACCTTCGCCGCAGCCACCCGCTCCAGGAAACGCGCGCGCGGCGCTGCGTAACCGTCCCAGCTGTCGGTCCAGTGCACGGCTTCTCCCGCGGCATTGCGGTTGGTCAGTTGCGCCATCATCAGCGATTGCGCGAGGACGTTCCAGCGGCTGCGGCTGGAAACCAGGCCATCATCCAGCCAGCGTTCCTGCGCGGGGCCGAACATCGTCGCCGCCGGATCGAACCGGGCCGGACAGTCGGCGACGAGGTTGCCGCCACCGCCGCGACCTTCACCGCAGGGTTGGTCCGAACGGTACTGCCGGGTGTCGAGGACATGGAAGGTCGCGAGGTCGCCGAAGGCCACGCGCCGGTGCAGGAGCAGGTCGGGCCCGCGCGGCAGGCTGGTCCTGCGCAGGGGCATGTGTTCATAGTAGGCCTGGTAGGCGGCCGCACGGCGCTCGAGGAACCATTTCGGATCGTCGCGATTCTGCGACCTGTCGGCGGCATAGTCGTTCTCGACCTCGTGGTCGTCCCAGGTCACCAGCCAGGGGAATCGCTGGTGCGCATTGCGCAGGTGCGTGTCGGACCTGTAGCAGGCGTAGCGGTTGCGGTACTGCACGAGGGTGACCGGCTCCTGCATGGTCTCGTGGCGGCGCGGCACCTTGCCGCTGCTCGACCCTTCGTAGATGTAGTCGCCAAGATGGAGCACCAGGTCCAGGTCGTCCTCGGCCATGTGGCGATACGCGCCGTAGAGTCCGTGCTCGTAATGCTGGCAGGAAGCGAACGCGAAGCGCAGGCGGCCCATGGCAGCACCCGCGGCCGGCGCGGTGCGTGAACGGCCTGCGGGGCTGGCGGCCCCGCCCGCGATGAACCGGTACCAGTACCAGCGGCCCGGTTCCAGGCCCTCGACCTCGACATGGACGGAATGGCCCAGGCGGGGATCGGCGGTCGCGCGACCGCGGCGCACGATGTTTCCGTGGGCTTCGTCGGTGGCCACCGTCCAGTCGACCGCGACCGGCAGGTCGGGCATGCCGCCGCCTTCCGTGGGGCGGGGTGCGAGGCGCGTCCAGATGACGAATCCGTCCGGCGACGGGTCGCCGGAGGCGACGCCGAGCGTGAAGGGATCGTCCCTGGCCTTCCACTCGGCGGCCCGGGCCGGGACCGCAGTCGTGGCGAAGATGGCTGAAAGGCCCAGCAGGCAGCGCCTGCGGGCGACCGATTGCAGGTCGATGCCGGAAAGCAGGTGCATGCCGGATGGATTTCGCATCGTGTCTGATCCCTTCGATCGTGCGCGAGCCGGTGCCGCAGCGAATGCAGCACGGGACGGCTGCAAAGGTATCATCGGGCCACACTCAACGGATACCTACGGCTTTCTCATGACCATCGACTGGCCGGCATTCACGCCCGGATCGGCGCTGATCGGCGGGCTCCTCATCGGCTTTGCGGCGGCCTTCCTGGTGCTCAGCATCGGCCGTATCGCGGGCATCAGCGGCATCCTGGGCAACCTGCTGCCGGGTGCGCCTGCAGGCCGGCCCGGGTCCGGCGGGGAACGCGGCTGGCGCCTGGCCTTCGTCCTCGGGCTGCTGGCCGCACCCGGGCTGGCGGCGGTTTCGGCCGTACCGATGCCACCGGTCGAGACGCTGGTCGACTGGCCATGGCTGGTCGCCGCCGGCCTGCTGGTCGGATTGGGCACCCGCATCGGCAGCGGTTGCACCAGCGGCCACGGCGTCTGCGGCATCGCGCGCGGGTCGCTGCGTGGTCTGATCGCCACGCTGACCTTCATGGCCTTCGGCATCGCCACCGTGTTCGTGCTCGAGCACCTGCTGCGGGTGCCGGCATGAAGGCGATCGCGGCGTTCCTGTGTGGACTGACCCTCGGTGTGGGCCTGATTGTTTCCCAAATGACCAATCCCGCCAAGGTGATTGGATTCCTCGACATCACCGGCCGCTGGGATCCGAGCCTTGGTGTCGTGATGGGCAGTGCGCTGCTGGTGGCAGCGGCCGGCTTTGCCTGGGTGGAACGACGCGGCCGGCCGATGCTGTCCGGCGATCTCGCGCTGCCGCCACGCTGGCCGGTCGATGGCCGGTTGCTGGGTGGCGCGGCGCTGTTCGGCGTCGGCTGGGGCATCGGCGGCTTCTGCCCCGGCCCCGCGCTGGTGGCCACCGCAGGGCTGTCGATCGATGCAGCGATCTTCACCGCAGCGATGCTGTTCGGCATGGCCGTGGCCAACCGTCTCGTCGAGGGGGCTTCGGCCGCCCGACGCGCCTTTTCGCGAGAGCCTTCGGACAGCGCGCAGTGAGCGGCCCTCTGGCCGGCATCAAGGTCGTCGATTTCACGACCATCGTCATGGGTCCCTTCGCGTCCCAGATGCTCGGTGACCTCGGTGCCGACGTGGTGAAGGTCGAGTCGCTCGATGGCGATGCCATGCGCCATGTCGGACCGAAGCGCAATGCCGGCATGGGGCCGAACTTCCTGCACCTCAACCGCAGCAAGCGCAGCCTCGCGCTCGACCTGAAGCAGCCACGCGGCCTCGCCGTGATGCACCGCCTGCTCGCCGGTGCCGATGTATTCATCTACAGCCTGCGCCCGCACACGATCGCGCGCCTGGGTCTGTCCTATGCGGAAGTGTCGGCGTACAACCCGTCGATCATCCATGCGGGCTGTTTCGGCTACAGCCAGCGTGGGCCCAATGCCGACAGGCCCGCCTACGACGACCTGATCCAGGGGGCTTGCGGGCTGCCCGATCTCGCCCGACGCGCCACCGGTGCCGAGCCGCGCTATCCGCCGCTCAACCTGGCGGACCGCAGCGTCGGCCTGTATGCGGCCCTGGCAATCAACGCAGCGCTGGTCGAGCGCGCGACGTCCGGCCTGGGCCAGCAGTTGCAGATACCGATGTTCGAGACGCTCACCCAGTTCGTGCTCGGCGACCACATGTGGGGCCACACGCACGTGCCGCCCACGGACGGCACGGGTTACGTGCGCCTGGTTTCTCCTGAGCGCCGTCCGTTCCGCACGCTCGATGGCTACGTCTGCGTGCTGATCTACAGCGATCGGCAATGGCGCAGCTTCCTCACCCTGATCGGCGAGCCTGCGCGCTTCACCGACGATCCGCGCTTTGGCGATCCCGATGCGCGCACCCGCCATGTGGACGAAGTGCAGGGGTTCGTCGCAGCCCAGATGGCGACACGCACCACGGGCGAATGGCTTTCCGCACTCGAGGGGGCCGACATCCCGGTCACCCGGATGAATTCGCTGGAAGATCTGCTGGCGGACCCGCACCATGCGGCCACCGGGTTCTTCCAGGAGGTCGACCATCCGAGCGAGGGGCGCCTGCAGATGATGCGGGTTCCGGCCGAGTTCGGCCGCACGCCTGCGGTGCCCGAGCGGCTGGCGCCGCGCCTGGGCGAGCATGGTGCGGCCGTGCTGCGTGAACTCGGCTATGCCGACCCTGAGATCGACGCCCTGTTCGCCGATGGCGTGGCGGGCGCGCCGGTCGCCTGAACGGAGCAGTGCGATGGACTTCCGGCTCACCGATTCCCAGAGGCAGATGCGCGCTGCGATCGAGCGGATATGCGCCCGGTTCCCGGACGCATACTGGCTGGAGCGCGATCGCGAGGGTGGCTTTCCGCACGCGTTCCATGCGGCACTCGCCGCCGACGGCTGGCTCGGCATCTGCATGCCGGTGGAATACGGCGGCGCAGGGCTCGGCCTGACGGAAGCGGCGCTGATGATGCAGACGATCGCGCAGTCGGGCGCCGGCTTCTCCGGTGCGTCGGCGGTGCACATGAACCTGTTCGGCCTGTCGCCGGTGTCCAGGTACGGCACCCCGGCGCAGAAGGCACGGATGCTCCCGCCGATCATCGACGGCACCGATCGTGCGTGCTTCGCGGTGACCGAGCCGGACGTCGGGCTGGACACCACGCGCATCCGGACCCGTGCGTTGCGCGACGGCGACCACTACCGGATCGACGGGCAGAAGGTCTGGATATCGACCGCGCAGGTGGCCACGAAGATGCTGCTGCTGGCGCGCACCACGCCGATCGAGGCGTGCGCGAACCCGGCCGACGGCCTGACGCTCTTCTACACCGCCTTCGACCGCCGCCACATCGAGGTTCGCGAGATCGAGAAGATGGGGCGCAAGGCGGTGGATTCCAACCAGGTCTTCTTCGATGGCCTCGAGGTCCCCGTCGCCGACCGCATCGGCGAGGAAGGCCAGGGCTTCCGCGCGATCATCGACGGCTTCAACCCGGAGCGCATCCTGATGGCGGCTGAAGCGATCGGCCTGGGCAGGGCCGCGCTGGCGCGCGCGGTCGCCTATGCCAGGGAGCGCGTGGTGTTCGACCGGCCGATCGGGCGCAACCAGGCCGTCCAGCATCCGCTCGCTCAACGTTGGATGGAACTCGAGGCGGCCGAGCTGATGATGTGGAAGGCCGCCTCGCTGTTCGATGCCGGGGAGTCGTGCGGAGCCGAGGCCAATGCCGCGAAGTACCTCGGCGCCGAGGCGGGCTACCAGGCGTGCGAGACCGCAGTCCTGGTCCACGGCGGCATGGGATACGCGAAGGAGTACCACGTCGAACGCTACCTGCGCGAGTCGATGATCCCGCGCATCGCACCGGTGAGCCGGGAACTGGTGTGCTGCTTCATCGCCGAACGGGTGCTCGGCCTGCCGAAGTCGTATTGACCGCTACAGCAGCGCGTTCGCGCGGAACGCGGCGAGCGCCTGGCGCGTCGCGAAGTCCCCGAGCGACGCGGTCGGACCGCCACCTGCGGCACCGGCGCCCGTGAGCGTCGCGCGGTCGAGCAGGGCGCCCGCACGCTGTGCGAAGAAGCCGTCCAGGTTTCGCGCGTAGTCCGTGACCAGTGCGAGGACGCCTGCCGGATCCGTGCGGAATGACTGCTCGAGGGCGGCGCGATCGACTTCGAAGGCGCCGCCGGGCAAGGGCCTGAGCCCCAGCGACTCCAGCGAGCCGCCGGTGGCGCGCCCATTCACCGAGTCGGTGAGCCCGGAGGCAAGCAGGCGCTGGCTGAACCCGGCACCGGACAGGAAATCGAGTTCGTCGGCGCTGCCATCGCCAGACACGGCCAGGCTCGAGATGGACTGGTTGAGCACGGCGATGGCCTGTGCGATGCGCGTTGCACTCTGTGCGACCGCTCCGGCACTCGCCAGGGTGGTCGAGGACAGCAGGTTGCCGATCGCACCGGATACCTGGCCAAGGGGAGACAACTGGACGCGGGTGCTGGAGGCCGCCGCGCTGCCGGGCACCGCTGCGGCGGTGGACGCAAGCCCGCCGGTCGCCGCCACGCTGATCGCGGCAGTCGGCGCCGGCGGCCGCAGTGCGGACATCGCGGCATAGGCAACGCGCTGGGGCGAAGCAATCTCCATGGCAACAGTATAACCAGCCGGAGATGGCCCCGCCGCGTCATGCCCTTGGCGACCTGCGCGCGGAAGCGGCCATGCTTCCGCGCCGACCGGTCATTGCAACGGGGCGATCTTTCCGTCGCGCACCAGTCGTGCATAACGTTCGATGTCGTTGGCGAGGAACTTGCTGAACTCCGCGCCCGGGTGCGGCACCGGCTCTGCGGCGATCTGCGTGAGCCGGGATGTCAGCCGCTCGGTCTGCATCGACTTGATCACCGATTGCTCGAGGATCGACAGCACGTCCTTCGGCGTGGCCGCCGGGGCGAAGAACGCGAACCAGCTGCCGAACTCGAAGCCAGGGAAGGTCTCCGAGATCGACGGCACGTCGGGCATGGCCGGTGAACGCTTGCGCGCGGTCGTGGCCAGTGCGCGCACCTTGCCGCCGCTGATCTGGCCGACCGCGGAGCCGGCGAGGTCGAACAGCATGTTCACCCGGCCGGCGATCAGGTCCGGGTACACCGCGCCGCTGCCCTTGTACGGCACATGGGTCAGCGTGATGCCGGCGCGATCCTGGAACAGTTCGCCCGCAAGGTGGCTGCTGGTACCCGGGCCGGACGAACCGAAGAAGAGCGCGCCCGCCTTTGCCTTGGCCGAACCGATCAGGTCGGCGACGCTCTTGATCGGGCTGTCCGCCGCGATCACCAGGAGGTTGGGCACGGTGGCAATCCCGGCGACCGGGACGAGGTCCTTGCGCGGATCCCAGTTCAGGCGCATCAGGCTCACGTTGGTCGACACCGACAGCGAGCCCAGCAGGATCGTGTGCCCGTCGGCACGGCTCTGCTTGGCGACGTACTCCGCCCCGATGTTTCCGCCCGCGCCTGGACGCAGTTCGACCACCACGTTCTGACCGAGGAGCTTGGTCATCTCGATGCCGAACTCGCGACCGAGCACCTCGGCTGATCCGCCGGGCGCGAACGGGACGACCATCGTGACCGGACGTGTCGGGAAGGATTGCGCGGCCGAGGTGGCGGGGAGGGCGAACGTGCCCGCCACTGCGAGGGCGATGGCGGCAGGGGTGGTGAATGGCTGGAAGGCGGAACGATCGGAAATCATTTGGACCTGTCTGGAGTGGATGGGTTCGCCGCGGGGACGGCGCGCCTGGGTTTTCGACACCTGAAGAAGCAGCAACTATGCCATTGTCCCATCACTGGATGATGGAGGCGGCGGCCAGACCACGCGTCCGCCGACCAGCGTCAGGTCGGCGCGCAGGTCCATCAGTGCCTCGTCGGGAACGGCCAGCGGATCCCGGTCGAGGACCGTCACGTCGGCCAGCAGGCCCGGCGCGAGACGTCCCTTCTGGTCTTCCTCGAAGGTCAGCATCGCGCCGGCAACCGTCGCCGCATGCAGGGCCTGGCTGCGGCTGATGGCCTGCTCCGGCGAAACCGGTCGCCCGGTGTAGCGGTTGATCCTTGTGACCGACTGCCAGACCGGCCAGAACATGGAGACCGGCACGTTGTCCGTGGCAAGGGAGACCGGGACGCCGGCTTCGATCAGCGCGCGCAGCGGCGATACCTCGTGCGCGCGGCCGGGTCCGAGCTTCGCTTCCAGCAGGTGCCCTTCCTTGTAGACATAGCGGTTGGTGTGGCTGGTGGTGACCAGCCCAAGGTCGCGCACGCGCCCGACATCGGCACGGGACAGGGAAGACAGGTGGCCGAGCACCCATCGCTGGTCGCGGATCGGCACGATGCGATCGACCTCCGCGAACAGGTCGAGCATGTTCGGCCAGATCGCGACGACCCGGATCCGGCGTTCCGCACACGCGATGAGCAGCGCGCGCGCCTTCTCCCGGGCAAGCGCCGTGTCGTAGTTGAAGCCGGCCCAGCCCGTGTACGGCATCGACGCCGCGCGCACCCGGTTGTCGGCAACGACGTCGATGTCGACGAACAGGCCGGTCAGCCGAAGCATCGCATCGCCGCACGCGGGTTCGACGAGGCCTGCGCACCAGGCATCCAGCAGGCGGCCGTAGTGCTCGGGATGGGTGCCGCCAGGCAGCGCGCGCCAGTCGGGACTGGACACCAGCGCGGTGCGCATCGTCAGCGCGCCGCGCGCGTGCACCTGCTTGTATGCACGGATCAGCTCGGCCGCCGCTCCATGTTCTTCGAAGATGCTGGTCGTGCCGTACGCGTGGTAGGCCGACATCGCGGCCGGCAGCGTTGCCGCCCGGTCGGCATCGGTGAAGCCCGGGACGCATCGCATCAGCGAATGCTCGACGATCGGCATCATCGTGTCCTCCGAAAAGATGCCGTTGGGTTCGCCGTTCGCGTCGCGGCCCAGGATGATCGTCGGCGTGGGCGAGACCGTCTGCCGGTCGATGCCCGCGCGCGCCAGTGCCAGCGAGTTGGCTATCGACACCAGCGGTGCCGTGTGCCGCCAGTAACCCCAGATGGGCCGGATGAACACCGGATTGTCGGGCGCGGCCTCGTCGAGTTCATGCCGGGTGGGCCAGCGGTTCTCGCGCAGGCAGCCGGGCGCGTCGAAGTAGGCGGGCGGCGTGCCGATCGGCATCGTCACGATCCATTCGCCCGGCGCGCGCTCGCGGGCGAGGGCTGCAATGCGCTGCTGGATGTCGGCGATCGAGCGCACCGGCCCAAGCGTCGGGAATACCTGCTTCAGCCCCTCGCGGTCCATGTGTGCATGGCCGTCGACCAGGCCCGGCAGCACGGTGTGCCCGGCAAGTTCGTGTACGCGGGTTCCAGCGCCGATCCGCTGCGTGATCTCCTCGTTGCTGCCTACCGCGACCAGCCGGTCGCCTTCGATCGCGAGGGCTTCGGCGACCGGGCGAGCGGGGTCCTGGGTCAGCAGTCGTCCGCCGCGCAGTACCCGGTCGGCGGCACGGATCGGGGTTCCGGTCACGGGGTCGATCCGGTCGAGGATGGCATGCGCGTCGTCGCCTTGAACCGCTAAGGAAGCGCGGATGATACCTCCGCGGCCCGTCCCTGCCCGAGGGACGCCGGCCGGTGTCCAGCGTTGCCTCGGGACGCTCAGTCGCCGCAGTTGGCGCGGTTCACTTCGCTCACGAACTCCGGTGCCGCCCCCCAGGACGCGGGAGGGCGATAGATGAACCTGCACTGCGGCCGCTCCGCGCTTTCGCGGATCTCGAGCGCGTCGGCGGTGAGCACCGGCACGAAGGGCGGCGGGTTGCTGGCATTGAGCATTCCGAGCGCACCCGCCGGCGAAGGCCAGCCATTGGTGATCGGCACCGGCTGCCCCTGCACGGTCATCATCCCGTTGGGTGGCTGGGACCGTGCGGTCCAGAACGCGTGCGCCAGCTGCGTGCTGCTCTGGAACGAGCCATACAGGTAAGTCATCTTCGAGTGACGCGCGTCGGACGCGAGCCCGATGAAGCGCGGAAAGGCGACGGCAGCTAGCACGCCCAGCACGACCAGCACGACGACCAGTTCGATCAACGTCAATCCGGCCTCGGCGCGGGCGCCGGTCGGTGCGAAGGGGCGTCGAGGACAGCGCGGGACCATCCGGCGATAACGGCGGCTGCGCGCGAGTCTTGAGGGTGACCGGCACTGCACAATCGGGCCGGTCCCGCCTTTCCACGGATGGGATCGGCTCCGGATGCCGTATAGACTCGGACACCGCGTGCAACGCAGCCTTTTCGCGTGCCCTCGTCCGCACCATTGCCAGTTCCTACCCCCATGCCGCCGACCGCAGAACCGTGCATCAAGCCACCACCCGCGCAGAGGCTGCCCGGCGCCGTCGCTGCCGGCAGTCGCCTGGCTGCCCCGTGGCAGGTGGATATCGGGCCGTCGCGACGGCTCGCGGCGGCGGTGGTGGGCGGCCACGCCCTGGCAGCGTCGGCGGTGGCAGCGGCCGGCCTGCCACTGCCCGCCGCGCTCGTCCTTTTGCTCGTGGTCTGCGCCAGCGGCGCGCATTGCCTGCGGCAGCAGGCATGCGTGTCGTCCGCGGGGGCGATCGTGCGGCTGGAGGTCGATGGCCACGGGAAGGTCGGCGTGCAGTACCGGAACGGGCGCACGGCATCCGGAATGCTGAGCGGTTCTACCGTGGTCGGCTGGCGACTGACCCTTGTCAGGTTTCGCATCGACGGCGACTATCTCGTTCGCACCGTGGCCCTGCTCGGCGACAACTGCAGTGCCACCCCCTTTCGTCGGCTTCGTACCGGACTTGCCTGGCAGGCGGGTGCCGCGTTGCGACGCTGACGGCTGCGGATTGAACTAATTGATCCCGTTCGTTGTCTCTGTTAGGGAGGGCAGCGGTGCCGCGAAGGCGCGGTGGCCCGTCGTTCCTGCGCGTGCGAGTACCCGGGAATGAGCGACCGCGAGATCGATCACCAGCTCGTGCTGCGCGCCCAGCGCGGTGACAAGCTTGCCTTCGAGCTGCTGGTGAACAAGTACGAGCGGAAGTTGCAGCGTCTGCTGTCGAGGCTGGTGCGTGACCCGGCAGAAGTCGAGGACGTCACCCAGGAAGCGTTCATCAAGGCCTATCGCGCGCTTCCGACCTTCCGTGGAGAAAGTGCTTTCTACACATGGCTCTACCGGATCGGCATCAATACCGCGAAGAACTACCTGACTGCCCAGGGCCGCAAGGCGCCGGCAACGGTGGACATCGACCCCGAGGATGCCGAGTCGGCCAGCGAGAACGACCTGGCTCGGGACACGAACACGCCGGAGCAGGAGATGATGAGTCGGCAGGTCGCCGAAACGGTGAATGCGGCGATGGACGCACTGCCGGAGGAACAGCGCTCGGCGATCATGCTGCGCGAGATCGAAGGCATGAGCTACGACGAGATCGCGGCGATCATGAACTGTCCGATCGGCACCGTTCGTTCGCGGATCTTCCGTGCCCGAGAGGCGATCGCCGATCAGCTGCGCCCTTTGCTGGGCACCCACAAGGACCGGAGGTGGTGAGATGAAAGACGTCTCTGCCCTGATGGACGGTGAACTGGAACGCAAGCGGGTTCGCTCGACGATCACCCGGCTCGAGGACCAGGACGATCTGCGCGATGCATGGGCGACGTTCCACGTGATCCGTGACACGCTCCAGGGCAATGCGATCGGCCCCTCGCGGTTCACCGAGAAGTTCCACGAGCGGCTCGAACAGGAGCCGGTGCCTGCGGTGCCCTCATGGCGTGCGCAGCTGCCACGGATGCGGACGATGCTGCTGACCGGGCTCGGCGGGGTGCTGCTGGTCGGTTCCGTGGCCTGGCTGGTGAATCGGGACGGTCCTGCGGCGCCCGGGAGAGGCGATCCGCGGCCTGCGCCGTTCGTCGACGGCGGCCTGAACGATTCCGTGGCGATCGAGTTCGCGATGGCGCACCGGCAGCTCGTCCCGGCATTCATGGCGGCCCCGGCCGCCGCCGGCCCTGCGGATGTGCCGGTGGCCAGCGATGGCGTCGAGCGGAAAGGCGGACCGCGATGAAGGCGTTTGCCGCCCCGGGCGCCTGGGTGCTCGCGTTGCTGCTGCTGTTGCCCATCGCCTCGCCCGGGGCATCGGCTGCAGTGCCGGCGGACGCGAACGGTTGGCTGGTTCGCGCCGCCACGGCCGCCCGCACCACGAACTACAGCGGCGTCTATGTCTACACCTGCGCGGGCATCACTGAAACGGCGCGCGTGACCCGCATCCGGAACGCCAGCGGCGATGCAGAGCGCATCGAGTCGCTGGACGGCCTGCGGCGGGAGGTCGTGCGGCGGGGCGACGAGATCCATTATTTCTTCGGCGATTCCAGGACCGTCCGCGTCGACCGCCGGGTATCCGGCCGCAGCTTCCCCGACTTCCTCCCCCAGGATCCCTCCGGGCTCGCGGCGCACTATGTCGTCGAGTTCGGCGCGGCTGACCGTGCCGCCGGTCGGCCGGTACAGGTCATCCGCTTGCGGGCAAAGGATGGCAGCCGCTACACCCACGAGATCTGGGCCGACCGGCAGACGGGCCTGCCGGTGAAGCGCCGGGTCATCGACGAGCGCGGCGACATCGTCGAGCAGTTCGTGTTCACGGAACTGTCGATCGGCGATCGCGTGAATCCGCGCCAGGCGATGCCCAGCCGCCGCAGCGGGTATGCCGGCTGGAAGGTCGAGAACACGTCGGTCGAAGCAGTGGCGGCGACCGATGCAAAGGCCACGCGGTTCCCTGAACCGCGGATCCTCCCGGCGGGCTTCGTCAAGGTGGCACAGGTCTCCCGCACGCTTCCCGGGCACGACCGGCCGGTGATGCAGGCGGTGTACAGTGACGGCGTGGCCACCCTGTCCCTCTTCGTCGATCCGGACGTCGCCCGGGTCGCCGGGCATGAGGGATCCAGCCAGCGTGGTGCGCTGGCCGTGATCACCCGCGCAATGGGAGACCGAGCCGTGATCGCCGTGGGGGAAGTGCCCGCGGCAACGCTGCGCAAGGTGGCCGAGTCGGTCGGACCTTCGGCACAACGCTGACGCCGCTGGCGATGCAGCAGGCGGCGGGCAGGGGTGCGAGGCTTGTTTTTGCCGGGCACGGCGCCTATGTTCCGAAGCGCCGCCCGATCCGGCGCAGACGCCCGGCCGCGTCGCGCGGCTGTGTCCGCCGCACATGCCCGATCCCCACCGTAGCCATGGTTGCCAAATGACTCGTTGCCTTGCCTGCATTTCACTTTCCAGCCCGTTCTTCAGGACGGTCGTGAAACCCTGCGCCGGTTTTGCGGCCCTGCTCGTGGTTGCCTTCTTCCTCGCACTGCTGTCGCCAGCGGCTCCGGTCCGCGCGCAGGTGGTCCTCCCGGATTTCGCCGACCTGGTCGACCGGCAGGGTGGTGCGGTGGTGAACATCTCCACGACCCAGACCGTGCGGGGCGGTGGCCGGGGACTGCCCCAGTTCCCGAACATCCCCGAAGATGACCCCTTCTTCGAGTTCTTCCGACGATTCCTGCCGCCGAACCCCGGATCGCCCGGCCCGCGGGATCTGGAATCCCGGTCGCTCGGCTCGGGCTTCATCATCAGTACCGACGGATTCATCCTGACCAATGCACATGTCGTCGAAGGTGCCGACGACATCACGGTGCGCCTGACCGACAAGCGCGAATTCAAGGCGAAGCTGATCGGTGCCGATCGCAGGACGGACATCGCGCTGCTGAAGATCGACGCGACCGGCTTGCCACGCGTGGCGCTGGGCGATCCGAACCGGTTGCGGGTCGGGGAATGGGTGGTCGCCATCGGGTCGCCGTTCGGCTTCGACAACAGCGTGACCGCCGGCATCGTGAGCGCCAAGGGCAGGGCGCTGCCGCAGGAAAACTTCGTGCCGTTCATCCAGACGGATGTCGCGATCAACCCGGGAAACTCCGGCGGTCCGCTGTTCAACCTTCGTGGCGAGGTGATCGGCATCAACTCGCAGATCTACAGCCGTACCGGAGGTTTCATGGGGTTGTCGTTTGCAATCCCGATCGACGTGGCCATGGACGTCGTGTCCCAACTGCGCAGCACCGGACGCGTCGCCCGTGGGCGCATCGGCGTGGTCATCCAGGAGGTGACCAAGGAACTGGCCGAGTCGTTCGGCCTCAAGAAGCCGATGGGTGCGCTCGTCAACTCGCTCGAGAAGGGCGGTCCGGCGCAGGCCGGCGGCATCGAACCGAGCGACATCATCCTGCGTTTCGACGGCAAGGCGGTGAACGCGTCCGGCGACCTGCCGCGCATCGTCGCAGCCACGCGACCCGGCAGCCGGGTGACGGTCGAGGTCTGGCGCAAGGGGCAGGCACGCGAACTGACCGTCGTCGTTGCGGATACCCCCGACGAGAAGTCCGGTCCGCGCGGGCAGCAGCGCGGCCAGCCCGGGCCGCAGGGACCCCAGGGACAGGCGCCGGCGGTGCCGCCGAACAATGCGGCACGGCCGGGTGCGCGCCAGGGGCTGTCCGTCATCGATCTGACCGCAGAGCAGCGGACCCAACTGCGCCTCTCGGCCGGCGTTCTCGTCGAGGAAGCGCAGGGCAATGCTGCACGGGCGGGGATCCGGCGCGGAGACGTGGTTGTCGCGATCAACAATGTCGAGATCAAGACCGCCGAGCAGTTCGGCGCGCTGATGGCCCAGTTCGAGCGGGGGCGCAACGTCGCCCTCCTTGTGCGCCGCGGCGAGAATTCCATCTACATCCCCCTGCGCATCGAGCCCAACAGCTGATTCGGCCCCCCCGGCGGCGAGCAAAACTCGCTGCCGGACCTCGCAGGCATTTCAATAGACTGCGATTTCTGCTACGATTCAGGGTGTTAAGTGGGCTGCGGCCCATTTTTCATTTGTGCGCCGGTTTCCCGCGCCGCGGCGGTCTTTGTTCGCCCGCTCGTGGCTGCGTCGCGTGCGGCCGTCCGACCCTGTCGAACGGCCCCCCATCTTCATTTCCAGAGTTCCTGCTGCCCCGACGATGACTGTCACTGCCTCCGTATCCCACGTGGTCGAAACCGCCCTTGGCGGGCTCGGGTACGAACTGGTCGACCTCGAGTTCGGCCAGGGGCGTTCGCGGCTGCTGCGCGTCTTCATCGACAAGCCCGAAGGCATCGGCCTCGAAGACTGCGAGCGGGTGAGCAAGCACCTGACGCAGCTGTTCGCGGTGGAGTCGATCGATTACGACCGGCTGGAGATATCGTCCCCGGGCCTGGACAGGCCGCTCAGGAAGGTTGCCGATTTCATTCGCTTCGCCGGTGAACAGGCGAAGGTCACGATGCGCGCGCCGGTCTCTGGCCGGCGCAATTTCACCGGCGCGATTCGCGCGGCAGACGAGCTTGCGATAGAGCTCGACGTCGAAGGTCAACCGGTCAGGCTGGAGTTCGCGAATCTCGATCGCGCCCGGCTCGTGCCGAAGCTGTAGTGGAGGGTTTGATATGAGTCGCGACATCCTGCTGATGGTCGACGCGCTGGCGCGCGAGAAGAATGTCGAGCGCGAGATCGTCTTCACCGCGCTCGAGATGGCGCTTGCCTCGGCGACCAAGAAGCGCTTCAAGGAAGACGTCGACGTTCGCGTGGCGATCGACCGCGAGACGGGCGACTACAGCGCGTTCCGCCGCTGGCTCGTCGTGCCCGACGAGACCGATGAAGTGATCATGGACCAGCAGTACCTGCTGTCCGAGGCGAAGGAAGAACAGCCCGACATCGATGTCGGCGGCTACATCGAGCAGGCGCTCGAGCCGGTGGACTTCGGCCGCATCGGCGCGCAGGCCGCCAAGCAGGTCATCCTGCAGAAGATCCGCGATGCCGAGCGCGAGCAGATCCTGAGCGACTTCCTGGCGCGCAAGGAGCATCTCGTGTCGGGGGCGATCAAGCGTCTCGAGCGCGGCAACGCGATCATCGAGACCGGCCGCCTCGAGGCGGTGCTGCCGCGCGACCAGATGATCCCGAAGGAGAACCTGCGGGTCGGCGACCGCGTGCGGGCATGCCTGCTGCGCATCGACCGCGGCGTGCGCGGGCCGCAGCTGATCCTGTCCCGCGTGTCGCCCGAGTTCCTGATCCGATTGTTCCAGCTGGAAGTGCCCGAGATCGAGGAGGGCCTGCTCGAGATCAAGTCGGCCGCACGCGACCCGGGTGTGCGCGCGAAGATCGCCGTCAAGTCCAACGACCAGCGGATCGATCCCATCGGCACCTGCGTCGGCATGCGTGGTTCGCGCGTGCAGGCGGTGACCGGGGAACTCGCCGGCGAGCGCGTCGACATCATCCTGTGGTCCGCCGATCCTGCCCAGTTCGTGATCAACGCGCTGGCGCCCGCCGACGTCAGCAGCATCGTCGTCGACGAAGAGAAGCACACGATGGACATCGTCGTGGACGGCGAGAACCTGCCGCAGGCGATCGGGCGCGGCGGCCAGAACGTCCGCCTGGCGAGCGAGTTGACCGGCTGGCAGCTGAACATCATGACGCTGGACGAGTCGCAGCGGAAGAAGGAGCAGGAGACCGCTTCCGTGCGCGCGCTGTTCATGGAGCGCCTCGACGTCGACCAGGAGGTCGCCGACATCCTGGTCGAGGAAGGTTTCGGCACGCTCGAAGAGATCGCCTACGTGCCGATCAGCGAGATGCTCGAGATCGAATCGTTCGACGAGGACACGGTCAACGAGCTTCGCACGCGCGCCCGCAACGCCCTGCTCACCGAGGCGATCGCCAGCGAAGAGCAGGTCGGCCACGATGTCGAAGACCTGCTGACGCTCGAGGGAATGGACAACGCGACGGCGCGGCAACTGGCGCGTAGCGGCGTGAAGACCAAGGACGACCTGGCCGACCTGGCGGTCGACGACCTGGTCGAGATCACCCAGATGGACGCCGACCGCGCGAAGGATCTGATCATGGCGGCACGCGCGCCATGGTTCGCGGAGCAGGCGAACTAGTCGGTACCGAGGCAGAGAACACCTGCGGGCGAACAGCCCGGACACGGCAGCCGTGCGCAAAACCAGGCGGGATGATCCCGCCGACCGGAGCATCAGATGGCAGAAATGAACGTTTCCCAATTCGCGAAAGAGCTGGGCGTGCAACCGGCACTTCTGCTCGAGCAGTTGCAGGCCGCCGGCGTGAGCCGGCCGCTCGCGGAGAACGCCCCGCTGACCGAACAGGACAAGACCCAGTTGCTCGATTACCTGCGCCGCGCGCATGGAGCGAACGACAGCAAGGGCAAGATCACGCTGACCCGCAAGCAGACGACGGAGATCAAGAAGGCCGACTCCACCGGACGGCCGCGCACGATCCAGGTCGAAGTCCGCAAGAAGCGGGTGTTCGTCAAGCGCGACGCAAACGAGGCCGTCCCGCTGGCGGATGCCGCGGCTCCCGCCGCACCCGAGATGGCCGAGGAAGCTGCCGCGGTCGTGATGCCGGTCGCCGAGCCGATGCCGATGCCGGAGCCCGAGCCGGATCCGGTCGTCGCCGCGGCGCCCGAACCGGAACCCGAGCCTGAGCCGGCACCCGCACTCGAACCCGAACCCGCCCCGGAACCGGCGGCCGGTCCGGATGCCGCGCCAGAGGCTGCGGCGTCGCCCGATGCGCCGGCTGCGACCCCTGCACCTGCCGTTCGCACGGCGGCGCGGCGGACCGGTCCCGTGCTCGATGCCGCCGAACTGGCGCTGCGCGAAGCCGAGGCGAAGCGGGCCGAGGCACTCGCCGCGCGGCAGGTGGCCGAGATCAAGGCGAAGCAGGAGGCTGAGGCCCGCCGCCGGCAGGCCGCGGCCGCGGCGGCGACGGCCGCCGCGCAACCGGCACCTCCGGCCGCGGCGCCGGTGGCGGCCGCCAGGCCGGCTGTCGAGCAACTCGCACCGACCCAGCCGGGCACCCTCCACAAGCCGATCGTCAAGCCCGAAGACAGGGCAGCCAAGGCCGAGAAGAAGACGGCGAAGAAGAAGGAAGTCACGCCGTGGCAGGATCCGAACCTGAAGCGGCGTTCGATCAAGACGCGCGGCGACGTGATGGGCGCGCACGGCTGGCGCGGCGGGCGCGGGCCGGGTGGCCGTGGTCGCGGTGACGACGAGGGCAGCGGTTTCAACACGCCGGATCCCGTCGTGCACGAGGTGCTGGTGCCCGAGACGATCACCATCGGGGCGCTCGCGCAGAAGATGTCGATCAAGGCTGCAGAGGTCATCAAGCACCTGATGAAGCTCGGCACGATGGCGACCATCAACCAGGTGCTCGACCAGGAAACCGCGATGATCCTGGTCAGCGAACTCGGCCACGTAGCCAAGCCGGCGAAGCTCGACGACCCGGAAGCCTTCCTGGTCGAAGCCCAGCCCCATGCCGAACTCGTGCTCGAGCCGCGTGCACCGGTGGTGACCGTCATGGGCCACGTGGACCACGGCAAGACCTCGCTGCTCGACTACATCCGCCGTACCCGCGTGGCCAGCGGTGAAGCGGGCGGCATCACCCAGCACATCGGCGCGTACCATGTCGAGACGCCGCAGGGCATCATCACCTTCCTCGACACGCCGGGCCATGAAGCCTTCACGGCGATGCGTGCCCGCGGCGCGAAGGCGACCGACGTCGTGGTCCTCGTGGTGGCGGCCGACGATGGCGTGATGCCGCAGACGATCGAGGCGGTGCGCCATGCCAAGGCGGCGCAGGTGCCGCTGCTGGTCGCCGTCAACAAGATCGACAAGCCGGAATCCAACGTCGAGCGGATCAAGCAGGAACTCGCCGCGCAGGAAGTCGTGCCGGAAGACTGGGGTGGCGACACGCAGTTCATCGAGGTGTCGGCGAAGACCGGGCAGGGCATCGACAAGCTGCTCGAGGGCCTGCTGCTGCAGGTCGAGATCCTGGAACTGAAGGCGGCGCGCAACGCGCCGGCGCGTGGCCTCGTGATCGAGGCCCGGCTCGACAAGGGCCGCGGCCCGGTGGCCACCGTGCTGGTGCAGTCGGGCACGCTCAAGCGCGGCGACGTGATCCTGGCGGGCACCTCGTTCGGCAAGGTGCGCGCGATGCTCGACGAGAACGGCAAGCCGGTGAACGAAGCCGGTCCGTCGATACCGGTCGAGATCCAGGGCCTGTCCGACATCCCGAGCGCGGGCGAAGAGGTCGTGGCGCTTTCCGACGAACGCCGCGCGCGCGAGATCGCGCTGTTCCGGCAGGGCAAGTTCCGCGACGTGCGCCTTGCGAAGCAGCAGTCGGCGAAGCTCGAGAACCTGTTCGACAACGTTGGTGAAGGAGCGGCGAAATCCCTCGCGCTGGTCATCAAGGCCGACGTGCAGGGTTCGGCCGAGGCCCTGGTGCAGTCGCTGCTGAAGCTGTCCACCGAGGAAGTGAAGGTCACGATCGTGCACAGCGCGGTCGGTGCGATCACCGAATCGGACGTGAACCTGGCCCTTGCCTCGCGCGCGGTGGTGGTCGGCTTCAACACGCGCGCCGATGCCACCGCCCGCAAGCTGATCGAGAGTTCGGGCGTCGACGTGCGCTACCACGACATCATCTATGACGTGGTCGACGAGGTGAAGGCCGCGCTGTCCGGCATGCTCACGCCGGATCGCAAGGAGTCGATCCTCGGCCTGGTCGAGATCCGCCAGGTGTTCCGCATCTCGAAGGTCGGCGTGGTCGCCGGCTGCTACGTGACCGAAGGCCTGATCAAGCGGGGTGCACAGATCCGGCTGCTGCGCGACAGCGTGGTCGTGTACACCGGCGAGCTCGATTCCCTGAAGCGATTCAAGGACGACGTGCGCGAAGTCAAGTCCGGGTTCGAGTGCGGCCTGTCGCTCAAGAACTACAACGACATCCAGGTCGGCGACCAGCTCGAGGCGTTCGAAGTGGTCGAAGTCGAGCGCACGCTGTAGTGCCGCGTTCGAACCCCAGGGCCCGGCGGGTAGCCGAACAGATCCAGCGTGAACTGTCCGGCCTGATCCGCCTCGACCTGGACGACCCTCGGGTCGGACTGGTCACGATCACCGATGTCGAGGTGACCGGCGACCTGGCGCATGCGAAGGTGTTCTTCACCGTCCTCGACGAGCACGGTACCCGTGTCAAGGCCGAGCCGGGTGCGGTGGCTGCCGCCGGAGGCGAAGCTGCGGAACCCAAGGCGGACACGCTGGCCGGGCTGCAGCGTGCCGCCGGCTTCCTGCGCGCCCAGCTGGGCCACCGACTGCTGCTGCGCAGCGTGCCCCAGCTGCACTTCACCTATGACGAATCGGTCGAGCGCGGCGTGCGGTTGTCGCGGCTGATCGACCAGGCGAACGACACCGGTTCGCGGTCCTGACCGGGGTTTGCTGACCATGGCTGCAGCCAAGTCCGGCACCGGCGTGCAGCGGCGCCGGGCACCGACCGTCGACATCGACGGTGTCGTGCTGCTGGACAAGCCGGAGGGGCTCAGTTCGAACGCCGCCCTGCAGCGCGCCCGTCGCTGCTTCAGTGCAGCCAAGGCAGGGCATACCGGAACCCTCGATCCGATGGCTACCGGGCTCCTGCCGGTCTGCCTCGGCGACGCGACCAAGTTTTCGCAGGGGCTGCTCGACGCAGACAAGGCTTACCTTGCCACGGCGCTGCTCGGGATCGCCACCGACACCGGCGACCGGGAAGGGCAGGTGGTTGCCGAACGTCCGGTCGCAGCGACCCTGGCGCAGGTGCAGGCCGCCCTGGCTTCTCTCACCGGCCCGCTCGAGCAGGTGCCGCCCATGTACAGCGCCCTGAAGCACCAGGGACAGCCGCTGTATGCCATCGCACGGGCCGGCGGCGACGTGGTCCGCGCCGCGCGCAGCATCCGCATCCATCGGCTGGAACTGATCGAGTGGGACAGTCCGCGCCTGACGTTCCAGGTGTCCTGCAGCAAGGGTACGTACGTGCGCACGCTGGCGGAGCAGATTGCCGAGCGGCTCGGTACGGTGGCGCACCTCGTCGCCCTGCGTCGCACGGCGGTGGGGCCGTTCACCCTGGACGCCGCAGTGACGCTGGCAGACCTCGAGGCCACCGCGCCCGAGCAGCGGACGGGGCACCTGCATCCGGCCGACACGCTGGTGCAGGCGCTGCCGATGCTGACGCTCGGCACCGACAGCGCGCTCGGCGTGTTGCAGGGCCGGACCCTGGATCCCTGCCCGGGGCAGGCTGACCAGCCGGCGGAGACGCTGGTGCGACTCTACGGTCCGGGAGATCTGCCGGGCGTCAGGGGTCAGACAATCGCGGGTGTGCGCGGCCCTGCCTTTCTCGGCCTGGGGATGCTGGAAGGCGGGGAAAGGGGGCTCCTTCGCCTGCGTCCGGTACGGCTGATCGCCCATGCGCCGCCACGTCCGGCGGCGAAGAATGTGCCGTCCGCGATGCCATCGGACGAAACCGCTTGAGTGCCCCCCTGATTTCAAAGTAAAATCCGGGGCTTTTCTATTCAACCAAACACATCTGGGGCTTTTCATTTCCATGGCTCAAACCGCAGAACAGAAGGCCGTTGTCGTCAAGGAGTACCAGCGTGGTACGGCCGACACCGGTTCGTCGGAAGTCCAGGTTGCGCTGCTGACCGCGCGCATCAACGACCTGACTTCCCACTTCCAGAAGAACATGAAGGACCACCACTCGCGCCGTGGCCTGCTGAAGATGGTCAGCAAGCGGCGCAAGCTGCTCGATTACCTGAAGGATCGCGATCTCGCCCGCTACCGCGGCCTGATCGAACGCCTCGGGCTGCGCAAGTAGAGACCCTGATGGCCGCACGCGATGCCTGCGGCCATGTCGGGGCGTGGATGCGTCCGTCCGCGCCGCACGGTCATGGCCAGCGGGCCATGCGAGCGGCAGGGACGGCATGCCACGCCAGAGGTCGCCTGGAACGAACTGCAGTCAGGGCGTGGATGACCTCTTCCCGGATCCCCCAACTCCCTGCTCATCGATGATGAGCCTTATCTGAGTTCGAAAGGTCGACCTTGAATCCAGTGCGCAAAACCCTGCAATGGGGCCGGCATACGCTGACCCTCGAAACCGGCGAGATCGCCCGCCAGTCCGACGGCGCCGTGATGGTGAACATGGACGACACGGTGGTGCTGGTCACCGTCGTGGGCAAGCGGCAGGCCGATCCGGGCAAGGATTTCTTCCCGCTGACCGTCGACTACCAGGAGCGCACCTATGCCGCGGGCAAGATCCCCGGCGGCTTCTTCAAGCGCGAAGGCCGTCCTTCCGAGAAGGAGATCCTGACCTCGCGCCTGATCGACCGTCCGATCCGTCCGCTGTTCCCGGAAGGTTTCTTCAACGAAGTGCAGGTCGTGGCGACGGTGATGTCGTCGAACAGCGAAGTCGACTCCGACATCCTGGCGATGATCGGCACCTCGGCTGCGCTGGCGGTGTCGGGCATTCCCTTCGAGGGTCCGATCGGCGCCGCGCGCGTCGGCTACGCCAACGGCGAATACCTGCTCAACCCCACGCTGACCGAACTCAAGACCTCGCAATTGAACCTGGTGGTGGCCGGCACCTCGCAGGCCGTGCTGATGGTCGAGTCGGAAGCGCTGGAACTGACCGAAGACGTGATGCTCGGCGCGGTGGTCTACGGCCACCAGCAGATGCAGCAGGTCATCGATGCGATCAACGAGCTGGCCGACGAAGCCGGCAAGCCGCACTGGGACTGGACGCCGCCGGCCAAGGATGAAGCACTGGTCGCCCGGATGCGCGGAATGGTCGAAGGCGACCTGCGTGCCGCCTATGCCATCCGCGAGAAGCAGGCCCGTTCGAAGCTGGTCTATTCGATCCGCGACAAGACCATCGCCGCGCTGTCCGAAGGCGCGGATGCCCCGTCCTCCCAGATGCTCAAGGGCATCTTCGGCGACATCGAGTCGGGCATCGTGCGCAACCAGGTGCTGTCCGGCGAGCCGCGCATCGACGGCCGCGACACCCGTACCGTGCGTCCGATCAACATCCGCACCGGCCTGCTGCCGCGTGCCCACGGTTCGGCGCTGTTCACCCGCGGCGAGACGCAGGCGCTGGTGGTCGCCACCCTCGGGACGTCGCGCGACGAGCAGATCATCGACGCGTTGCAGGGCGAGTACCACGACCGCTTCATGATGAACTACAACATGCCGCCCTACGCCACCGGAGAGACCGGTCGCGTCGGTTCGCCGAAGCGGCGCGAGATCGGCCATGGCCGCCTGGCCAAGCGCGCACTGCTGGCCGTGCTGCCGACGCCGGAAGAGTTCGCCTATTCGTTCCGCGTCGTGTCCGAGATCACCGAATCGAATGGTTCGAGCTCGATGGCATCCGTCTGCGGTGGCTGCCTGGCACTGATGGACGCGGGCGTGCCGGTCAAGGCGCATGTCGCTGGCATCGCGATGGGCCTGATCAAGGAAGGCAACCGCTTCGCGGTGCTGACCGACATCCTGGGCGACGAGGACCACCTCGGCGACATGGACTTCAAGGTGGCAGGTACCGAACAGGGCATCACCGCGCTGCAGATGGACATCAAGATCACCGGCATCACCAAGGAGATCATGAACGTCGCCCTGCACCAGGCGCGCGAGGCACGGATGCACATCCTCGGTGCCATGCGCGATTCGATGTCGACGGCGCGTGAAGAGATCTCCAACTTCGCACCGCGCATGATCACCATGAAGATCAAGCCGGAGAAGATCCGCGACGTGATCGGCAAGGGTGGGGCCGTCATCCGTGCGCTGACCGAAGAGACCGGGACGTCCATCGACATTGGCGAAGATGGCACCGTGACCATCGCCAGCGTCTCGGCCGAAGGCAGCGCGCTGGCCAAGAAGCGGATCGAAGAGATCACCGCCGACGTGGAAGTGGGTCGCATCTACGAGGGCACCGTCCTGAAGCTGCTGGATTTCGGCGCGATCGTCAGCGTGCTTCCCGGCAAGGATGGCCTGCTGCACATCTCGCAGATCGCCAACGAGCGCGTCGCCAACGTGTCCGACCACCTGAAGGAGGGGCAGTCGGTGCGCGTGAAGGTGCTCGAGGCCGACGAGAAGGGTCGGCTGCGACTGAGCATGAAGGCAGCCGCGGCGGACGCCCCCGCTGCCTGAGGGCGGTCGGCGGGACGAAAAAAGCCGGGCGATCGCCCGGCTTTTTTTTCGTCCCATGCGCCTTCGGCGCAAAGCTTCGCCCGCTACTTGGCGATCTGCCGTTCGCGCATCTCGTCCAGCGTCTTGCAATCGATGCACAGCGTCGCGGTGGGGCGTGCCTCGAGTCGCTTCAGGCCGATCTCGATGCCGCAGCTCTCGCAGAAGCCGTAATCGCCCGAGTCGATGCGTGCGATCGTCTCGTCGATCTTCTTGATCAGCTTGCGCTCGCGGTCCCGGTGGCGCAGTTCCAGCGCCATGTCGGATTCCTGGCTGGCGCGGTCATTGGGATCGGCGAAGATGGTGGCTTCGTCCTGCATCATCTGCACCGTACGGTCGATGTCGAGAGACAGCTCGCTCTTCACCGACGCAAGGATCTTGCGGAAGTGGTCGAGCTGCTTCGCGTTCATGTACTCCTCGTCCTTCTTGGGCTTGTAAGGAGCAACCTTGTTCTGGAAATCGACTGCCATGATCCCTCCGGGAGTCACGAGGGCGCCGCCTTCGCCGCGGCCGGGGCACCTGAAAGACAGGGCTCCCGTCCAGGGCTGGCCACGCCAACCAGTAGAAAAGTAATCGGGCTTGATAGCATGAACTCATTTCGCCCGCAAGCGTCGATGGAGCAAGGATCGCGCCCGACCTGGGGAAGGGCGACGGGCCCGCAGTCGAGTAGAATCGACGCATCGGGTGCCCGTAGCTCAACCGGATAGAGCACCGGCCTTCTAAGCCGGCGGTTGCGCGTTCGAGTCGCGCCGGGCACGCCAGCGGATGCATGCGAGGACGGCGAGCCGGCCCCGCCTGCAAAAATCGACTGTCCGGTGGTCGCGCCCGGGCCGAACGGTCGCTATAATCGCCGGCTGGTCAGGTCAGTGGTGGCTGTAGCTCAGCTGGTAGAGTCCCGGATTGTGATTCCGGTTGTCGCGGGTTCGAGTCCCGTCAGCCACCCCACCCCCACGCAGCCCCCGCGCCGCCTCGCGCGGCAACGCACATGTCGGCACGGCGCGCGGGTGCGTCAGTTTCGGGCTCGCCGCGCTTTTTGGCTATCCTTCCCGTCCGAACATGACGAGGCAAGGCAAACCAGATGGCTACGCTGCTGAAGGAAGCGCATGTGCGCGAACTGCTGACCATGGCCGCTGCACTGCCCGCGGTCGAGCAGTCGTTCCGGGACGTGTCGACCGGCGACGCAGTGAACGTCCCGCGCAGCCGTGGCGCGCTCAAGGGCGCTACGGTGAACGCGATGGGGGCCATCTCCAGCGCACTGGACCTGATGGCGATGAAGGTCTACCCGATCGTGCGCCAGGACATCACGGTCGGCTCCAGCTTCCAGGTGCTCTGCTGGCGCATCTCGACCGGTGCGCTGGTCGGCGTGCTCGAGGCTGAACTGCTGGCCCAGATCCGGACCGGAGCGGCGAGCGGCGTCGCGACGCGCTTCATGGCGCGTCCGGACAGCCGCGTGATGACGCTCTTCGGCGCCGGATGGCAGGCGCGCGCGCAACTCGAGGCGATCCGTCTCGTGCTGCCGTCGCTTGAACGGGTGAACGTGGTCAGCCGCTCCCCGGAACGGGTCGCGTCCTTCATCGCCGAGATGGGCGCGGTGCTCGGTGCCGGTGCGCCGGCGCTGGTACCGGCGATGGACGTGGAGGCCGCCGTACGCGAAGCGGACGTGGTCACCACGATCACCGGATCCAGGGTGCCGCTGTTCGACGGTGCATGGCTGTCGCCGGGCGTGCATGTGAATGCCGCCGGCTCGAATTTCGCCGAGAAGCGCGAACTCGATGCGCTCGCCGTGGAGCGCGCCGCGCGCATCGTCGCCGACGACGTGAATGTCGCGCGACTGGAAAGCGGTGACCTGATCGCCGCCCCCGGGTTCGACTGGAGCCGGGTGGTACCGCTGTCGGACGTGGTTGGCGGTCGCTCGACAGGCCGCGGGGCCGTGGACGAGATCACGCTGTTCGAATCCCACGGACTCGGGCTGGAAGACCTCGCGGTGGCAGCCGTCCTGCTCGACCAGGCTGCCAGCCGCGGGATCGGCATCGACATACCCGTGCAATGAGCCGGCTGTCCCTGCCGGGCAGCGCTACACTCGACATCCTGCAGACACCTCGCCCCGCCTGCACAGCCAACCACCGGAGCCAGCATCCATGCGCAGCGACAGCCTGATCGGTCTTTCTCCTGCAGTCCCGCGCGCGGCATCCTGCGTCGGCCTGTGCGTCGCGCTGCTGCTCGGCAGCGCCGGGGCAATGGCTGCGGAGGCAGCCAGGTTCCCGGTGCAACCGATGCGCATGCTGGTCGGCTTCGCGCCAGGCAGCCTGACCGACATCCTGGCGCGTACGGTCGGCCAGAAGATGACCGAGAACTGGGGCCAGCAGGTGGTGGTCGACAATCGTCCCAGCGGAGGCGGCGTGGTGGCCTCGCAGACGATGATCGCGGCGAACCCGGACGGCCACACGATGCTGATGGTGTCCGCGCAGCATGCGATCAGTGCCACGCTGTTCTCGAAGCTGCCCTACGACACCGTGCGTGACTTCGCCGGCATCTCGCAGGTGGTCACTGGTGCACACGTACTGGCGGCCAGCAAGGATCTCGGCGTCAAGTCGGTCAAGGAACTGATCGCGGCGGCGAAGGCGAAGCCCGGCCAGATCAGCTATGGCTCGGCCGGCGTCGGCAGCGGCGCGCATATCAACGGCGAGATGTTCAACCTGGAAGCCGGCATCAACGCACCGTACATCCCCTACAAGGGCCCGCTGGAGGCCATGAACGACGTGATCAGCGGGCGGATCGGCTTCACCTGGCTGTCCCTGGGCGTGGCGGCCCCGTTCATCCGCGATGGACGCGTCATCGGCCTGGGCGTCAGTACCCCGAAGCGTTCCCCGATGTTCCCGAACCTGCCGACGGTGGGCGAGGGCCTGCCCGGCCATGAGTTCGACCAGTGGTTCGGCCTGCTTGGCAATGCAAAGGCGCCACGCGCGGTGATCAACCAGGTGTCCAGGGAAGTCGCCCGCATAGTGCAGTTGCCGGATGTTCGCGAACGGCTGCAGAATCTCGGCACCGATCCGAAGTCGAGCACGCCGGAGGAGTTCGACCGGTTCATCCGTTCGCAGATCGACCGGCTGGGCAAGGTGATCAAGGCTGCGGGCATCAAGACCGAGTAAGGCGCTGCGCCGATCCGTGGCCGGACAGCCGCCGGGACGGTGGAAACCTCGGGGCACAACGACAAGGGGAAAGACTCGATGCTCGACCTGGTGATCAGGGGGAACAAGGTGGTGACGCCGATGGGCGCGGGTGCCTTCGACGTGGCCATCCAGGGCGAGAAGATCGTCGCCGTGGCCAGCGCCGGCACGTACGAGGCCGGTGCCACGCGCAGGCTGATCGACGCCGGCGACCGCATCGTGATGCCGGGCGGCATCGATCCGCACGTGCACTGCCTGTGGCACGTACCCAACCCCGATGGCACGGCCGGCTTCTCCGATCCACCGGAGACGGTGAGCCGGGCGGCGCTGCATGGCGGTACCACGACCCTCATCGATTTCGTGCGCTGGACCCACGGCAACACGCTGCCGCAGGCGATCGCACGGCGCGACCAGGACTGGGTCGGCAAGTGCTTCTGCGACTACAGCTACCACCTGATGGTCGAAGGCCAGTTGCCGCCGGAACTGTTCGGGCAGATCGCAGACGCGATCCGCGATGGCTATCCGACGATCAAGATCTTCACCACCGACATCACCCCCAGCCGCAAGGGCCGGATGGTCGACTTCGGCGACATCTGGGAAGTGTTCCAGGTCGTTGCAAGGGAAGGCGGCATGTGCGTGATGCACGGCGAGGACAACGACATCGTCATGCACATGTACGAGAAGCTGATCCGCGAGGGCCGCACCCACTTCCGCTACCTGCCCGAGGTGCACAACACGCTGTCGGAAGACCTGTCGTTCCGGCGCGTGATTCGCCTGGCGGAAAGCGTGCCGGGGAAGGCAGCCATCTATTTCATGCATGTCAGCGCCGCCACCGGCGTCGAGGCGATCCGCGAGGCGCGCGCGAAGGGCAGCCCGGTCTATGGCGAGACGCTGCACCAGTACATGCTTTTCAACGCCGACGACTACCTGCGCCCGAACGGCCAGATGTACCACACGTATCCGTCGCTGAAGTCGCAGGCGGACCAGCAGGCGTTGTGGAGTGGCGCGACGGATGGATCGCTGCAGACGGTGGCCACCGACGAGCTCTGCTGTTCGCTGGCGACCAAGGTCCAGGGCAGCCGCTTCGACGACACCACCGGCGGCAACTCCGGCGTCGAGCCGAGGCTCGCAGTGATGTACACCGAGATGGTGGGCAAGCGCGGCTGGTCGCTCGAGAAGTTCGTCGACCTCACCTCGACCAACGCGGCGCGGCTGATGGGACTGTACCCGCGCAAGGGTGCGCTCGCGCCCGGCAGCGATGCGGACATCACGGTGCTCGACCCGGCGCTGCGGCGCACGGTGCGCAACGAGTTCCTGCATGAATCCGACTATTCGCCCTGGGAGGGGCACGAGGTGCATGCCTGGCCGGTGCTGACGGTCGCGCGCGGCAAGGTCGTGGTGGAGGAGGGCCGGTTCACCGCGGAACTGGGTGACGGGCAATACCTGAAGCGCACCCTCGACCCTGCGCTCCTGGCTGGCGCGGGCCTGCGCCCGCGGTGAGCGTCACCGAACAGCCTCCCGTGGCGGCCCGTGCTGCGCTGGTCGTCCTGGTGCGCGAAAGCCTCGGCCTGTGGGGCGTCGATGCGACGGTCGTCGCGGCATCCGGCCCCGAGCAAGGCCCGGTCGCCGCGCCATCTGCCGCTGCAATGGCGGAACTGCTCCGCATCGACGGTCCCGGTCCACTGTGCCTGTCGATCGCAGCCGCAGTGCCTGCGGACGAGCCGGTCCGCTGGTGGCTCTGCTGGCACGCGCGCGATTTCGCCGGCAACCCGACCGGGATGCTCCGGCGCAAGCCCTGCGCATCCACGCTCGGCCTGCTGCGCACGTTGCGCGAATCGCTGGGCATCGCGGCAGGCCCACGCGTGCGCATCGGCCTCGGCGCGGCACCCGGTCCCGCTCCGTGACGGCGGCGATGGCAGCCGTGCCGGTGTCGGTGATCACCGGCTTCCTGGGCAGCGGCAAGACCACGCTGCTGCGGCAACTGCTGCGCGACCCTGCGCTCGGTCGCACCGTGGTGATCATCAACGAGTTCGGCGAAGTCGGGATCGACCATGACCTCATCGAGGCAAGCGACGAGGACTTCATTGAACTGACCACGGGCTGCCTGTGCTGCAAGGTGCGCAGCGACCTGGTGATGACACTGCGCGACCTCGCGGGGCGACGCGCCGACGGCCGGCTGCCCGCGTTCGAGCGCGTGGTGATCGAGACGTCGGGGCTCGCCGATCCTGCCGCGATCCTGCAGGCGTTGATGGTCGACCGCGACCTCGCGGGACTGTACTGCCTGGGCGATGTGGTGACGACCGTCGATGCAGTGCTCGGTCTTTCCACGCTCGACACGCACGCGCAATCGGTGCGCCAGGTCGCGGTTGCCGACACCCTCGTGCTGACCAAGACGGACCTCGCCGGCAGCGCGGATCCGGCGCTCGTCGATCGAATGGCCATCCTCAATCCGGGAGCCGTCCTGCGCCATGCAGTGAGCGGCAGGATCGCCGCGGCCGAGGTGCTCGGGCTCGCGTCGGCGCGACGTTCACGGGTGCCGCCACCCGGTGTCTATCGCGCCCTCGAAGACGCCACGGTCGACCATCGCGACGTGCACGATCCACGCATCGGTGCATGGTGCATGGTGCGCGATACGCCGATCCACGCAGTCACGCTGGCATTGTTCATCGAAGCGCTGATGGAGCATTGCGGCACCCGCCTGCTGAGGGTGAAGGGCATCGTGAACATCACCGAGTCGCCACGACAGCCGGCGGTGATCCACGGCGTGCAACACGTGTTCCACCCGCCCGAATGGCTCGATGGCTGGCCTTCTGCCGACCGCAGGACGCGGATGGTGTTCATCGGGGAGGCGGTCCCCGCTGCATGGATGCAGGCGCTGCTGGACGTGCTGGACAACGACGTACAGGCCGAGAACGCCCGCAGGCAGGCCTTGCCCGGCTGAACCCGCCGGCGCGGAAGGTCCGCGATCGCGAGCCCCGAAACATTCCCGTCATTGCGGGGTAATGCACTGGCCTGAGCATGCGGCTGGCGCGTCGTTTCGCATCCGCCGGCCCCTGCGGCCCCGGGTGCAGCGTCGCGAACCGCCATGCCACCGTCCACGCCAGCCAGGGAGCCAGCACACATGAAGGGCATCAACCACCCGCGCAACAGCGAATCGCTCAATCCGTCGGACAACGAGTCTATCCGCGACGTTTCGGATCGCCTGGTCGAAGGCCGTCGCCATTTCCTGAAGTCCTCGCTGGGCGCGGCGACGCTGTCAGCCCTCGGCGGCGTGACGCTGGGTGGTTTCATGCGCAGTGTCGAAGCAGCCCCGATCCCGCCGAGCCCGGGCTTCGCCGGCATCGGCTTTGAAGGCATCGCGCCCAACCTGTTCAACGCGAGTCTCGGGCGCCTTCAGAACGACCTCGTGTCGGTACCGGCCGGATACAGGGTCGAGATCCTGTCTGCCTGGGGCGACCCGATCATGCCGGGCGCATCCGACTGGGATCCAACGGCGACCCAGGATGCCGCGGCGCAGGAGAAGCAGGTAGGCATGCACCATGACGGCATCCACTTCTTCGCGTTCCCGACGCGTGGCAGTGGCGCCAGCGCCGGCCTGTCGAACGAACGTGGGTTGCTCTGCATGAACCACGAGTACACGCACGAGAACATCCTGCACGGCGCCGAAGGGCTGACTGGCGGTGTTGGCGTGACGATCGGAAAGGTCCGCAAGTCGCAGGCCGCGCACGGCGTGTCGGTGCAGGAAGTCCGCCGAACCGGGCAGGGCTGGCGAGTGCAGCGCGCATCCCCGTTCGGTCGCCGCATCACCGCCAACACGCTCACGCGCCTCTCCGGACCGGCGGCGGGCAACGCGTTGATGAGGGCGAAGAAGTTCCAGATCACGCCGACCGCGTCGATAGACACCGGCGAGGTTCTGGACGGCCGGACGGCTTACGGCACGCTGAACAATTGTGCCCACGGCTACACGCCGTGGGGCACCTACCTCACCTGCGAGGAGAACTGGAACGGCTACTTCGCCGCACCGACCAATGGCGCGGCGATCGTGTCCGACCGGAAGGCGGAGATCCTGCAGGGCAACGCGCGCTACGGCATCAGCAACACCGGCTTCGGCTACCAGTGGCATGTCGCCGATCCGCGCTTCAATGCAGACACCAATCCGCTGGAGCCGAACCTGTTCGGGTGGGTGGTCGAGATCGACCCCTTCGATCCGACCCGGGTTCCGGTCAAGCGCACGGCGATGGGCCGCTTCAAGCACGAGAGCGCACAGGACGTCATCGACGGCGCCGGGCGCATCGCCTTCTACATGGGCGATGACGAAGTCAACGAGTACATCTACAAGTTCGTGTGCACAGGCTCGTTCAATCCCAACAACCGCGCAGCCAATCGGGACCTGCTCGACGAGGGCATCCTGTATGTCGCGAAGTTCAACGCGGACGGCACGGGCACATGGATTCCGCTCGTGTTCGGGCAGAACGGGTTGACGCCTGCGAACGGCTTCGCGGACCAGGGCGAGGTGCTGATCAAGACGCGGCAGGCCGCCGACCGGGTCGGCGCAACGATGATGGACCGCCCCGAGTGGACCGCCGCGCGTCCACGCGTCCTAGGCTTCCAGGAAATCGAACTCTACTGCACGCTGACCAACAACTCGCGCAGGGGTTCGAAGACGGCGTCCGTCAACCCGGTCAATGGCAACGGCAATGCATCCGGTGCCCGCCCGCCGGTCGATAACGCCAATCGCCGGCCGGACAACATCTACGGCCAGATCATCCGCTGGCGCGAGGATGGCCGCTCGGTCGCGGCGACCACCTTCACCTGGGACCTGTTCGTCGAATGCGGCGACAAGCTGTCCACCCGCACGATCAACGCGGCGAACTTCGACACGGCCATCGCCGGCGTGGCAGCACCGGCGCCTGGCGACTACTACAAGGGCAACATCAACGGTGACGACTACGGCGCACCGGACGGCCTCTGGTTCGATTACCAGGGCCGCCTGTGGATCCAGACCGACCAGGCGGGCAACGGCCAGGCGCCCTTCAGCAACATCGGTGGAAACTCGATGCTGTGCGCCGATCCGAACACGCGCGAAACCCGGCGCTTCCTCACCAGCCCGCCGAACTGCGAGGTGACCGGCATGGTGTCGACGCCTGACCTCAGGACGATGTTCGTCAACATCCAGCATCCGGGCGAGGGCGGCACCGCCGCGAACCCGACGGCGACCAGCCACTGGCCGTTCAGCCAGGGCTACGGCCCCGCGGGTCGCCCGCGCTCGGCGACCGTGGTGATCACGCGGCTCGATGGTGGCGTGATCGGCGCCTGATCGCATGCGCGCCGCCGGGGCCAGGCCACCGGCCCGGGCCCGGCGGCGCGATCCGATCCCGGACCGTGACTGCCATCCCCATGCTTCAGATCAGGAGACGACCATGAAAACCTTCAAGCTGCACGCGACCATCGCAGCGGTGGCGATGCTGGCGGCGGGACCGTTGCACGCGGACCTGCTGACCAGCCCGTCGCAACTGCCATCGACGCCGATCAACCTGCTGTTCAACTTCGATGCGCCGACCGGTTCCGGCCTGCTTGCACCGGTCGCCATCGGACACGGCGTGACCTTCTCGACCACGGGCGGTGCCGGCTCGCTGGGCGAGGCGCCGCTGGGTGCCTGAAGCCTTGGCGACAACGGCTTCTGGAGCCTGGGCAGGACGTTCGCCGGCGTGGACGGCGACTTCTCGCAGGGCGGCGCACCGGCCTCGATGGTGTTCGATCTCGGAGGCCTGCTGGTCAGGGGCATCGGCGGGGTCATGAACTTCGACCCGGGCTTCACCTACGGCGCACCCTTCGCCTTTCCGCTGCCGCTCTACATCGCGGCCTTCGATTCGAGCGGCAACCTGCTCGAGGACTACGAACTGCCCCTGATCGACACGCCCGGTGCATTCAACCAGGGCGTGTTCTACGGCATCGGCCGCGAACAGGCCGACATCGCTCGCTTCGTGGTGTCCGGGCCTTACGCAGTGGTGGACGACCTGCAGATCGCGGCGATCCCGCTGCCCCCGGGCGCATGGCTGATGGCCGGTGGGCTGCTCGCGCTGGGCCTGCAGGCGCGCCGCCGGCGTCAGCCGGCGCCGTAGGAGCGGACCAGCGAAAAGATCTCGTCGGTATCGCGCCATTCGTGCGCACGATCGACGGCGCCCTCGAGCTTCGAGACGCCGTCGCTCGACAGCACAAGGCCGGCGAGTTCCCGGAACTTCGCACGCAGTGCAGGCTCGGGATGCGGGTTCTGGAAGTCCCCGCGCGCACTTTCCACGACATGGGTGCTGGTGCGCCCGTCGACCAGGGTCAGGGTCACGCGCGCCGGCTTCAGCCGCGGGACCTGCGCGGTGAAGGCGGGATCCTCGCGGATGAAGACCTTCCGCCGGAGCGCGGCGAACGCAGGGTCGGCAACCTTGTCGGCAGTGAACGCCTGGTACCCGGCATGCCCGAGCAGGACCAGCGCGGCTGCCGCATGCGGCAGCGAATACTTCGACGCGAAGTAGTTCACTGGCGCGGCGTCGTTCATCACCGACGCGAAGGCGTAGGTTTCAACGTCGATGCGCGCAACCTCGTCCGGCTTGGGCGAAAGCGCGGCAAGCGCGGCTTCCAGGGCATCGAGCGCGGAGTAGATCGGATTGCAGCAGGCGCGCAGCCGGAAGTGGTTGCGGGTGATCTCCCAGCGTACGCCGAGTTCCTCGGTCACCGGCTCGGGATCGAAGCCATCTCCGACCAGTTGTGCCAGCGCTTCTTCGACTGCGTCCTCGCGCCCGGTGAAGCCCGCAGCCACGAGTTCCGCGGCCAGCGAGCCGTTGAACCCGCTCATGCCGCCGGCGACGTTCAACGCGGTGGCACCGGCGACCGTGTGCGAATAGGACGGGACGAGGACGAGCGGGGCACCGATGCGCATGGCTCGGCCGATGCCCGCAGCATCGAGGCCACGCAACCGTGCCCCGGCCGCGATCGCACCGAGCATCGCGGTCTGTCCATTCTGGTGGGCAAGGGGCCGCGCCACCAGCCCGGCCCCGAACCGCACGCCCACGTCGTATCCGACGACCAGCGCGGTCAGCAGCTCCGCACCCGAGGCACGCATCCGCTCGCCGACCGCCAGCACCGCCGGCAACACCTGCACGCCGGCCTGGCACGAGACGAACCTGTGGCCTTCGCACAGTTCTACCGAGCGGCCGGCGATGCCGTTGAGCAGCGCCGCCGTCCTCACGTCCGTGCGCACCAGCGGCGTGCAGACCAGCGTTGCTTCGCCATCGATACTGCCCCGCGCCAGAAGCGCCCGGCGCAGCTGCACCACCTCGGGCTGCAGCGAACCTGCGAGCATCACGCCCAGGGTGTCGAGCAGGACCAGCCGCGCCTGGTGCTGTACCTCCGCCGGCAGGTCGCCCCAGCGCGTGCGCGACGCGTGGGCAGCCAGCGCATCGACCGTCTTGCTCATCGTGGCACCTTCACTATCCGCAGGTCCGGTCAGTCGACCTTGATCTTCGCTTCCTTGACCAGCCGGGCCCACATCGCGATCTCGCTGCGCACCAGCTTTTCGAGCTGAGCCGGCGTACCGCCGACCGGCACTGCGCCCTCGCTCAGGAACCGCTCACGGAACTCCGGCACCTTCATTGCGCGTGCAACCTCGGACTGCACGCGATTGACGATATCGGCGGAAGTGCCTGCCGGTGCGAACAACGCGAACCAGCCCTGTGCATGGAAGCCATTGAGCCCTTGTTCGCCTGCCGTTGGCACGTCAGGCAGCGCCGGCGACCGCTCGGCGGTCGTCATGGCCACTGCGCGCAGCTTGCCGGCACGGATCTGTGCCATCACGGTCTCGATCGTGGCGAACATCACCTGCGTTTCTCCGGTCAGCACGCCGGTCATGGCCTGGCCACCGCCCTTGTAGGGCACCTGCGTCAGCCGGGTCTGCGTCGCCGCCATGAAGGACTCGCCTGCCAGATGGATCAGGCTGCCCGGACCTGCCGTGGAATAGAAGAGTTCACCCGGCTTGGCCCGCGCCAGCTTGACCAGGTCGAGCACTGTCTTCACCGGCAGCGAGGGGTGCGTGACCACCACCAGCGGCACCGTGGTCACGACTGAAATGGGCGCGAAGTCCTTGACCGGGTCGTAGCCGAGCTTCGGATAGAGGGCCGCAGCCGCGCTGAATGCCGCCGAGGACAGCAGGAGGGTGTATCCGTCCGGTGGCGCCTTGGCGACGAACTCGATGCCGACCGTGCTGCCCGCGCCGGGCCGGTTCTCGACGACCATCGTGCCCACGGTCTCGGTCAGGCGCTGGGCAACCAGGCGGCCGAAGATGTCCGCACCGCCGCCCGGCGCGAACGGTACGACGAGGCGGATCGGCTTTTCCGGATACTTCTGCGCCTGGGCGCCACCCGTCAGGCCGAATGTCAGCAGCAGGGCTGCGCAAGCGGCGACGACCCGTCGGTGCGCCGTCCCGCGACGGGCAGGTAGGGAAAGATGCAAGATGGAGGCTCCTGATAGGTTCACGACGCGTCTTACGGCGCGGCCAGACGATACCACTTCGGGACCGGCGACCGCATCGAAGGTGCAGCAGTGCGGTTGGACAAGGCGGCGCAATGACGCCGCCGGGAAACCGGGTCCGGATTCCGGTCCCTGAATTCCGTCTGCCTGACGGATCGTGAAGGTCGACCACGCAGTTTGCGTGCCAGTCGCCCTTGATCCTGCCCGGGATCTGCCGATAACGTTATATTGCATGTGTCATCGTCGCGTCACGGCCATGATGGATAACGCAAGTCCACGGCGCGATTGAACTTTCGGACTGCCGCACGTGCCACGCCGCTACAATCCTCAGATGAGCAGATGCAGATCGACCATCCCGACACTCCCCCGACAGCCCGTGTCTTGAACCCGACATCGTATGCCGTTGCGAACGATGGCGTCCGCGTTCGCCCACCAGCGACGCAGCGCACGTCCGCGCTGCGTTCGCGCGGCTTCACGCTGCTCGAACTGCTGGTGGTGATGGTGATCCTCGGCCTGCTCGCCGGCTATGTCGGCCCGCGGTACTTCGGACAGATCGGAAAGTCCGAGGTGAAGGCCGCCCGGGCACAGATCGAGTCGCTGGCCAAGGCACTCGACCAGTATCGACTCGACGTCGGCCGCTATCCGACGACCGAGCAGGGACTGGCTGCACTGAACACGCGGCCGGGCAACGAGCCGAAGTGGGACGGCCCGTACCTCTCCAAGGCGCTTCCACAGGACCCCTGGGGCCGTCCGTACCAGTACCGCAGCCCGGGCGAGCAGGGTGAGTTCGACCTGTTCTCCTTCGGCCGCGATGGACAGCCGGGTGGCACCGACGACGCTGCGGACGTGGCCTTCAAATGACCGCGCGCGACGGACTGGAACGATGCGCGTAGAGATCAAGGCGGTCAACCGCGCGGGGCAACTGGAAACCTTCTCGGCAGACCATTCCGACGTGGGTGAAGCGGTGCAACGCGCCGAGGGACGCGGCTATCGCGTGCTCACGGCAAGGCCCCGCCGCAGCCACCGGATCGACTTTTCCGGTGGGCGCACGATTTTCCCGCTGCTGCCGTTCAGCCGTGAACTGCTTTCCCTTCTCGAAGCGGGGCTGTCGCTGACCGAATCGCTGGATGCACTGGTCGAGAAGGAACCCCGTGCCGGCGTGCGCGAGACGCTGAGCACGCTGGTCCACGACCTGCGCGAGGGACGCAGCCTGTCCCAGGCGCTCGACCGACAGTCCGATGCATTCCCCGCGCTCTATGTCGCGACCATACGCGCCAGTGAGCAGACCGGAGACCTGCCCGAAGCACTCGGGCGCTTCGTGTCCTACCAGGCCCAGGCCGACCTGCTCCGGCGCACGGTGGTCAGCGCATCGATCTATCCGGTGTTGCTGATCGGCGTCGGCGGCATGGTCGCGCTGTTCCTGCTGGTGTACCTCGTGCCCAGGTTCAGCGACATCTACGGGGACATGGGGCAGGACCTGCCGTGGGCCTCGCAGATGCTGCTGGCGTGGGGCTCGTTCATCTCGGGCCATCAGGCAATGGTCGGCCTCGGGCTGGCCGTGATCGCCATCGGCAGCGGGTTCGCGCTGTCCTCCCGTGCCGCGCGCAGTGCGCTCGGGCGTCCGCTGTGGCGGATCCGCGCGGTGCGCGACCGCCTGCAGGTCTATTACCTGGGTCGCTTCTACCGTACCGTCGGCATGCTGCTGAAGAGCGGCATCCCCGCGCTGACGGCGCTCGAGATGGCGCGCGGGATGCTGCCGTCGCTGCTTGCCGCGGGCGTTGCCGTCGCCCGCGCGCGGGTGCGCGAGGGTGAACCGATGTCGATGGCACTGACCGAGGCCGGTCTGACCACGCCGATCGCCTCGCGCATGCTGCGCGTAGGCGAGCGTACCGGCCAGATGGCCGATATGTTCGAGCGAACGGGCCGCATCTACGAAGATGAAGTCACCCGCTGGCTCGACTGGTTCATCAAGCTGCTGGAGCCGCTGCTGATGGTGTTCATCGGCGCGATCATCGGTGCCGTCGTGCTGCTCATGTACATGCCGATCTTCGAGCTCGCGGGAACCCTCCAGTGAACGCGCCCGCGACCACTGCCACCGTGTCGCTCCTGCGCGCCGGCGATTTTCAGGCGGCACGTTCCCGAGCGGGCACTACCGGGCGACGGGCACTGGTCGAACTCGAGGAGCGGTTCGGCGGCACGCCGGACGCGTTCGTCGTCGCGCTTGCGGCCGCACTGCGCTTCCATCCGTTGCCGATGACCGAGCTCAATGAACTCGAGCCGGCCTTCGACCTGATCCCCTATGCCGACGCGGTGCGCCGCGAATGTGTCGCCGTGCGCGCGCCCGACGGATCGATCGCCGTCGCGTTCGCAGATCCCTTCTCGGACTCGATCCGCCCCTGGTTCTCCAAGCGCGTCGGTCCGGCGGCCCGCGTCTGCATTGCTCACCATGCAGACCTTGCCGCGTTCCTTTCGCGCCACGAGGCGTCGATCCGTGCGATGGAGGCGATCGTGCCTGGGGCGGGCGTTGCGGGCGACTCCGGCATCGTGGTCGAGGATGTGTCGCTGGAAGCGATCAGCGACGGCGCCAGCCCGGTGGTGAAGCTGGTCCACTCCACGCTGCACGATGCACTGAAGGGTGGCGTCAGCGACATCCACCTCGAGACGTTCGCCGAGGGGCTGGCCATCAAGTACCGGATCGACGGCGTGCTGAACGACGTCGCGCGCATCTCCGGGATCACCTTTGCAGAGCAGGCCATCTCGCGGATCAAGGTGATGTCCGAGCTGGATATCGCGGAACGGCGGGTGCCGCAGGACGGACGGTTCAAGGTCTCGGTGCGCGGGCGCGAGGTCGACTTCAGGGTGTCGATCATGCCGAGCGTCTTCGGCGAGGATGCGGTGCTGCGTATCCTCGACAAGCAGTCGCTCGGCGACAGTGGCCGGGGGCTTCGCCTGGACTTCCTCGGCTTCGACGACGAATCGCTGGCAGAGATGCGGCGCCTGTCGTGCGAACCCTACGGCATGGTGCTGGTGACCGGGCCGACCGGCAGCGGGAAGACCACCACCCTGTATGCGGCGCTGTCGGAGATCAATTCCGGCCGGGACAAGATCATCACCATCGAGGACCCGGTCGAGTACCAGATCCCCGGGATCCTGCAGATCCCCGTGAACGAGCGCAAGGGCCTCACCTTCGCCCGCGGACTGCGGTCGATCCTGCGCCACGACCCGGACAAGATAATGGTCGGCGAGATCCGCGATCCCGAGACCGCGCAGATCGCCATCCAGTCCGCGCTCACCGGACACCTCGTGTTCACCACCGTCCACGCAAACAGCGTGTTCGACGTGCTCGGCCGGTTCCTGCACATGGGCGTGGATGCGTACAGCTTCGTGTCCGCGCTCAACGGCGTGATGGCACAGCGGCTGGTCCGCGTGGTCTGCGAGCATTGTGCCGCCGATTACGTCCCGCCGCAGGAACTGCTCGAGCGATCCCGCCTGCGTCCAGAGAACGTGCAGGGGTTCCGCTTCCGGCACGGCAGCGGGTGCGGCATGTGCCGCGGCACCGGATACCGGGGCCGGCGGGGCATCGCCGAACTGCTCACCCTGAACGATGAATTGCGCGAACTCATCGTCGGACGCGCGCCGCTGCGGACGATCAAGGACGCCGCCCGGCGCAGCGGGACCCGCTTCCTGCGCGACAGCGCGCTTCGCCTGGTCGCCCAGGGCCACACGACACTGGAGGAGATCAACCGTGTCACGCTGGTCCAGTAGGCGCACGGTGGCGGTGGTGCGCATCGGCGCCACCAGCATCCAGTACGTCGGCGCCGACGGGGTGGCCGGCGTGCCGCTGGCGGTCGCGTTCGACCCGGACTCGGCGGCCGACAGTGCGGCCGTCCTGGAACCGCTGCTGGCGGCGATGCTGGCGAAGGCTGCCGCCGCGCGCAGCCCGGTCGTATTCGACCTTGCCACCGAACTGTGCCGCTTCGAAGTCGTGCCCTGGGTAAGCGGGCTGCATTCACGCGAAGATCGGCTCACCCTTGCACGCGCGCGCTTCGATGCGGTGTATGGCAACGGTTCGCGCGAGTGGTCGGTCGAACTCTGCGAAGGCGGCTTCGGCCGCGGCGGCCTGGCGGTCGCCGTGCCACCCGCGTTGCCCGCGACGATCGTCCGTGCCTGCCTCGAAGCGGGGGCGAGCGCGGCGGCGATCCGGCCGGCCTGCGTGGCTGGCATCAACCAGTTGCTGCGCAAGGCCGGTCGAAAGCCGGCCTGGCTGGTCGTGCCCGACGGGGACCAGGCGTTCATCGGCCTCGTGCGCGGCGGCGGATGGCTGAGCGTGTCGGCGATGCACGTGAACGGGAAGGGGTTCTTCCGGCCGCTGGGCGACCTGCTGGTGCGTGAAACGATGCTGTCCAGCGAGGCCATTGGCGGCGCAGCCGTGCTGATCAGCCTTCCGCCGAAGCCGCCCGGCCGGCCGGGCGAGGAAAGCCGACCGGCGCAACCGCCGCTGCGTACGCTGGAAGCGGGCGGACAGCGCTGGGCGCTCGAATGGATCGGGCTCTGATGGACCGCATCGAGATCGATTTCGTTCCCCGTCCGCCGCGCGCGCGCGTCGCCGCCAGCGCCCTGCTGGCGGCCGGCCTCGCGATCGCGATCGCCGGTGCCTGGTCGATCCAGTCGCTGCGCGATGAACGGGTGGCGATCGGCGCCGAGGTCGATCGGGTGCATAGCGCGGAGCGTCCGCGCAGCCGCGGCGCAGTGGCCGAGGCTGCGATGACGCCCGAGCGGCAACGCGAGGTCGCACAGGCGAATCGTATCGCCGGTCGCCTCAACCTGCCGTGGACCGGCCTGTTCGATGCCATCGAAGGCTCGGCAGGCGATACCGTGGTGCTGCTCGCGCTGCAACCTGATCCGGTCGATGGAACCTTGCGGCTCACCGGCGAGGCGAAGGCGCTGCCCCTGGTGCTCGATTACCTGCAGGTGCTCCAGAAGCAGGCGGTGTTGTCCGACGTGCGGCTCGAATCGCACGAAACACGGCTGCAGGACGCGCAGAGGCCGGTACGCTTCGTTGCCGCCGCCACCTGGAAGCTGCGGCCATGAGCGCGCGCGCAAGGGCAGGTGCCGGCGTGCGCGAGGCATTGGCCGGCATCCAGCGGCTGAGGACCACGGCGGCCTCGCTTCCGGCAAGGCTGTCGTGGGCGTTCGCCGGCGTCGTGCACAGGATCGGCTGGGGCGGCGTCGCCGGGTGCGTGCTCATCCTCCTCGGTACGGTGGCACTGTTGTATTCGAGCCTGCATCTCGAGGCAGTGGTCGAGCGTGACCGGGAGCGGCTCAGCCGCACGATCGCGGAGAAGCGCACCCGGATCCAGCCGATCTCGGAGGCGCTGCAGTCTCCTGTCGCGCGGCTCGAGCAGTTCTACGCCGACTTCCCGCTGGTCGGCGACATTCCCGGCAGCCTCGGCATCGTGGTCCGACTGGCGGCCGCGCATGACCTTGCCCTGGACCAGGGCCAGTATCGACTCGGTGCGGAGGCCGTGGGGCCGCTGCTCCGCTACGAGATGAAGCTCCCGGTGCGTGGCAGCTACCGGCAGATCCGCGCCTTCGTCGAGGAACTGCTGGTGGAAGTGCCTTCGTTCGCGCTCGATGGCGTCGAGTTCAAGCGCGAGGCGGTCGGCGACGCCTCGCTCGATGCGGCCATCGAGTTTTCCCTGTACGTGCGCGCACGATGACCGCCCCGACAGCCGCCCGGCGCTCCTCATGGAAGATCCTGCTGCCACTGCTGGCGGCTACCCTCGCTGCCGTGGCCTGGCTGGAGTTCCGCGCCGACCCTGCGGACGAGGTCGCGGGCGCGGTCGTCCGCCCGCGCGCCAGCGAAGATCGCCCGCGCGCACCTGCAGCGGCGCGTGCCGCAGGCGAAGGCACGCGCACTGACGGCAGCGCGCAGGCGGAGGCGCTGCGCATCGAGCGTGTTCCACGCCAGCCTGGCGGCAGCCCGGGATCCGGCGACCCGTTTGCACGCGCCGACTGGAATCCGCCGCCGCCAAAGCCCCGCCCGGCGACCGTGCGCGAGGTTGCGCCGGAGCCACCGCCGAAGCCGGTCGCGCCGCCGATCCCCTATTCGTATTTCGGGATGTCGATCCAGGATGGACGGACCGTCGTGTTCGTCACGCGCGGCGAGCGAACCTTCGTGCTCGCCGTGGGCGAAGTGATCGAGAACCTGTACCGAGTCGAGGAGATCCGGCCACCGGACGTCATCCTCACCTACCTTCCCCTGAATGAACGCCAAGTGATGAAGATCGGAACGGTGCAACCATGACCCGCGCACGGACACCCCTGATTCGATGGACCCTCGCCGCGATGCTTTGCCTGCTGCTGGCCGGCTGCGACGCCACCCGCTCACTGTTGCCGGCCGGCGCGGAGTCCACCTTCGCCCGAGGGCGCGAACTGATCGAGAAGGGCAACGCCGAAGCGGGCCTTGTCGAGGTCGAACGCGCGATGAAGGCCGACCCCCGCAACATGGAGTACCGGGTCTACCTCACCCGCATCCGCGCCTCGCTGGTCAACGGCTGGCTGAAGGAGGGCGATTCGGCTCGGGAACGCAGCGACCGCGACACCGCAGCAGCCCTCTACCAACGCGTGCTCCGGCTGGAGCCCATGAACGACCGTGCGCTCGCCGGGATGGAAGAAGTGCGGCGGTCGGTACGCCATGAGTCCCTGGTGCGCGATGCAGCGAACGACGTGCGTGGCAACCGCCTCGACGAAGCGTCGGCCCGCCTGCGCATCGTGCTGGGCGAGAACCCGACGCATGCGGAGGGCCAGAAGCTGCGGCGCCAGATCGCCGAGCGGATCGAGCGCACGACGCTTGCCGCCGGCGATGGACTCGGGCCGGCGTTCCGCAGGCCGCTCACCCTCGAGTTCCGTGACGCGAACCTGCGCGCCATCTTCGACGTGCTGGCGCGCACCAGCGGGATCAACTTCGTGTTCGACCGCGACGTGCGCCCGGACATCCGCGCCACCGTGTTCCTTCGAAACACGACGATCGAGGATGCGATGAACATCCTGATCAAGACCAACCAGCTGGACCGGCTGGTGATGAACGAGAACACCGTGCTCATCTATCCGAACACGCCGGCCAAGCAGAAGGAATACCAGTCACTCTCGGTGCGTACGTTCTATCTCGCCAATGCAGACGCGAAGAGCACGGCCAACATGCTGCGCACCATCGTGCGCACCCGCGACATCTTCATCGACGAGAAGCTCAACATGGTGACCATCCGCGACACCGCGGATGCGATCCGCGTCGCCGAGAAGCTGGTCGCGGCGCAGGACCTGCCGGAGCCGGAAGTCGTCCTGGAACTGGAAGTGCTCGAAGTGAACTCCTCGCGCCTGCGCGACCTGGGCATCGTGTTCCCCAGCCAGTTCACCGTGCTCAACATCGTGCCTAACCCGACGACCATCACCACGCTTCCGGGCGGGCAGACGGTCACCACCCCGAACCAGACCACCACCACGACCCAGCTCACGCTGAACCAGCTGCGCGGCATCAACAGCAACCAGATCGGCATCAACAACCCGCAGCTCAACGCGCGCGCGGAGCTGGGCGACAGCAACATCCTCGCCAACCCCCGCATCCGGGTGAAGAACCGCGAGAAGGCGAGGGTGCACATCGGCGACCGGGTGCCGGTCATCACGACCACCTCGACTGCCAACGTCGGTGTCTCCGAAGCGGTGAACTACCTCGACGTCGGCATCAAGCTCGACGTAGAGCCGACCGTGTTCCTCGACTCCGATGTGTCCATCCGGGTCTCGCTCGAAGTGAGCAACATCGTGCGCGAGGTGACCAGCCGCACCGGAACGCTGACCTACCAGCTGGGCACGCGCAACGCGTCGACCGTGCTGCGCCTTCGCGACAACGAGACCCAGGTCCTGGCCGGCCTGATCAGCGACGAAGACCGGCGCAGTGCGGTGCGCATCCCGCTGATCGGCGAGCTGCCGGTGGTCGGGCGCCTGTTCGGCAGCAACCGCACCGACGTGCGCAAGAGCGAGATCGTGCTGTTGATGACGCCGCGCGTCGTGCGCAACATCCCTGCGATCGAGGCCAGCATCCAGGAGTTCCCCGCCGGGACCGAAGCGGCCGTTGGCGCCCGCGGACTCACGGTGCGTCCGGGGACGTCGATCAGCGTGCCGATGAGCAGCCCGTCGGGGCCGCCGGGGCAACCGGCGCCGCCTCAGCAGCCGCCACAGCAGCCGGACTTCGGTGAGTTCGTGCCGCCGTCGCTGCCACTGCAGCTGCCGGTCGTGCCGCCTTCGGCGATCCCCAAGCCGGGCGCATCCATCGCGCCCGCGCAGCCGCCGCTGCGCTTCACCGATCTCCGCACGCGGCCATGACGCTGTGCAGGTTCAGCGTGCGAGGTTTCACGCTGATCGAGCTGCTGGTCACGATCGCCATCGTTTCGGTGCTTGCGGCGGTGACGCTGCCGCTGGCCGAGCGAGCCGTGACGCGCACGAAGGAGCAGGAGCTTCGCGTCGCGCTGCGCCAGATCCGCGAGGGCATCGATGCGTACAAGCGTGCACACGACGAGGGGAGGATTCCCCGGCGCGCTGGCGAAAGCGGGTATCCGCCCAGCCTCGAACTGCTCGTCGAAGGCGTGGTCGATCCCAAGAGTCCTGCCCGCTCCATGATCTATTTCATGCGCCGGATCCCGCGCAATCCGTTCTGGACCGATCCATCCACGCCGGCGGCGCGCACCTGGGGGCGCCGCAGCTACGCCAGTTCCTTCGACAACCCGCGCGAGGGCGACGACGTGTTCGATGTGTACGTACCGGGCGAGGCGCGCGGAATGAACGGGGTTCCCTATCGTGAATGGTGAACGTCCCGCGCACGTGCGCGGCTTCACGCTGATCGAACTCCTGGTGGTGTTCGTCATCGTCGGATTGCTCCTGTCGATCGCATTGCCGCGCTACCAGTCGAGCGTCCTGCGCTCGAAGGAGGCGGTGCTGCGGCAGAACCTGACCACCGTCCGCGAGGCGATCGATCGCTTCTATGCAGACCGTGCCCGCTATCCCGACTCGCTGGAGGACCTTCTGCGCGAAGGCTACCTGCGCAACCTTCCGAACGATCCGATCGCCGAAAGCAGCTCGCTCTGGGTGATCGTGCCGCCGCGCGAACCGAACGTGCCGGGCCGGGTGTTCGACCTGCGCAGCGGCGCGCCGGGCACGGCCCGCGACGGGTCGCGCTACGAAGACTGGTGACCGCCTCCATGCGACCCTGCCACCAGCGCGGATTCACCTATCTTGCCGTGCTGTTCCTCGTCGCCTTGATGGGCATCGCCGCCACCGGTACTGCGATCGTCTGGCGGGTCGAGCAGCAGCGCGCCAACGAGGTCGAACTGCTGTTCGCCGGCGGCGAATTCGCGCGCGCGATCGAAGCCTTCCGAGCCGTCTCGCCCTCCGTGCCGCAACCCTGGCCGCGCACCCTGGAAGACCTGTTGCGAGATCCCCGCACGCCGGGCATCCGCAGGCACCTGCGCAAGATCTACACCGATCCGTTCACCCGCAGCAATGAATGGGGACTGGTGCGCACGCCGCAGGGCGGGATCGTCGGCGTGCACAGCCTGTCGCGTACCCGCCCGATCCGGCGAAACCCGGTGCCGGGCATGACCATCCGGGACGGTGGCACGCATGCTGAATGGCTGTTCGTCGCGCCGGGCGCACCGGCGATCGTGCGCGATGCCCGTACCGGTGGCTGGGTCGCCTCCGGGCCGGCGCCGTCCCCTGCCGCGCCGTCGGCCGCCGTACCGGCTGCTCCGGTGCTCGATACCGGCGCAGCCAAAGGCGGCCCCCGCTAGCGAGGTCGACTTCTGCCGAGCTGCAGCACCAGGTAGCCGCCGAGCATTCCGCCCAGGTGCGCGAAGTGCGCGACGCCGGCCTGGGTACCGGTGACGCCCAGCACCAGTTCCAGCAGGGCGTACAGCGACACGAACAGCCAGGCCGGCATCGGGATCGGTGGAATCAGCAGCATCAACCTTCGATGCGGGAAGAACAGCCCGTAGGCGAGGAGCACGCCGAACACGCCGCCCGAGGCACCGACCGTCGGGTAGGGGGCCGCGCTGGCATACGCGACGACCAGTTGCAACAGGGCAGCCGACACCACGCAGGCCAGGTAGTAGAACAGGAAACGACGGCTGCCGAGCACGCGCTCGACATCGCGCCCGAACATCCAGAGCGCGACCATGTTCACCGCCAGGTGGAGGATGCCGCCGTGCAGGAAGCTGTAGGACAACAGCTGCCACGCCATGAAGTGCGGAGCCGTCTCCGGTCCCGGAGGCCACAGCGCAAACCAGGTGAGCAGGAAATCGCCGTAGAACAGCTGGCACCAGAAACCGGCGATGTTCAGGAAGAAGAGTGTGCGGACCATTGGGGGCTAACATACCTTAGTCGGATGTCCTGCGTTGGCGATGGGCGGGGTGCTCATGGTCGCGAACCGGCTCTGCAGCAGCGGGAGATACGCGACATGGAATGCATGCGCCACGCCATAGCATCGATCCTCAGCCTGATTGCCCTGGGTGCATTCGCGGCAGCGTCGGGCGCGGTTGCGGCATCCGTTCCGCCGGCGGGCGCAGTCGCCGGCGTTCAGGACACCCCGATGGTTCCAGGGGTGTCCGCATCGACCGTCGCGTTCGACAGTGCGGATGGCCGCACGCGGCTGATCGGCTACCTGTTCCGTCCTGCCGGGAACGGCCCCTTTCCCGCGATCGTGCTGATGCACGGCCGGGCCGGCCTGTACTCGAGCCTGCCCGGATCGACGGTGGCCCTCGGGTCGCTGTCCGCGCGGCATCTCCACTGGGCCCGGTTCTGGGCTGGACACGGGTATGTGGCCCTGCTGGTGGACGGCTTCGCCCCCCGGGGATACCCGACGGGCTTCGGGCGTGGCACTTACGGCCACCGGCCACCGGAGGTGAGCGAACAGACCGTGCGGCCGCTCGACGCCGACGGAGCCGCAACCTTCCTGCAGGCGCGCACCGACGTGATCCCGGACCGGATCGGACTGCTGGGATGGTCGAACGGCGCCATGGCCACGCTGGCGCGCATCACGCGCGCGTCGCCGGCCGGGGCGCCGGACGCCGGGCCGTTTCGCGCGGCCATCGCCCTGTACCCGGGCTGTGCAGTCCCGGAGCGTACGAGCGCGCGCCCGCGAGTGCCGCTGCTGTTGCTGATCGCCGGGGATGACGAAGAGGTTTCGCCGGCACGCTGTGCCCGTTGGGCGACAGCGATCCAGGGAGACGCACCGGGATTCGTCTGGCAGGTGCATGACGGTGCCGCGCACAACTTCGACGGGCTCGCGCTGGGCAGCCGGGCGAGCGCCGCAGACCGGGCGGCTGCGGCCGCCGCCGAAGTCCTCGCGCGCGACTTCCTGGCGCAGCAACTGGCCGGCACCCGTCCGCCGTAATTGCGGCCAGCCTGCCCGCCAGCTGACTGCATCTCGTGCCGTCGTGCGGCGCTGCCTCAGGTCCGCATCAAGCGCTGCTTCTGGCGCTCCCACTCGCGGTCTCTTTCGGTCGCCCGCTTGTCGTGCTGCTTCTTTCCCTTGGCGAGACCGATCGTCAGCTTCACCCGGCCACGGGTCAGATGCAGGTCGAGCGGCACCAGCGTATAGCCGGCGCGCTCGACCTTGCCGATCAGCGTAGAAATCTCCTCCGCATGCAGAAGCAGCTTGCGTGTCCGCGTGGGGTCGGGAAGCACATGGGTCGAGGCGGATGTCAGCGGGCTGATATGGCACCCGATCAGGAACACTTCGCCGCTGCGCACGACCACGTACGCCTCTTTCAGTTGCGACCGGCCTGCCCGGATCGCCTTCACTTCCCAACCCATCAGGGCGAGTCCGGCCTCGAACCGCTCCTCGATGAAGTAGTCATGGGTGGCTTTTCGGTTTTCTGCAAGGCGCATGTCAGCTCCGGAGGTATTTCTTCGCTGGGATCGTGCCGGACGCGGTCCGGAGGCGATCCCAGACACCATGATGGCCCCCCCCGGATATGGGGGCACGACAAAAGGGGGTGAGAAAATCGCGGAAACCCGTTATTCTACGAGCTTTTCTGCGGCCTACTCCGCGAGCGCCTCGATGTTGCGGCACGACATCCCTGGTCGCACCGGTTCAGTGCGGCAAACTGCGCACGGCGCAGTACCGGGCGCGCCGTCCTCGGCGCAATGGAATACCTTCAGCGCCCGGGCGCAAGACAGCATTTACGGAAAGCGGGGTGGCCAGTCGGCCCTGCTGGACATACGCGACAGCGCGGTGCCAGGCTGCAACAGTCTTCTCGAGTTTTCGCTTGGACTGGCACGGCAGAACTGGTGCAGGTCCGTTTTGTGACATGGAATCCTCAGGCTTGGATCGGCTCGATGGCATTGGTGGAAAAGTCGGTCCTGGTTCAGTACACACCGGAACAGATGTTCAGGCTGGTCGACCAGGTGGAAGATTACCCGGCGTTCCTGCCCTGGTGCGGTGGCAGTTCGGTTTCTGGTCGCAGCGCAGCAAGCCTGCGCGCAACGGTCGCGATCGACTACCACGGTGTGCGGCAGAGTTTCACAACCGAGAATACCCGGCGCGAGCCGGAGTCCATCGACGTGAAGTTGGTCGACGGACCGTTCCGGCAACTGGACGGGTCCTGGCGATTCAAGGCCCTGGGCCAGCAGGCTTGCAAGATCGAGTTCCGGCTCCACTATGAGTTTGCGAGCCGGATCCTTGAGAAATTGCTTTCACCGGTGTTCAATCATATTGCGAACACCTTCGTCGATGCGTTCGTGAAGCGGGCCGAACAGGTCTACGGCAAACAATGAGTGATTTTCGAGTAGAAGTGGTTTACGCGCTGCCACAGCGGCAGACATTGATCGCCCTGACGGTGGATGAGGGAACGACGGTCGCCCAGGCGATCCGGCGCTCTGGCCTGCTCGAGCAGCATCCAGACCTCGACCCGAAGACAGCGCAGGTGGGCGTCTGGGGCAGGGCGGTCGAGCTCGACCACCGGCTTCGCGACCGCGACCGTGTCGAGATCCACCGACCGATCACCGCCGACGCGAAGGAAGCGCGCCGCGAGCGGGTTCAGGCGAGCCGCACCACGGCGGCTGGCGGCAAGCGCACGGCGGCGGTCCCGCGGCGCCGCGCCAAGGCCTGACAGGACAGCGTCAGCGGTTCCAACCGGCGCGCCGCCAGGGCGCGCCAACCCGTTACTTGGCCGGTGCCTGCGACGACCCGGCTGGCGGCGCGGCCGGCGGCTTGCACCATGAATCGGCGGACCTGCGCGCCTCGACCAGCTCGCGCTCGCGCTCCTTGTCATCCAGGAACAGCCTTTCCCCGGTCTTCGGGTCGAGGCGTGTGGCCCGCCCACCCGCCTGCAGGTTGCGCAGGTAGCCCTGTGCCTGCTCGCATCGCTGCGCCCGCTCCCGCGCCTCGGCCTCTGCCTTTTCCTGCTTGATGCGGTTTTCCTCGCGCTCGAGCTGCCGCTTGTTGAAATCGAGGGCCTTCTCGTTGAGCGTCTGCGACTTGCGCTCATCGCCCTTCGCCGCCGGCGCGCTGGTGCTGGTGGAGGACGGCCCCGGCGCAGCGGCACGCCCGCCCTTGACGCTCAGGTCCTTGACGTTGCCTTCGGGCGGGCGGTCGGAGACCTGGCGCCGCCCCTGCTCGTCGGTCCAGCTGTAGATCTGGCTGAGTACAGGGGCCGAAACGCCGAGCATCAGCGCGAACAGCAGAGGGGCGGCCGGGACGGCCCTGATCGAGGACATGAGTGCTCCTGGGGAGCGGTCATCCGCGAGGATGGCCGCGGGCGCGATTAGCGCAATGCTGCACACTTGACGGAACCGACAGGCAGGTTGTTGCGGACGCCGCCGAAGCCGGACCGGCGACATCGGTCCGGCCGCATCGTCAATCCGCGCAAGATCGAACGGATTACCGACATTTTATCTCGACAGTAGAGGCAGCGGGTACCACGGTCAAAGCACTCCGTCACGGTCGCTCCGTGGCGAAATGCAGCATTTGTCCGTACCCGCGGGCCGGTCGTATAATCGCGGCTTTGGAAGGGGTCATCGCCATGCCCGTCGTGCAACGCGCGCTAACCTTCGACGACGTCTCGCTGCTGCCCGCCCACTCCACGATCCTGCCCCGTGAAGTAAGCCTCTCCACCCAGCTTACCCGCAGGATCCGGCTCAACGTGCCGGTCGTGTCGGCCGCGATGGATACCGTGACCGAGTCCCGCCTCGCGATCGCGCTGGCCCAGGCCGGGGGCATCGGCATCCTGCACAAGAACATGTCCGCACGCGACCAGGCGTCGCAGGTCACCAAGGTAAAGCGGTTCGAGTCGGGCGTGGTGAAGGACCCGATCACCATCCCGCCCGACATGACGGTCGGCGAAGTGATGGCACTCACCCGCCAGCACAGGATCTCCGGCCTGCCGGTGGTCGAGGGCAGCCGGGTGGTCGGCATCGTCACCAACCGCGACCTGCGCTTCGAGACGCGACTGGACCAGCCAGTGCGCAACATCATGACGCCCCGCGATCGCCTGATCACCGTGCGCGAGGGTGCCGGCCGGGAAGAGGCCAAGGCGCTGATGCACCAGCACCGGCTTGAACGCGTACTCGTGGTCGACGACAGGTTCAACCTGCGCGGCCTGATCACCGTGAAGGACATCACCAAGTCGGTGGAGCATCCGCTGGCCAGCAAGGACGGCCAGGACCGCCTGCAGGTCGGCGCCGCGATCGGCGTCGGCGACGGCACCCGCGAGCGCGCGGCGATGCTGGTCGAGGCCGGCATCGACGTGATCGTCGTCGATACCGCGCATGGCCATGCGCAAGGTGTCCTCGATACCGTCAGGTGGGTCAAGACGACGTTCCCCGACATCGAGGTGGTCGGCGGAAACGTCGCTACCGCGTCCGGTGCGCTGGCGCTGGTCGAGGCGGGCGCCGATGCGGTGAAGGTCGGCATCGGCCCGGGATCGATCTGCACCACGCGCATCGTGGCCGGTGTCGGCGTGCCTCAGATCACCGCGATCATGAACGTCTCCGAGGCGCTGCGTCCGTTGGGCGTACCGCTGATCGGCGATGGTGGCATCCGCTACTCCGGCGACATCGCCAAGGCGCTGGCCGCCGGCGCCAATGCAGTGATGCTCGGCGGCCTGTTTGCCGGGACCGACGAGGCGCCGGGCGAGATAGAGCTCTACCAGGGTCGGTCGTACAAGTCGTATCGCGGCATGGGTTCGCTGGGCGCGATGCAGCAGGGCTCCAGCGACCGCTACTTCCAGGACGTCGAAGACGGCATCGAGAAGCTGGTGCCCGAAGGCGTCGAAGGCCGCGTGCCATACAAGGGTAGCGCGCTGGTGGTGATACACCAGCTGATGGGCGGCCTGCGCGCGAGCATGGGCTACCTCGGCTGCGAGAGCATCGACGACATCCACCGCAAGGCGCAGTTCGTCGAGATCAAGTCGCATGTGCACGATGTCACCATCACAAAGGAAGCACCGAACTACCGTGTGGAATGACATCCCGAACGACGCCCGCGCGGTTGCCGCACGATGACCGCCGCGAGCCATGACTGCATCCTGATCCTCGACTTCGGGTCGCAGGTGACCCAGCTGATCGCCCGCCGGGTACGCGAAGCGAACGTGTATTGCGAGGTCCATCCGTGCGACCTGCCCGAGGCCGAGATCCGCCGGATCGCACCCAAGGGCGTGATCCTGTCCGGCAGCCACATGTCGGCCTATGAAGAATCGACCGATCGCGCACCGCAGGTGGTGTTCGACCTCGGCGTGCCGGTGCTGGGCATCTGCTACGGCATGCAGACGATGGCGCAACAGCTGGGCGGAAGGGTCGAGAGCGGTACGAACCGGGAGTTCGGTTTCGCCGAGGTGCGCGCACGCGGCCATACCTGGCTGCTCGACGGCATCGAGGACGCGCGCAATGCCGAAGGGCATGGCCTGCTCAAGGTCTGGATGAGCCACGGCGACAAGGTGACCGAGCTGCCGTCGGGCTTCAAGCTGATGGCCTCGACCGAGAGCTGCCCGATCGCCGGCATGGCCGACGAGGCGCGCAACTTCTATGGCGTGCAGTTCCATCCGGAAGTGACGCATACGGTGCAGGGCGCACGCATCCTCGCGCGCTTCGTGATCGACATCTGCGAATGCGCGCCGGACTGGGTGATGAGCGACTATGTCGGCGAGGCGAGCGAGAAGGTGAAGGCGCAGGTCGGCAGCGAGGAGGTGATCCTCGGCCTGTCCGGCGGCGTCGATTCGGCCGTGGCCGCAGCCCTCATCCACAAGGCCATCGGCGACCGCCTGACCTGCATCTTCGTCGATACCGGCCTGCTGCGGCTGGGGGAAGGCGACCAGGTGATGGAGACGCTGAACCGCCACCTCGGCGTGAAGGTGATCCGCGTCGACGCCGGCCCGCGCTTCCTCGGTGCGCTCGAAGGCTGCGCCGACCCGGAAGCCAAGCGCAAGATCATCGGCCGCGAGTTCGTGCATGTGTTCCAGGAAGAAGCCGCGAAGCTGCCGAACGCGAAGTGGCTGGCGCAGGGCACGATCTATCCGGACGTGATCGAGTCGGCGGGCGCAAAGACCAAGAAAGCGACGACGATCAAGAGCCACCACAACGTCGGTGGCCTGCCGGACACGCTGCACCTGAAGCTGCTCGAGCCGCTGCGCGAACTGTTCAAGGACGAGGTGCGCGAGCTCGGGCTGGCGCTCGGTCTGCCGCGCGAGATGGTGTTCCGCCATCCGTTCCCCGGACCGGGGCTGGGCGTGCGCATCCTGGGCGAGGTGAAGCCGGAGTATGCAGAGCTGCTGCGCCGAGCCGATGCGATCTTCATCGACGAGCTGCGCAAGACGTCACACGAAGGCCGTACCTGGTACGACCTGACCAGCCAGGCCTTCGCCGTGTTCCTGCCGGTGAAGGCGGTCGGGGTGATGGGCGACGGACGTACCTACGAGTACGTGGTCGCGCTGCGCGCGGTGCAGACGCAGGACTTCATGACGGCGCACTGGGCACACCTGCCGCATGAACTCCTGGGGCGTGTGTCGAACCGCATCATCAACGAAGTGCGCGGGATCAACCGGGTGGTGTACGACATTTCGGGCAAGCCGCCGGCGACGATCGAGTGGGAATGATTTTTACCCCTCCGGCAGTATCCGTTTGTACGCCATAGAACTACCTAACTAGCTGAATAACAACAATAAACCTCGCATCGTCTATCGCGATCTATCGAGGGGCAGCGTTCCGATTTGACGGTATAGAGGACGGTATGGGGGAGCTTGTTCGATCAGAGATTTCGCTATACCGTCACGGCTAAGAGAGCTGCCGACGGTATAGTTTTTGGCCGTAAATATTTGAAAAAACGAGGGAAATTCGCTTCTAGCGCTCCCCGTTTTGGCCTGACGGTATAATTGGCGCCTCTCTGCTGTTTTTGGACAGATTTGGAGGCCCCCATGCTTACTGACACAGCGGTTAAGGCACTGAAGCCACAGAGGAAATTGTACAAGGTGAGTGATCGTGACGGTATGTACGTCGTGGTCCAGCCGTCAGGTGCGATCGTGTTCCGGTACGATTATCGACTCAACGGACGGCGCGAGACGCTGACGCTCGGTCGATACGGCCCCGACGGCCTCTCGCTTGCCAGGGCTCGCGAGAAGCTGATCGATGCGAAGCGGGCCATTTCAGAGGGACGGTCGCCTGCTCAAGAGAAGCAGCACGACAAGCGTCGACTGAAAGAGGCGAAGCGGTTCGGCGAGTTCGGCGAAAAGTGGTTCCAAGAGTCGCGTATGGCCGACAGCACGCGGGCTATGCGGCGTTCCATCTACGAGCGCGACATCTTGCCAACATTCCGAAACAGGCTCCTGTCGGAGATCGCGCCTGACGATCTCCGCATGATGTGCGGAAAAGTGAAGGATCGCGGTGCTCCAGCTACAGCCGTCCATGTGCGGGATATCGTGAAGCTGATCTTTGCGTTCGCGATCTTGCATGGCGAGAAGGTCGCCAACCCGGCGGATGAAGTTGGGCCCGCGTCTATCGCAACCTTCGTACCGAAGGATCGTTCGCTATCACCCGCGGAGATCCGCGTCATGCTCGGTCAGCTCGAGCATGTCCCGACCCTGCCGACTATACGGCTGGGAATGAAGCTCTTCCTTCTGACGATGGTCAGAAAAAGCGAGTTGCAGGACGCGACGTGGGATGAGGTCGATTTCGAGAACGCTGTCTGGTCGATCCCAAAAGAGCGAATGAAGCGGTCGAAGGCACACAACGTCTACCTGTCGGAGCAGGCGGTGGACATCTTTGTCGCGCTGAAAACTTGCGCGGGTAACTCGCGCTATGTCCTTCCTTCGCGATACGACGCTGACGCACCGATGTCGCGGGCGACATTCAATCGGA
>LNFM01000848.1_pt1 | contig 72377 bp, 72 predicted proteins | sample 596031 | NCBI WGS metagenome assembly LNFM01 (sample SAMN04254537, study PRJNA301005) | activated carbon metagenome | isolation source: dual media filters at the Ann Arbor, Michigan drinking water treatment plant | place: USA: Ann Arbor
CCCTCTCCACTCCTTCGTCGTGGAGCCTCTTCCAGCTTTGCTCCAGTACCAAGTTAAGACCTCTAAGTCGCTTTCGGAAATCTTTACCTGATACTGCGAGACGACGCGAGGAGGGGACCCAACCCAGAGGGTTGGGGAAGTGAGCGCGCGAGCAGCCCGACGACTCAGATCGCGCAGAAAAATTCCACCGCAGGAGAACGCAGTGTGCGGGGTAGTGCTTCGCACACCCCGTCTCCGAGGACGGGATTTTTCAAAGCGAGGTGAGGCGCAAGGGGGCGGCTGGGGACTAGCCGAAGGACTTGTTCCCGCACGTCTAATTTCTTTATCCCCTCTTTCATAAAGAAAATTTTATTTTTACAAACGGTGTTTTCCTTTCAAAGATCGGGCGGATAGATTATTATGCTTCCCACTATGTCTCGGCTACTCAAACTTGCGATTGTCGGCCGTCCCAATGTGGGAAAGTCGGCGCTTTTTAATGCGATCTGCGGAAAGAAGATCGCCATTGTGGACTCCCAAGAGGGGGTTACGCGCGATCGCATTTATGCCGAAACGGATTTCTTTGGAAAATCTTTCGAGCTGATCGATACAGCAGGTCTTGATTCGGGTGCAGCGCTTCCTTTTCATGAAGAGGTACGTAGACAAACCGAGATTGCCATCCAGGAAGCCGATGTGCTCGTGATGGTTGTCGATTCGCGTGCGGGGGTAACTACTGCTGATGAAGAGGTGGCAAAACTTCTTCTGCGCACCAAAAAACCGGTCTGCCTTGCTGTTAATAAGATCGATGATCTTCGCCAGGTGCACGCACTCCACCAGTTCCACTCGCTCGGTATTTCACGCATGATCGCCGTTTCCGCTATCCAGCGCTTTCAGGTTGCAGAACTCCTCGAGTTTGCATTTGAGGGAGTCGAGTTCCCCGAACCAGAGCCCGAGGTACCAGGCATTAAAGTTGTTATCGTCGGCCGCCCCAACGTGGGAAAATCGACCCTTCTCAACAATCTTCTCAAAGAAGAGAGATGTGTTGTCAGCCCTATTCCTGGCACAACACGTGATAGCGTTGACACGCAGGTCACTTTTGAAGGCACACAATTTACTCTCATCGACACTGCTGGTATCCGCCGTAAAACGGCTGAACATGAAGCCGTCGAAAAATTCGCCGCAGTCCGCACCGAGCGCGCCATCGATCGCGCCGATGTCGCCATCCTGATGCTCGATTCGGTAGAGGGGATCACCGCACAAGAGAAACGGATCGTCACAGAGCTTGAAGGCGCAGGCAAAGGATGCCTTCTCCTATTCAATAAATGGGATCTCGTTCAGGGCTACCGCATGGAGCACTGCTTAAAAAGCCTCCAGATTGAGAACAGCTTCCTCAGCCACTGCCCCACACTTTTTGCTTCGGCAAAAACAGGAAGAAACGTCGACAAGATTTTTGCTCACATCAAGCAGATCTACGAAGATCGCAAGCGTCGTATCACCACAGGCGAACTCAACCGCTTCATCGAAAAAACTGTCCAAGCCTATCATCCGCCCATGCTTCAAGGAAGACGCCTCCGCATCTACTACCTCGCGCAAGTCGGTGTTGAACCCCCACATTTTGTTCTCTTCGTCAACAAACCCGAGCTCATGCTCGAAACCTACAAGCAGTATCTCATCAACAAGTTCCGCGAAGCCTATGGCTTCCAGGGTGTTCCTCTCGTCTTCACCCTCCGCGGCAAGCAGGTCCGTGAAGAAGAAGATCGGCATCCTCATGCCTCCAATCCTCGTCAACACCACAATGATGAAGAGCATGCCAGCGACTCCGAAGAAGTTTTGGTCTAAGCTCAAATCAATGGTTCCCAAGGAAAACCGCGCTTAATTCCCGCAAAATACTAACACTCAATATATTATATAAAAGATCGCAATTTAAAATTATAAATTGATTAAAAGCGCGCAGAATAATAAAATATTAATTTAAATTTTATAAAAAGAGGTAATTATGTCTTCATTGTCTTTAACGCCAACGCCGAATTCTAGTATTGCGCTCGGATCTCAATGGAAAGATAAAGTGGTGACCGACTTACATGACGTAACGCGGTTTCCTAACACGATCACACAGCTTTGCCTCTCCTACCTTTCTCCTTTTGCCGTCAGCTCGTCTGTGAAGGTGGATGAAGAGTTGCATTTCACGGTACAAGATATGCAGGTTCTGTGTATGGCCGACTTTGGTCTACGACACGTTACGGGTCAAGAACTTCTCGAAAATGAGTGTCTAGATGGAATGAATTATGGGTGTTCGCTCAATCTCTCTCCTTATCGACTGAAGAGGGCGATAGGTGAGGGTAGTGCGCTTATCGGTGTATTTGAAAATTCAGTTCATGGCGGGATCGATCGGTTTGAAAAGGGTGTAGACGCGTTTATTGACAACTGTTTGTCGTATGACATTAGAGCCACCTCTTCCGGATTAGTTCTAGATCGATCAACCGGTGCCGACTTTTTAAAAGTTCTCGATGTCACTCGTTTCATGATCGTCAAGTACCCGATGTATATTCTTCCTGCAGATTACAATGCATGGGGAGATGGTCTTGGAAGATTTCCCAAGGCTAATGCAGGAGCATCCGATGTCATGCCTCTTCCTGTTCTAGAGTGCAGCAATTGCTGTGAAAAGGAGGAGATGGAAAAGGCCCTATCAAGAGCGCAATTCGATGAGATTGAAAAAAGAGTCGTTAGTAAGACTCGCACGCTTATCATTCAGAAATTAAGAGCGGAAACATCGGGATTCTTTAAAGGCAATGAGGGCGACGATATTAAAGCAAGTCGGGAACAATTCGTCACGGATGTCCTAAAGCTTGAGGTACCTAAAGCTGAGCAGCCATCTTTTTTCTCGCGCTGCACCATTCTCTAAGGAGTAAATTATGAAATCTCTTTCTTTATCAGATCTTGAGCAAAAGAAAAGCGCATAGAGACTTGCTCAAAAATTACTCAGTCTTTTGAGTAAATTTATTTTTACATAATTCCCCCGCGCCTGTTTCCTTCACGGCACTGGATCATACTTGATCTGCTTTCCTTCGTAGGGGATGGTCTGGTAGACCCAAGGGTCATCATTCTCTCGTAGTAACCGATCACATCCGAGAAAGAAGCCTTTTATGAAGCCATGCTTGTGCATGGCGTCGAGCATGTATTGCGAGGAGCTTGGGCGGAAATGGCTTCGAGGGCCGTCGACTTTGCTGAGGACGTTTTGATGAAAGAGGATGGCTTGTCGAGCGGCCTTCACCATGAAGGAGGGGTCGCGCTCGAGGGGTTGCTCTTGCGATGGAAGTAGGTCTGCATCTTTGCCCCAGGGCTCATGGAAGCCCGGAGACGCAAATGCTCCGCAGGGGAGCAGTAAACATGCCAGTAGAATCTTTGAGAGCATCTTCTTTTTCCCTTCTATTTGAGCGAGCCTGAGGCGAGCTCCTTGGAGTGCGGTGCTTTGCACCGCCTTGGGTTCAACTAAGGCGGCGCATAGCGCCGCACTCCACGGAGCGCTTCGCGCTCAAAGAATTACGCAGCAACGCCTCTCTGTGTCCCTTCTTAAAACCCGTACTGGAGCATGAACACTGGGAAGAGTCCGCGTTGATTCATAAGAGGCGTTGCTTTCTTTTCGTAGAGGCGTTCGTTGTAGTATTTTGCCTCTTCGCCAGCGCCGTAGATGCCGCCGAAATACCAGCCTGCTTCAAAGCCGGTGAAGATGATGCCTGCAGCGAGGTGGTTGTGTTGAAAGCAGTGAACTGCTGCAGCAATGAAAAGGCCATTGAGAAGCACGGCGGTGAGGGCGGATTTTTTCTGGCCGAGATAGAGGTATCCAGCGCCGGGTAGGACCATGTTGAAGGCTTTTGCTTTACCGACAGATTTTTTCTCCTGCTCATAGGAAGCAAGGAAGGGATTGAGGAATGCGTCCTGGGGATGCTCTTTAGCGTGCATTTTTAGGGCTGGAAAATCAGCGTGTTGGAGAGCGGAGGAGAGGTGGAGTTTCTCGGCGGTTTTAGGATCATTCTCTTGCATGAGCTGGAGAATGTGCGCGGCTTTTTCGGGCTGCTTTTTGGAGAGATAACTCTCATAAAGGATCACAAGGAGGTCGTGGTAGGCGGGGAAGGAGCGGTCAACATTTTGTAGACCGCTTCTTTCGAAGGTATAGACATCATCATATTTTTTGCCGAGGTAGTAGCAGAGGAGCACCTCGTATTGAATCTCCTGCCGGCGGAAGGCTGACTCTTCTGTCACAAGAAATTCAGCGCGTTTAAACGCGGTGATCGCCTGGTAGAGATCGAGCTCATGGGCAAAACCCATGGCGATCTGATACTCTTTTCCCCAATCTTCATGTTTTTCGCGTTCAGTGAGAGGAGGAAAGGGGTGCGGCAGGCTCTTTAGATATTTGTCCTGCACAGCATAGCTTACTTGAGGCTCGATCTTATCGGAGACGCGGTAGCACCCACAGAGAACTACCAGCAGTAGAACTAACCTATTCATTCTCTGGTTGTTTTACGACGTTAATTGCTTCGTCGAACTCCTCTTTGAGGATGGGGAGTACGGCTTGATCTTTGTAGAGGTCTTCCTGATGGTCTGTGACCTCTTTGTACTCGGCAAAGTTATGGATGATCTGCGGGCGAATAAAGATGATCAGGTTATCCTTAGCAACAGTGCGATTGTTTTGGCTAAAGGCTGCGCCAATGACAGGGAGGCCTCCTAAGCAAGGAATACCAGATTTAAAATGCTGTTTGGTGTCGGTGATCATCCCGCTCAGCACAACAAAGTGTTTGTCGGGAACGTGAACGCGTGTGTTCAAGCTGGTGTGCGTGGTGAGGATACCGTTTGCGGGGATATTCTGCCCTGGTGCGGGGGCGATCTGTTGGCTGATGTCGTTTGAAATTTCCAAAGTGATGATATCCTCATTTCCAAGATAGGGGGTGATGCTGAGGTTCATCCCGATGTCGCGGTATTCGATGTTAGAAGTCGTGGATGTGTTTACCCCACCTTGAACGTTCAATGTAGAACCGGTGTAGGGAATGTTTTGCCCAACGAAGATGGTCGAGTTATTCGTGTCTTGTGTGATGATCTTCGGGTTCAGAAGAACTGTAGAATCCGCATCCGTTTGCAGAGCCGTTACAAGTGCGCCAAGTGAAATGAACGATCTTCCCTTGTGCATGATGATATCACCGATCGAACCGAGATCGAACCCTTGCGTAAAGGGGATCTGTGTATTGGGATTGGGGAAGCTCGTCGCATTGACGGCTTGAAGTCCGGGCTGTAGCGCTGTGCTGGGGGGCACGCCGGGTGTAAAGGGGTTTTGTCCAGGGAAGTTTCCATATCCCACACCCACTTTGTTCATATACTTCGCAAAACCACCCCACTGCAGGCCATAGTTCTGGATATTGGAGAGTGTGGTTTCTATGATGAGGACTTCGATGAAGACCTGTTTGAGTGGGACGTCAAGGCTTCGGATCAGATCTTGAAGTTTGGTAAGAACTTCCTGATCTCCAGTAGCGATCAGGGAGTTGGTCACGCTAATCCACTGAAGGGAGTTGATTGCATCAACTAGGTTTTTGGTGGCTGTTGCACTGGCTTTAGAGAGTTCATTTGCAACCTGTTTGATTGCCGTGAGGATGTCGGTGCCTTGGTGGTATTGCAACTTGTAAACTAAGAAGCTGGTGTTTTCGATCGATTCAATAGAGGGAGGGAGTCCTGTTTTTCCAGCGCTAGGGATGTCAAATTTTGCAAGGAGAGCTTCCATCTTTTTGATCGTTTCTGGATCTCCAGATACGATTAGAGAAGAGGTCTGTTCCATCCATCGAAGGTTGTTAATCGAGTCAAAAAGTGTGCGATCGGAAACCCTTGCTTCAACGAGAGTTTTTGCAAAGTCTCGCATTACACCAATCAGATCGGGCCCAGAGAGATACTTTGGAGTATAGAGGATATAGTTTAAGACGTGGCTGCCGGAAACGGATTTCTGATGTAGTCCGGCTAAAGATTCTGGAGTTGTAACGTCAAAAGTGGCGATGAGTTCTTCCGATTTTTTTAGAGAGTCTGGTGTTCCTGTAAGAAGAAGAGAATTTGTAGCTGGAATATGCCGCATGGTTGTAAGCGTTTGCAAGAAATCGGGATCCATGAGACCCGATTCTTTAAGATCTTTTGCAATGCTTTTGACTGACTCTTGGATGAAATCTACGCTCTGGGTATGGGGCTTATAGATGATGAAGTTCGATTTTCCTCCGATGGTGGCGCCTGGAGGGATATCTGCATCGGACAAAACTTCTTGGATCTTCTTCAGCGTTTCAGCATCACCGGTGAAAAGAATCGAACTGGTTTGAGGAACCCATTTCATCGTGTGGATGCTGCGAAGAAGCGCAGCGTCGGCAAGACCAGAGTCTTGGAGCTTTTTCCCGATCTCCTCTACGCCGTGGACGACCTCTTTTCCTGTTCTGTATTTGGGTTGGTACATCAAAAAGTCTGAGCCTGTCGAAAGAGCATGTTTCGATTTTGAAACAGGTCGGTCGAGATCTTCCATGACAGTCATGGCGCGCTCAATGAGATTCGGCGTCGAGATGATGAAAATCGTATTGGTCTCTGGCTGCGGGACGAAGAGCAACGGATTTGTATCCGCAAAAGGTGAGACGATCTTGGTTGCTAAGGCAATAAGCTGAGCAGGAACAACGTGTTTAGCTGTGAAGGTCTCAATTTCAAGAGGAGAGTGTGGCGTATCGAGGCTTACGAGAAGCTGACCCATCTTGTCGACATTTGTCGCAATGTCGGTCACAATCAGCTGACGTGTGGGTTCAAAAGCTTCGATGATCGCACTCGTTGAGACCATCGGTTTGATGAGCCCCCCGATTGTGGAAGGGCTTGCATTCTTGAGGCGAAAGATACGTGTGACGAGCGGTGCTTTTTCGACATCTTTTTTGTCGACTTCCGCAGAGACGATTGTCGGTATCTGATTTACCGCGACATTTGTGGTGATGATGAAATTGTTCTCTTGCTCAAGAAAGGTGAGACCGTGGATACGCAGGACCTGAATGAGCGCTGACATGATGTTCCGCGTCGAGATCGGCTCCTCTGAGACGATTGTGACGTTAAACTGCAGCTCTGCTTCATCGAAGACGAAATTTGTACCGGTTATTTTGCTAACAAAACGGATGTACTCGATGATTGAGACATTGTTGAAGTTGATCTTGTAGCCATCTTTGATGCTTTCTTTCTCGCCGATCGGCTCGAAATCTTTCACCGCAAGTTCCAATGTCTCCTCCGCAATCAATCCCTCGAAATTCCACGGGGAGAGGGAGAGTGCAAGCAGAGAGAACTTAAAAAAGAAACTTTTACGCATGTAAAATCGCGGCAAAAATGATGAAACTTGTTGTGAATCCTAAAATACTCTTCTGATTATTGTAAACACGAGAAGAGAGGGGAGTAAGAGTGAAGAGGGATCGCAAGCGGGCACGGGCACGGACGCAGGCACGAAAGAGAGAAAGAAGTTAGCTTTTCTTATTTCTTTCGTGCCCGTGCCCGCATGCGTGCCCGATCCCTTTTTCTTTTTAGGAGAGTCTGCGGATGCTGATCATGAGTTTGGGAGTGCGCTGCGAGGCAAGCGGTGCGAGTGCTGTCATCTTTTTCAGAATGAGATCGGCTTGTCGTTCCGAAGAAAGAAGGGCGTTTTCGGAAATAGCGAGCGAGAGTTTGGTTTCGAGTTCTTTGCGTGCGCTCTCTTCATTGGGAAAGGCAGTTTCAAGCGAGTGGAAAAAAAGAGAGTCTCCGGTTTTCCAGTTGTCGATGGTTTCTGCAAAATCCACAGGCATCTGTGTGCCGATGGGAGAGTTTTGTGAGCCGATGAAGCGCGGTGTGCTGTTTACGCCTTGTGGAAGATGAACGAGTCTTCCGAGTCCGCACGAGAGATAGGCGAGCTGTTCCCGCAAAGGGTCGAGAAGAAGAAGTGCAAATACAAATGGCTGCCTTAAACTGTCTTCGACCAACAATCTGTTAAGCGTGGTCATGAAATCCACAACTCGAAAGACCTCTTTGTTTGAAGGCTGCCTCTGGAGGACAAGCGTGCGTACAATGCCGCGAAACAAAGCGGTATAAATGGAAGATTGGATGCCAGAACTTGTCGGCTCTCCAATGAGGATTACGTAGCTATTGTTCGGAAAATGGAAGAAATCGTAGTAGAGGCCCATTTGCCCTGGCCCTTTGTGTTTGGAAAGGCCGACTTCCAACTCTTCCCAACTCGGCGTTTCTGAAGGAAGCAGCGCGTTGCTAGCTTTTTGCAACTCTTCGACGATCTCTTTGACCTGGTCGCTTCCTGGGCGATCTTTTTCCAGCTCCTCCGATTTTAAATAGTTTGAGAGGTCGGTGATCAGATCGACAATATCTTGGTAGCGTTCACCGAGAGAAAGCGCGAGCATTTTTCCGATAATCTTCTGAAAGCCTTTGGGAAGGAGGGAGAGGTTGATGATCCCAAAACTTAGTTTTCCGACTGCCAGCTCATAAGCGATTACACCAAGAGAGTAGATGTCAGAGGCGTACGTTACGAGGGCAGCATCCTCTTTTTGCTCGGGGCTCATATAAGATGGCGTTCCCAACACCTGTGCGGGTGCCCGACTCGTTTTCACCTCTTCATGCAATTGCGCGATGCCGAAGTCGATAACTTTGATCTCACCATCTTCGGTAATGAGGATGTTTTCGGGTTTCAGATCCCGATGAATCACCCCATGCGTGTGAAGATGGAGTAGCGCGTAGGCGACCTGCAAGATGATGTCGATGCATTTTTTAAGCGAGAAGGAGTGTTGCGCGATGAATTGTGTGAGCGAAATTCCACGAATAAACTCCATCGCGATGTAAAGTCCACCTTCCCACTCGCCCTGACCGTAGAGCTTGACGATGTTGGGGTGACTCGCGAGGCCGATGATTTGCGCCTCTTTTAAAAAGCGCTCGACGGCTTCGGGATGTGTGACGTACGAAGGGGAGAGAACCTTGATCGCAAGCGTCTGGTGGGTTTCAGGATGGATGCCGAGATAAAGGAGGCTCATCCCTCCTTTTGTGAGAAGTCCTTCGATTTTATAAGGCCCTATTTTATCCGGAATCGAGGGGAGCGTCTCTTTGGAGATGAGATCTGGAAGCGTCTTCTGCTTATAAAACTTCTCCTCTAACATTATCTCTTAATCTCTAGGATGCGGACGCCGAGGAGTTCGCCTATTTTCACCAGCTCGCCACGGGCGATCCGTTTTCCTTCGATCGTGAGATGCACGCCCTGTTCAGGGGAGAGTCCCAGTTCGAGGAGGTTGCCTGGTTTTAGCTGGAGAAGCTTTTCGATGCTCATTTTGAGCCGTCCAATTTCAACCGTCAAGGTGAGGGGAATCTCTTCTGCGCTCAGCAGCGTTTCAACAGAGCCTCCTTGCGATTCGTTTGAGGACCAGAGGTGGCTTCCTTCGGAGCCCTCTTCAATTGGCTGTTCTACATCGTTTTCTTCATCGGGTGGTGGTGACATAGTCTCCTCATTGGTGAAAGCATAATCGAGTATTTTAAGGCTCTTTTCTTTGATTCTTCCGCGCATAAGGGGCGTTTTATTTAGAACAAGGTCGATACTGCCTTTCTGCTGATCAGGATCGAAGCTACAACGATCGAGGATGACCATATCGCCGATCTCCACCTTTTCCCATTGATTTTGAAAGAGGCTTGTGTTGCCAATCTCCAAGCGAAGGGAGAGAAGAGTCTCTTTGGCTAAAGGGCTGTCTGCAAGTGAGGGCTTATGCTGTGAAAAATGCGCGCGAAAAGCATGGTGAAATGCAGAGGGGCATAGAATCCTGCCTCTCAACGTTTCACGCCCCAAAATAAGAGCGAGATCGAGACAAAATCCCCCTTCTTTCTTGGGAAGAGGATGTTTTTTGCCGAGCTTGGGAGAGAGATCGGAAAAGCATTTTAACTGATCGCAAAGATCTAAAGCCTGCAGCCAGAGATAATGCAAAAAGCCCTCTTGAAAATCAGGGTGTGAAAAACCCTTGACGCCACGTCCCTCAGACAGGCAGCGTGCCATGAGTTTGCGAGCATCTTCGGAGGAGATCGCAAAAAAGACCGGCTCTGCAAGGGGTAGCAGCTCAAATGTAAAAAGATGGGGCTCTTCGCCGAGACCAGTAAGATACTCTTCGGGCTTTTTCCAAGCACTTTTTTCGAGTTCAATCCGCAGATCTGGAAGATTTAATGTTTTAGAAAGGTGGTCTGCAAATTCTTCCCAAGGAAAAGCAGGAGGCTCTCCCCAAAGGGGGATCAACTTTGCTTCGTCAACGGCTTCTTCTATTTGCTTAACCCAAGGGCTATTCATCACTTCTTCTCTTCTTTGTCTTTGCTAGGGCCTTCTTTTCTTCTCACGAGAGGCTTCTCAGCAGAAAGCCCTGCCTCTAGGCGGTTCACTTTAAAGTTGTAGTTGCCCGTGCGGAAGGCTGCCATCAGATCATCCGCATTTGCTTGTACGAGCGCGGCTCCTTGGGCGTTTGTAATGATCTGGATGTTAAATGCTTTTGGCGCCGTTGAATACTCTTTGATGATGATCTGCGCGCCAAAGAATACAGAATTTGCATATTGGGGAGAAGAGAGAGTGACTGTTGTTTCTGTAATTCCTGCCGTAGACATCACGGTCATGACACCGACCATTCTTTCAAAGAGGTCGAGGACCATCGGGTGGAGCTGGGTGTAGGGCGCCGGTGCGGTTGGAGCGCTAGGCGTACCTGTTAGAGGAGCAGCGACCCCAGGTTGCATCCCTGGTACACCATGGACCTCTGCGCTCTTTTTCTCTTTTTCTCCCTTTTTTCCTTCTTGCTGAAGAGGTGTGGGAGAGGGTTGAGAGACCTCGGTGGCCTCCTCTTCTGCTCTTTTCTTTTTGAGCTCTGCCGCGCGAAGATCTGCCTCTTTAGCACTCGAGAGCGCTTTTTCTCTCGCTCCTTCTGCTTTTTTATCTCGGGGAGTTGGTTTATGTTCGGCAGGTTGTGCAGGGGGTTGCTGTGTCGTCTGTTCACCTTGCCCTCTTTGCGTCGAGAGATCGGCAGGGGGAAGCGTGTCCATGAAAGACTCCTCTTCCATGTAGTGGGTCTCTTCTGGTGGAGGCGTCTGTGCAGGAGGAGCTGGAGGGGGAGTGGCTTTTGCGGGAGCAGAGGGACCTTCAACTTTCAGCGATTTTTGAGGAGGACCTTCGAGAGGAGGTTTTGCGCGCGCTTGTGCAGCAGCAGCTTCATCTGTGTCCGCTTTGCTCTCGGCTTCAGACTCATCTTTTCGTTTGCGCTTTTTTTTCTGTTCTTCGTCGACTTCGCCAACTTTCTGGACTTTCATGAGCTCTTTAAATTTCTGCTCGTCCGCAAGACGCTTGTCCTTGTTCGGCTCTTTGGGTCCTGTAGGTCCTGATATGCGGCTCACGTCTGCCATACTCCTTTAATCCTTCTTCTCTTTCCCTTTTTTCTTACGTGCGTGGAGGGTGGATCCCATCTCGTCCGCTTCGACTGCTTCCTTTTGCTCCATCAGGAGGTGCATCTCTTTTTCCCACTCTTTGCGATGGATGACGAGCTTTTCTACATCGTGCTGTTTTTTGATGAAATCCTGTCTTGCAATCTCCACCTGCTTTTCCGCAGCATCGACATGTTTTTTCTGCTCTTTGACCTTATGCTCTTTCTGCTTGAGCTGTTCATCCACCACTTTCAAATACTGCTTCATCTGCACAATCTTATCGGATGAGGTTCCCTCATCTAGCTTTTCGCGCAGCTGCGTGAGCTTGGCCATTTTGTGCTCTTTGACCTTATTGCGCTCCTCTTCTACTTTTGCCAGTTTTTCCTCTTCTTTGAGAAGAGCATTCTTCTTTTCCCGAAGAACTTTCTCCGATTCTTCGAGTTTTTTCTGCTTGATGATCGCAAGCTGCTCAAGAGGGTATTCCATTCTTATCCGCTCTTCATGCTTTTTTTCACACACACAGACTCACCACAGAGACACAGAGAAAGATGAGGTTGCACAGAGAAGGGAAAGAGGTTTCTTTTTTTGCTGGAGAGCAAAATAAAGAAGTCTCCGCAGTGGGCCCAAAAAGAGAAAATTTTCTGCTTTTTTGTGCGCTTTACGCAAGAACCCCCTTTTTTGTTCTCAAACAAAAAAGGAGTCTTTTTCTTCCTCTGTGCAACCTCATCTTTCTCTGTGTCTCTGTGGTGCATCTTCATATGGCTCAGTGAAAGAAGTTTTTCAGGCAGACTAATCACCGGAATAGAGCTGCGAGCTGTTGCAGCGTCTCTTCGAAGGAGGATCTCTCTCCGACTTGCTGCTTGAGGAAGCGGTTCACCTTGTCGATGTATTTGATGGCGAAATCTGCTCCTTTATCAGAACCAGGTTTATATTCCCCGATGCGGATGAGGAGTTCGTTTTTCTTGTAGTTGGCCAGAACCTCGCGGACCTTCCCAATGAGCTCCACATGCTCCTTGGTAGCGACATGTGTCAAGATACGGCTAATGGAGCTTAAGACATCAATCGCAGGGTAGTGGTATTGACGCGCAAGGTCTGAGGAGAGGACGATGTGACCGTCGAGAATGGAGCGGGTCTCATCGGAAACCGGTTCATTCAAATCATCTCCAGCCACGAGAATCGTATAGAAAGCGGTGATCGAGCCCTTATCAGAATTACCAGAGCGTTCAAGAAGTCGAGGGAGTGTGGCAAAGACGGAAGGAGTAAATCCGGCGCGTGCGGGAGGCTCGCCTGCAGCAAGGCCGACTTCGCGAAGAGCTCTTGCAAAACGTGTGACGGAATCCATCATCAGAATGACAGTTTTGCCCTGATCTCGAAAATACTCTGCAATAGCTGTTCCGATATACGCGGCGTTGATACGCAGCTGCGCAGGCTGATCTGAGGTGGAGACGACAACAACAGAACGTTTCATCCCTTCTTCTCCCAAGTCGTTGATGAGAAACTCGCGCACTTCGCGGCCCCGCTCACCGATGAGAGAGATCACATTCACATCGGCTTTTGCATTACGGGCGATCATGCCGAGAAGTGTCGATTTCCCTACGCCGGCACCCGCAAAAATCCCCATCCTCTGGCCTCTGCCACAGGTCAGAATGCCGTCGATCGCGCGCACGCCTACCGAAAGGGGCTCTTTGATCAAGCTGCGCTTTAAAGGATCCGGTGGAGTGTTGATGATCGAGAATGTCTCTTCGAGTTCGAGCGGGCCATGTGTGTCGACATCTAAAGGTCTTCCAAGTCCATCGAGGACGCGGCCGAGCACTTGCGGGCCGATTTTGATGTGGAGGGGCATTCGCAAGGGGATGACTTCAGATGAGGGGCCAACGCCTTCCATCGTGCCGAGGGGGGAGAGATACGCCTCTTCGCGCGTGAATCCTACTACCTCTGCAAAAAGGGGTTCTAACCCTCCTCCGCGTTTGATGACACACACCTCACCCATCTTGACTTGCGGCACAACGGCCTTGATGAGCATGCCAACCACTTCAGTGATTCTGCCATGCACACTAGTCAGCTCGACCTCTTCGAGATCCGAGATCAGCTTGGCAAATTGAGGGTTTGGATCCATGTCGTTTATCCAGTTATAAAGTAGAAATCATAATATCTTTAAAAATGCCCATAGACATGTCGGGTGACACGAAGTGCTGTGTCACCCGACATGTCTATGGGCTTGATGGAAGTGTGGAGCAGTTTTTTTACATTCACAATGTTTACAATTGGATGTTCATGATCATCTTGATGTCGTCCATGGCTTTGCTCAGGACGACGGAGGAGTATTCTAAGCTCTGTTGGGCGAGGTTGAGCTGCACTTGGATCAGAAGGAAATCGGCGGGTTTTAAATCTTCGCCCTTCTCTTTCATCTCAGCGAGCTTCTGCTTAGAGGATTCCAGGAGATTCTGTCCGTTGGTGACGTAGTTAACAAAACGCGCGATGGGCCCTGCTCCAACCGAGATCTCTTTTTCTTCGGGTTGATCGACACCGAGCCTGGTTGAGGCAGTGCGAATATGCGTATTGGCATCCGACAGTTTGTTTTTCAGTAGGTATTTGCTCGACTGCTTGAGCTTCAGGTTAGGGTTGTTGAGATAGGAATTCACGTCGCCGAGGGTCGATTGTGCATTGACAACCTGTGTTGATAGCGTCTCGAGTGTTGGCGTTGCAGGGAGTGTGGTCTGCCCCGCGGCAATTTCAAAAGGAGAGGCAAGAGGTGTTTTTGTTGTGCCGCCAAGAGTTGCGCTTTTGCTCTCCTCCATGTAAGAGGAGAAGGGCTGTGCAGGAACGCCCAGGTGCCTATCTTCACCGATAGGTCCTGTAGAAACGATCCGTTGTGCACCTGGGACATCATCTAGTGGACTTCTTGAGGTCATGATTCTTTAGTTTTCTTCTTCTTTGCTTTCGGTTGCGCGGCTTGCATGGGTGCTGGAGCTTTTTTTACGAAACGCTCGACGAAATCGATCGCAGTCTTTGCCATTGTTTTTACGCCAGGATCTTTGGCTTTTTGAGATGCCTCTTCGAGGATCTTTTCACCTTTTACAGTTTCATTTGGAGAGAGGGAGAGACTTAAACCCAAAAAGGCTTTTGCCATCTCATTTCCTGGTTCTTTGGCTAGAACCTCATCGAACATTTTGCACGCCTGTTTGAGCTCAAGTTTGCACAGGTGCATATAGCCTAAACCAATCTTTGGGAGAGGGTTTTGCGGACTGAGCAGCTCCGAGGCGCGGAAGAGCTTGACGGCAGCATCTTCGTCGGCCTGGTTGACTGCGATGAAGCCCGCTTCGACCAACAGGATAAAGTGGTCTTTGTATCTTGAGATTTGCTGTGCCATGGGGTGTGTCCTCTTCTAAATGTTATGCGCTCTTCTGGTTACGGATCGAGTTGTTAATGACCGACTGAACCTGGTTGATCAGGTTTGAGATCGATTCGCCGATCTGTGTCACCTGGCTCATCTGGAACTGCAAGAGAAGAAACTTTCCAGGCGTCGCCTGTGAAATTTTGCTCGCTACGTTTTTAACAGCCGAGACCACCTTACTTTGGAGAGAGATGTAAGCTTTGATTAGCGTTGCGAAACTGATCGTTCCCGACCATGGGGATTTAAAGGTTGCCATCTGGTTTTCCTATTTTTTCTTGGTTGCAAGTCTGTTAAGTACACGCTGAAGAGCTGAGTAGCCGTGCAAAAGCACACCAAAGTTGTCGTACTCTTCAGATTGAGCTCCCTGACGTAGAGTGGATTTGATCTCTTGGATCTTCTCATCCGCTGTTTTCATGAGCTCTTTAATTTTTGTGGGATTGCCTTTGAGCTCTTTTTCAAGATCAAACTCAAAGCCCGCTTGTGGTTTTTTTTCTAGGCCGTACATAAAAATAACCTCATTTTCAATTATTGCAGATTGTAGTTAATCCGAAATTTTACGCCATCTTTTTCGAGGAGAATTAAATTCGGTTCTACACCTGTGATTGTCATTCCATCGAGAACATCTCCCTTCCCGATGATGCGGCCATTGATGAGAACGTAAAGACTCTTAGAGTCTTTTCTCGAAGAACCCGTGATTTTATATTTTTCTGTGAGATCGATGCGCGATGCTTCGGGTGTTGAAGTTACCACGAAGTTTTTAACTCCACGCACTCCCACAAGTGCTTTGAATTCAGAGACCAGTTCATCATAGGCTTTCTGATGCTTCTCTTCGATGCGTCCTCCGAGTACAAGCTCTCCATTCGTCAGCTCAAAGCTCACATTTCCAAATCCTCTTTGCGCGAGCATACTTTGAACCTGTACCGAGAGGTTGCCCTCTACAACGACCTGATTTTCCAGTTTGTCGAGATAGGGGAAGTTCGCGTTGAGATAGTCGGAAAGAGCTTGTGCTTGTTCCGGCGTTTCTAGGTAACCGCGCACGACAAAACGGCCGGGGGAAGGAGAGTGGATCGAGATCCCTTGCCAATCTGCATTCGAAAGGAGCAGTGCGTTCATATTCTGCCAGACAAACTCATCGACAACCACGTTATCTTCGATCTGCGTGATGAAGGGGAGCCCTTTGATCGAGTAGAGAAGCTCCTGGTGTTCAACGCCTGTAAGCACGTGTCCTACGAGAAAGAGCTTTCCGCCCCCCTCAGTATAGGTGAACTGAACATCAGGATAGTGGTGGGTCACCTCTCTGATCTGTTCGCTCTCATGTTTTCCCGCAACGACTACGGGTTCGACTCTGAAGAGAGAAACCATCCCAAAAATGAGCAGAAAGAGGAAAAAGGCCCCTACTCCAGCGAGGGTAAGATGCTTTTTCGAGATCCGCATCTCCTTCCAGTCTTTCACAGGGCCAACTGTGGGAGGCGCCATCTCTTTTTCAGCAGCAGAGATTGCCATCTCCTCCGCACGTGCAGCAGAAATTTGCGGCGGGGGTACGATCGTCTCTCGCACCTGTTTTCGGTCGATCAGCAAAAAGGTTGTGGTTCCCAGGGCCACGAGATCCTGAGAAGAGATCTGATGTTTTTCAGCGATCGGCTCTCCATTGACAAGAACGCCATTGCGGCTTCCCAAATCCTCGATGAAGATATTCTCCTGATCGTCCACAGTAATGCGGGCATGTTGTCTAGATACGCTCAAATCGTGGAAGATGATGTCGCACAGATTGGGATCCTTACCGACGAGGTAGATCGCCCCCTTTTTCATGGAAAACTCTGCGCCTGCATTGGGCCCGGTGATGACTTTAAGAAGCCAGCGCGTTTCGGGCGTTTCTAGGGCAGCTTCCTCCAACCCCTCTTCAAATGCGGGAGCGGGTGTTTCCATCTCCTCTTCATAAACGGGCTTTCTGTTCGTGAAACGGAAGAATGTGCTTCCAATCTGGATGATATCGCCCTCATGGAGAAGAACCGATTCGGTAATGAATTTGCCGTTTTGCGTTGCAGGATTGACCGAACTCAAATTCTCGAGCAGGTACCCCTCTGTCGTTCCATGGACGATGACGTGCCGACGCGAGACCATTGGATCTTCGAGAACGAGCGTTGCCGCATCGGGATCCCGACCAATGACCCACTCCTCGCCCTCTTCAAAAGGCAAGATTACACCTGTAAGCGGACCCTCTTCCGCAATGAGATACCCAGCCATCTTTTCCTAAAGTATTCCTGCTTCCTTGGCGTGCTTCGAGATTTCCGTGCGCCAATAGCTGACAAAGTTTGTAAATTCCTCGATCGTCTCCCTAAACGCCTTATAGTTCACCTCATACGGGATGCCCAAAGAGAGTGTCAAGAACTTCTCTTCTCGATCGAGGCCGATTGCACTGCCTCCCGTTCCCTGTCCCAAGAAGTTTGCGCGCATAAGAAGAATGAGCAGCTCCTCCTTTTTGTGAGCGGGAAGAGTTGTAATCTCCGCAAAGAGATGGTACCCGTCATCATTCTCCTTAACGAAGATTGTCATTTCGGGGCCAAGCGGCAGTTTGTACGCGCCGGTTTTATCCTTAGATAAAGGAGTCGGAAGCTCGAGCTCCTCAGCCAGTCGCAACAGATGTTGTTCTACGAACGAAGGGGTAGGCATGCACCCCGTATTAAAGCGTTTCAGGAAAATAAATGCAAGAGGGAAGCGGTAGTGCTGAACAGGGCTAACACATTAAAATTCTTAAAGATGAAAATAGACGTGCGGGGACAAGTCCTTCGGCTAGTCCCTCTGCTCGCAAAGCCAAAGTGCTCCCAGCACTTTGGCTTGTCTACGCAGCCCCTTGCGCCTCATCTCACTTTGAAAAATCCTGTGCTCGGAGGCGGGGTGTGCGAAGCACTACCCCGCCCACTCCGCTCTCCTGCGCTAGGATTTTTCTGCGCGTTCTTCGAAACGCGCGTGCTCTTCAAAGCCAGATGCAGCTCAAGAGGGCTGCGGAGACCAGCTAGAGTGCCAGTGGCACTCTAGCTTTGCGGAGCAGTGGAACACGGACATGTAATGCCGTGTTCCCGCACGTCTATTCAACTTACCAGATTCGAATGCGTCAATTTTTAGGAGGCAGAGGTACACAGAACCAGCGCTTTGCAGAAAATGGCTGTGCGCTTAGAGTGACGTTATGTCTAGTCAAGAACTGCTCAGGCTCAAGGAGCTTTTCGCGAAGATCGCTGCTCAAAAGCCGATCGAGGTCGAGGCGGTCTTTGAGGAGGCGCTCAATATCTTTGAGGCTCTGGTGGTTCAGCTTGAAGGAGCCTCTTTGGAGCAAAAACAGGAGCTCCTTTCAGAGATGCAAGAGGCGGGGGCACTCATTTCCAAGGAGTCCTCAGCCCTTTATGAAAGGATTGGGATGAGGGAGGAGGAGATCTCGACACGGTCCGATAGTTCCCAGTACTACCCCGAAGAGTACTGGCGCCTCATCCAGTCTATGCGCCAGAGGCTCAACGAGTTAGCTGGGCGCGCGGCCAAGTCTCTGAAATCCAGCATCTTAGAAGAAAAGCCCTCCCAAAAGCCTCCTACTCCTGGTAAACGTCCTCCGACGCCTAGCAAGCGTTCTGACTGGCTTAAATCCTAAGCCATTCTATTTAAGTATTATATAATTAATGTAAAGAAATTGTTTGCAAACAATTAATTATTTGATAAAATTAATTTTGGATAATTATAGCTTTATTAAACTAATACATTAAGAGGAAGTATGGATCAAAATCAATTAGCGTCCTTTATTAAGAATCTCAATGCCTCTCCCCAGTCTTTGGAAAAGGTTGAGAAGCTTCTCCGCCACTCAGCTCAGGCGATGGACCTATTAAAGAAGCTCCAGAGTGCTCCTGCTTCTGAGAAAGAGAATGTTCGTGAAGCCTTTCTCCAAACGCAACGCGAAATCGTTGGAGAGTATGAAAAGATGCTCGCAGAGATGGGACTTACACGAGAGTCATTAGAAGAGTATGCATCGAACCCGAAGAACTTCTCACCCGAGAACTGGGCGATGCTCCAGTCATTTAAACAGCAGGTGAGCAAAGAGGCTACAACCGCCTTCCCAAAAGAGAAGGTCGAAGCCCCTAAAAAAGCTAGAAAACCGAAGCTTGCCGGTAAACAAGACTGGCTCTCGGCTTAATTTAAGAATTTTAAATCATAATAAAAAAGGTAAAAAACTATGCCAGGACACATTGATCCTATTTCTTATTTAATGCAGGCGCTTGAAAGGGCGGATGTCGCACAAAAGAGAGACGATGCGACGGGATACGCACTTTACATGATGGTTGCAGAGCTTATCGCACGTATTGAAGGACTTAGCTCTGAAGTGGCAGATATCGGTAACGAGTCTTCTGCGTTCAGTACTGTCCAGATGGACCTTCAGCACGTCGATAAAGACATCGCGAAGATCCAACAGTGGCGCGCGAACCATAAAAACATGACCCCGATGCAGGCGATGAACGATCCTGAGTATAAAGCCGACGTACAGGCTTTTGCTAACGACCTGCAGAAACTGCAGATGGATGCGAACAAGAACGGACAAACCGTGAATAAGAACGGCAAATCGTACGACCAAGATGGTATGGACGAGGCGTCTGACATTGCCAACTCGATTATGAACTCCAAGATCATTTGGCGTGGAGACGGAAAGGAACAAACGATTGGTCAGATGATTGCTAGCGGAGATATGGATTCTCTTGGATTGGCTCTTCTGAAAGGTGCCGATACAAGTGATATGACAGCGGGTACAGGTCCTTTTGCGCAGTGGATGAATGGTCAGGGTTCTGCGCAAGGTTTGAAGACGGTTGAACAGGACTTTGGAATGTTCGTGACCAACTTCAACCAGACGCTTAACACGGATGGTACCTACTTGCAGCAGATCGACCAGTCAGGACAGAACGATATTAACTCGATAAACGCTCTGATGAACGTTATCGTGAATAACTTAAGATCAAGCTAATAAAAAGGGATAAAAACTATGTCGACAGTTTCAAACACATCAAATGGGATGTTTGCGGTCATCGAAGCGCTGGCGGCAGCTGATGCGGCTGGTGTTACGGCGCAAGCCTCTTCCGTGGATGATTTGACAACCTCTGAGTTTATGCAGGGGCTTCAAAGAATTATCTCGGATTATGGTCACAACATCAAAGCAATCGAGAACTTTTTGAAGAGCTATCTCGCTTCTCACCAGAGCGGAACTGCAAGAGAGCGTATGACGACAGAGAGCGTGCTCTCTCTCCAGGGGCTCGACACGATGGTAAACAAGCTGAGCGATTATGATGCGCAGCTAAGTTCCGCTAAAGCAGAACTCGACAAGTGTTCAACACAGGTAGATGCTTGCCAGAAGAAGATGGATAATCTGAAAGGCAGTGCGAGTTTGAGCTACAACGATTGGTACACCTATTATTTGGGACAAATGAAATATTGCCCACTCGCCTATCTGAATCCGTTCAGTTATGCGGGGATTGCTGGAGCGGCTCTACAAAGCTACACCGCGGCTCAGGCGGACTTTGGAAATGCGGCATCTCAGCTTGCTTCAGCAATGCAGAATCAGCAAGCAGCTCAAACCAAGTGCAACGGCATTGAAAAGAGCGAGATCGCGTTGACATCGGGCACTAGCAGCACGATGGGGAACCGCGCGACAACGCTTTCGGGTCCTGCCAACTCGGTGATCCAGACTGCAAACCAGTTAGCCTCACTAGGCTTCATGTTTGTGGGTCTTTTGCAGAATTTAAATGGTAATAATCCAGAATCATAAGAGGAAAATTATGGAAAATATACGTGCAGTAGCTCCAGTTCAGGGTGCGCCACTTCCGTCTAACGAGACGAACGCATTCATGATCATCATGATGGCGATGCTCGGTGGGATCGATGCGCATCAAGATGCGATCAATCTCGGCATTGCGAAAGAGAAGCTTCTGAAGGCCTCTTTTGATGAGCAGAAGCAGGCTGTTAAAGACCAGGAAGAGCTTCTTCAAAAGTTGGTCAATGAGAGTGCAAATGATGATCCGTCGAATGTGCAAAAGATTCAAGAGGATCTCAGAGCTGTAAGCGCGCAGATGTCGCGGGTACAGATGGAAGAGACGAAGCTCTCGAATGTGCAAAACCAGATGGTACAAGAGATGAAGCGCAGGATTGATCCTTCGCAGAAGATGATAGAGAACGATACGGTGATGTTCGGAGGAATGCTCAACTCTTACATCCATACAGAGAGAACTTAATAATTTAATAAAAATAAAAAGAGGTAGTTATGACAGACATGTTAAGAGATGCAGCGCAGCCTAAGTACTCAGGGAACGTCTTTCTGTTGATCGAGCAGATCTTCGCGAAAAGCGTCGATGCAACAAATGACGGAATTGAAGCTCGCTATATCGAAGAGGATCTCCTCGATAAGAGCTACCAGTCGCAGCTCGACAAGTGGAAAAGCGATGCGGATGCGCTTCCTACTGCAGGTAAAACGGATAAACCAGAGACACAAGCTGCCAATGGTAAAGCTGTAGGATTCGAAGTCGCAATGGGAGCGACTGCAGCAGCTCTGCTTATTACAGCAAAAGCTCTTTACGCAGCCGGAATTGCAACCTCATGGGGTGGTTTTGGTGCGGCTCTAATTGTAATTGCAACTGTGCTCGCAGCTGTAGCGATCGCTTTGATGATCACGACAATTTGCAAACCAGATGCTCTTTCTAGCTCGTTCTCCGATACGATTGCTGCACATAGCGAATATGATGCAGGTATCCAAGGAAAACAGAACAGCTTGGTTCAGGAAGACCAGTCCACAATTCAGCGTCTTCAGAACAACATGAGCAAGATCATGCAGCAGTACATTAGTCCTGCGAACGATACAAAGACCCAGGATGCGAACATGATCCAGGGTGCGATTCAGTGGATGAAGGCGATGATCTGGACTCAGAGCGCAGCATAAGGAGCAATAATATGATTGAAAAACTTAATACAAACACAAAGCTTCCTTCGGCTCCTTCTGAAGCGGAGAATCCGATGGTGGCGCTGAATGAGATCTTTGCTCTTCTGAACGAAGCAATGCACGAGAGTGCAATGGTTCAGGGGCAGGCGGCAAGTGATCTCGGAAAAGGGATGCAAAACACCGCAGAACTTTTACATAAGTTGAATGATAGCGTGGCGGCACTTCAGGGTAAGATTCAAGCAGCAAATAGCTCGCTTGAGTCGTTAAGACCCTGGATGATCGGGTTGGGAGTCGCAGCCTCTGTGCTGATGCTTGGGACTCCATTACTTGCGGGGTACGTCGGTGCGTCAGTGATGATGGCCGGCGAAGCTGTTGGTTCTCTCGCGGCGGTAGCTGGTGGTGGTGTGGGTATCGCCGGCGGTGTCTACTCGCTCAAAGTGGCAGATGCAACGCATGAGCTTGCGGGCAAAAATGGTGCCGTAAGCGAAATGTCAGGATCGATGCAAAATACGCAAGCCACGAGCAAGTGGATGACCAACCAGATGGGTGAGACCTTCTCTCGCAAGAGCGATATGGCAAGAACTGTCGTTCAAGGCACAAGAGAGATCGCCGAAGGGATTAGAATTGCAGCTAATGATGCCGTACGCGGCGTGATGGGCGGATAATAAAAGTTAACATAAAAATAAGGAAAAAACTATGTCAGTCACACCAAGAACAGATAATAAAATGATGGTTCAAGGAAGACTCCTTGCTATGGAGAGCGCACTTCTCGATGACCTCAATAAGGGAGCCGTTAGAGGTAACCAGGTCATTAGAGATTGCATTAGCTCTAAAGCTTCGATTCTTACAAACCTCGCTCTTGCCACTGCTAACGCGGGTATTGCAGAGTCTCTTGGACAAGAGATCTCCGGCGTGCTCGGTATTGCAGGTGGTTTAGCTTCTATCGGCGGTGGTCTCGCAGGAATGCGCGCTGCTTCGGGAGAGCTCGGAGAAATTAATGCGGCTAACACTGCCGAAGAGGCTGCTGAAGTGGGTCTTGGAAGGGTTGAAGAAGATCTCGCGGGAGTTGAAGGTCCTAATGCCGTGGAGTTGGATGACCTTGCAGCGAATCCAGAACGCGTGCAACTCCGGCTTGAGCGGGTCAATAACAATGGTCCGGACGCAGCTGCAGCAGATGCCGAAGCGCACGAAGCTCAAGAGCTTCCCCAAGCGGCACGCGAAGCGGCAGAGCGCCAAGCGAAGCTCAACTGGATGGGATGGAATATGGGAGCGCAGATGCTTCAGGGAGCGGGTCAGCTCACGAAGGCGTTCTCAGACCTCGCAACAGCGCCGATGACGGCACTGAAAGCACGAGAACAAGCAGCCGGAGCTATCCTTTCAGGGGTATCGGAAACAACAAGCAATCTCACTGGAAGCACAGAAAGCGCTGTTCAGTCTCAGCAGAGTATGTTTGGTCAGGTGGCCGCTATGCCGAGCCAGTCTCTCCAGTTCGCTGTGGCTCTCGCGCAAGCGCACTAAGATCTGGTTTCCCAACAAAACGCATAGCCCAGAAACGGGCTATGCGTTTTTATGTTACTTATAATTAGTTATTTATGAAATAATTAACTATTGAATTAATAAGATAAAGAATATAAAATAATTATATAAAGCTAATTTTAGGATGGTTATGGCTACAGGTGTAACAATTAGAACAAACCCTCAAGTAGAACCCTCTGCGGGAGCTGCTCGCAATCCGCCTGCTGCAAGAGATAGACTCGTTATGCAAAACGTGACGAGTGAAGTTACCCTTCAGGGCACAAATGGCAACCTCGTGCGGTTTATCGTACACATTCGTGGAAACCGCGGAGTCGAACACAATCTACCCACCGATGTTCGCGAGAGAAACGCCCTTCTCGCAAGGATTCAAGCTGCTGCACAAGCCGCTTTAACGCCAGAACAGGTTGATCAAACACAATCTGTACGCATGAACTTTTCTCGCGCAAGACGCCGCGATGGAAGTGAAGGCCCTCGCTTTAATTTCACACGGATCACAAGACGAGCAACGAATGGCCTAGGAGAACTTCCGATTGAAACGCGAGCAAACGGAGCTTTTTTAGGGACATTGGGAGGCGATACTGGCCTCAGCGCTCTTTTAACCAGACATGAAAACAGGCATCTTGAAAGTTTAAGAAATAACCCTGGACAGCCTCAGCCTGGGAATGCGCAACTTCCAGCTCCTGCACGAAATGAGCTCCCTGCCCCAGCCCCCGAGCAACCTAAGAGACCCGCAAGAGGAAGAAGCAGAAGTCCAAAGCCTGATCCTCGTGCGCCTCAACCCGGACGCGGTGCCGCCGCCCCTGCTAACCGACCGCCCAGAAGCAGTGAAGCTGCTGCTGCGGATGCATGGTTCAACCAAGGCGTGGGATTGGGGAGCTTGGGATTAGACTATCCTCCTGTCTCGGAAAACTCGAACGATCTGCCCTAAGCTACTCTTTTAATCACGGGAGGGAGCTGCTCAGTGATGCACTCCTTCTCGATCAGGATCTCCTTGATCGTTGGATCGGAGGGGACTTCAAACATCAGTTCTAGAAGCATACTTTCCACAATCATTCTAAGAGCGCGGGCACCTGTGCCCGTCTCTTTTGCTTTTTCGGCAAGAGCGCGAAGAGCGTCTTTGGTGAATTCGAGCTTTACACCCTCTTCTTGAAAGAGCTGCTGGTACTGTTTCACAATGGCATTTTTGGGTTTGATAAGGATATCGACGAGGTCGTCGATGGTGAGCTCATTGCAGTTGGCGATGCTATTGAATCTGCCGACAAACTCGGGGATCATGCCGAACTGGACAAGATCTTCGGGTTCGACTTTTGAGAGGAGATAGTTAGTCTCGGTTGAGTCGAAGACGCGGCTTTCGGAGGCGTCGAAACCGATGGTTGTTTTTCCTAGGCGTTTTGCGACGATCTTATCGAGGTGGACAAAAGCACCTCCCACGATGAAGAGGATATTTTGGGTGTTGACTTTGAGATACTCTTGATTGGGGTGTTTGCGGCCGCCTTTGGGAGGGACGTTTGCCACGGTGCCTTCAACGATTTTCAGAAGAGCTTGCTGAACACCTTCCCCAGAGACATCGCGTGTGATCGAGACGTTGCTGGTGGTCTTGCGGATCTTGTCGATCTCATCGACGTAGATGATGCCGATCTCGGCGCGTGAGATGTCAAAGTCCGCGGCTTGCACAAGGCGGAGGATGATGTTCTCTACGTCTTCACCAACATAACCCGCTTCTGTGAGAGTCGTCGCGTCAGCAATGGCAAATGGGACATCAAGGATGTTAGCGAGTGTTCTTGCAATCAGTGTTTTTCCGGAGCCTGTTGGCCCGAGGAGGAGGACGTTGGATTTGACATACTCGACCTCTTTCTCTTTGTTGAGAGAGCGGAGTCTTTTGTAATGGTTATAAACTGCAACAGAGATGGTCTTCTTGGCACGCTCTTGGCCGATCACGTAGGCATCCATTGCATGTTTGATCTCGAGGGGCTTTAAGATTTTAAGCTCGTGATGAACGGGCTTCTTCTCAACGATCTCCATGCAGAGTCTGACACACTTATCACAGATAAATGTATCGGGTCCAGAGATGAGCTTTTCTACAGCGTCTTCCGTGCGCCCACAAAAGGAGCAAGCGGGCGCTTCTTTTTCTTTCTTTACCATTGCAGTTCGGATCCTATTTTTTTACTTCGAAAGCGGCTTTTTGTGGCTGCGAAGCGATCTTGTCGATGAGGCCATATTTTACAGCGTCTTCTGGGCTCATGAAGAAATCCCGCTCGGAGTCTTCTAAGATCTTACTGAGGGGTTTTCCGGTTAACTCGGCGAGGATTTTTCCGCACATATCTTTAAGGACCAGGATCTCCATCGCCTGTAATTTGATGTCTGCAGAGGTTCCCGTGACGCCTCCAGATGGCTGGTGGATCATGATGCGGCTATTGGGGAGGGCGAATCGTTTACCTTTTGTGCCCGCTGCAAGAAGGAGGGCCGCCATGGAAGAGGCTTGCCCGATGCAGTAGGTATTGATCTCATAGCCCATGAATCGCATCGTGTCGTAGATCGCAAGACCCGAGGTGATATAACCGCCAGGAGAGTGGATATAGACGTTAACATCCTTCTTGGGGTCTTCTGCTCGCAAGAAGAGGAGCTGTGCAATGACGGTATTAGCAACCTGATCATTGATCTCTGTTCCAATAAAGACGATGCGGTCCTTCAGGAGCCGCGAATAAATGTCCATGGCGCGTTCGCCGCGGCCGGTATCCTCGATAACATAAGGGACGTACATATGAGTTCTCTCCCGTGTGTGTTAAGTCAATATTGCCGAGGAAAGGATTATAAAGGCAAGTCGAAGAAGTGATGATTGTAGAACGGGAGCATTAAAATCTGGTAGGATGAATAGACGTGCGGGAACACGGCACCTTGTGTCCGTGTTCCACTGCTCCGCAAAGCTAGAGTGCCACTGGCACTCTAGCTGGTCTCCGCAGCCCTCTTGAGCTGCACCTGGCTTTGAAGAGCACGCGCGTTTCAAAGAACGCGCATTATCGCGTGCTCGAAAGCGAGGTGAGGCGCAAGGGGGCGGCTGGGGACTAGCCGAAGGACTTGTCCCCGCACGTCTATTTTTATTCCAAGAATTTTACTTCATTGCTTCTCCCCTTTCCCAGCCGCCGCCCAGCGCTTTGTAGAGGAGGATGAGGTCGAAGAGGACGGTGCTGTCACCGTCGAGTTGCTGCTGCTCTGCTTGATTGAGCAGGAGCTGACTTTCGAGGAGGCTAAGTAGATTAACGAGACCTTTTTCATGCCTTTCACGGCTGATGGCTGTGAATTGGGATCTGCTTTCGGTGGCCAGGTGGAGCTGATCTGTTGAAGCGACTGCTTTGGTGTAGGAGATGAGGGCCCCCTCAGTTTCTTCTAAAGCCTGGAGGACGGTCTGTTGATAGACATGAGCAGCGGCTTCTGTCGCAGCGCGGCTTGCTTTTAGGTTGCCGATCAGACTTCCGCCCTGGAAGATCGGGAGGTTGATATCGCCTCCTAAGGCCCAGGTTTTGCTGCGCGCTGTGAAGAGATTTTTAATGCTAAGGGATTGAAAGCCTCCATCGCCAAGAAGGGTAATCGTGGGGAAGAAGGAGGCGACGGCGACGCCGACATTGGCGGTTGCCGCGGCGAGGGCGCGTTCGGAACGACGAATATCGGGTCTTCTGCGCAAGAGGTCGGATCTTAATCCGACCGCAATTTTTTCGGGTGCTTTGGGCATAGGCTGTGTAGGGAGGAGCTCTTCCAGAAGCGTTTCGGGCATGTTGCCTGTCAGAACCGACAAGGTGTAGATCCCTCGATAAACCAGCGCGATCGTTTCCGGCAGGTTTGCGCGCTCTGTGGCGAGGGTGGCTTGGATGTTTTCCCAATCGAGATCGCTGACATATCCATACTCTAGCTGTTTTTCTACGATGACAGCTTCCTGCTCCAAAAGTTGGATCCTCTCCTCGATGAGCTGAGCGCGTTTCTGGTTTGTGCGGATCTCGACGTAGTTGCGCGCGACCTCTGCCATGACAGAGACGAGGGTGTCATTTCTCTGCTCGATGGTGCTTTCAATTGTGGCATCTGCAGCTTGGATGCTTCTGCGCGTTTTCCCGAAGAGATCGATCTCCCAAGAGACGTCGATGAGGGCATTGTAAAGACTTTGCGTTTGCGGAACCTGCACTTGAAAGGGAAGTCCCGTTGCCGATGAAACAGATCCGGTTGTAGCGGGTGTTGTAACGCCCTCTGTTCCTGCCGTGCTCGGACCAATCGCAAAAACGGGGCCATTTTTGCTGAAGTAGGTTTTGGTTGCATTTACGTCAGCAATAATCTGCGGAAACAACGAAGAGGCGGTCACTTGGCGCACCGCTCTCGCCTGCAAAATATTGGCTTCTGCGGTCAAGAGGTCCTGGTTGTTCACGCTGGCCAATTCGATGTATTTATCTAGCAGCGGATCGTTAAACACCTTCCACCACTCTGTGATCGGGGGCTCTGTTGTTGCATCAGTGGGGGCTGTCCATGTGTTCGAGATCGTATTTTCTGGCGCTTTATAATCGGGACCGACGGTGCAGCCGGTTAAGAAAATAAGAAAAAGGAGCCTCTTTTTCATTCGAGTCTCCTGCGGAAAAACCAGCCTGCAGCGAATAGGTTGAAAATTGCGATGATGGCGAGTTGCCAAAGATTGTGAAGTACGATACCCGTGGGCATAGCCTTTAAAAATATTCCCTTAGAGATGATCAACATATACCGGAGAGGGATTAAATACGTTACAGGCTGAAGCCAGTCGGGCATGTTTTCGATAGGTGTTCCATAGCCGGCAAGAAGGACGGAGGGCATCATGAAGACAAAGGTTCCCAGCATCGCTTGCTGCTGTGTGGAGGAGAGCGAGGAGATGAAAAGGCCGACGCCGCTTATGGAGACGACAAAGACGAAGAGGCTCGCTAAGTAGAGAAGCAGCGAGCCGGTAAAGGGAACTTGGAGGAGAAAGACTCCGATCGTGAGCATGAGCACCCCCTCAAGCACGCCGATGATGATTCCCGGCACGATCTTGCCAATCACAATTTCGAAAGGAACAAGAGGAGAGACGAGAAGCTGATCGAAGGTCCCTAGCTCCCGCTCGCGCGCAACGGATTGTGTAATGACGACGAGACAGGTGAGCATGGAGAGCACGCCAACGAGGCAGGGGATGTTATACCAGTAGTAGAGAGTGTTGGGGTTAAACCAGGTACGTGTGACAAGGCGCGTGTTCTCTTCTGGTAGCCCTGTTTTTGCTGCAAAATCATCATTGAAACGGGTGATGATTCTGCTTGCGTAGCCTGCGACAATTTGTGCGGTATTGGTTTTTCTTCCGTCTAAGATGAGCTGCACGTCGGCAGGTTTTCCCGCATCTAAATTGCGCGAAAATTGCTCGTCGATGGAGAGAACCATCACCCCCTTTTGATGGTCGAGAAAGGGGCCGATTTCACCGACACTTTTTAAGAAGATCGTATGGCTAAAAACATTCGTTCCATAGAAACGTTGGGTGAGTTCAAAGGCCTGCTCTCCATTATCGCGATTCAGAATGCCTATCGTCGCGTTTTTGACGTCTAAAGTGGCAGCAAAAGTGAAAACACAAAGCTGTAGAATCGGCGGCAGCAAAATAGAGATGCGCACCTTGCGATCCCGCAAGACAGTAAGCAGCTCCTTCCAAATCAGAGATAAGATTCTATGGATCATCCGTCTAACCGTTTTACTGTTTTAAAAGCTGTGATTACGAAGAATAGCAGACCGATGCCAAACATCGGGATCATGTTCCAGAAGATCAGATCGGGAACACTACCTACAAGAAAGAGGGTTTGTAAACACTGCACAAAATATTTTGCGGGGATCACGTAGGTGATCGCCTGTATCCACGATGGCATGCTTGAAATTTCAAATAAAAAGCCCGAGAGCATGTAAGCCGGAAGAAAAGCAGTGATGAGCGTGATCTGGTAAGCAAAAACCTGATTTTTCGTGACTGTGGAGACCATGAGCCCCAAACCAAGAGAACAAAATAAGAAGACAGCAGAAACGAGAGCGAGGAGCCCAATAGAACCACGTAGAGGAAGATCAAATGCAAGGACTGATAAGCCCACGCAAAGCGTCATCGAGATCATTCCTAAAGCAAAGTAGGGGAGTACCTTTCCCAGCACGAGCTCAAAGACACCCACGCTTGTGGACATGAGAGCTTCCATCGTTCCTCTTTCCCACTCTCTTGCCACGACGAGTGCAGTTAGAAGCGCACCGATGAGGGTCATGATGATGGCGAGTGAGCCCGAAAGTAGAGGATAGCGACTTTCGAGCGCATCATTATACCAGTAGCGCGGTTGCTCGCGTACTTTTGGAAGGTCCGTAATTTGCCTTGTGATTCTCTCTTGACGGAGCCAATTTTGGAACGCGCCTTGGGCATAGTTTTGCACGAAATTTGAAGTGTTGGTTTCGCTTCCATCAGAGATCACCTGGATCGGAGCTATCTTATCTGGACGTTTTCGAAACTGTGAAAAATAGGCGGGGACGATGATCATTCCTCGGATATTGCCGCTTGTTAAATCATATTCGAGGTCGTGTCTGTCGCGCACGGTTTTCACGCGAAAGTAGCGAGAATCTGTGAGCGATTGCGCAAAGCTCGTTGCATCGGGAGAGGTGTCTTCTAGAACCAGACCCACGTTTAGATGATCGATGTCGAGAGAGACACCATAGCCGTAGAGAAAAAGCAGGAGAAGCGGCAGAAAAATGCTAATCAAAATACTGCTCGGATCTCTAATAATTTGAAGAGACTCCTTCACAAGAAGAGCGCGCAGGCGTCTGAAGCGATTTTTTTTGGTTTCAGAGAGGGTTGTCTGCGTCATATTTCCCGATAAGTTTTATAAACGCGTCTTCTAAAGTTGGATTGGGATGGTCAGGGGACTTGGAGAGATCTTTGAGGGCATTCGGCGTCTCCATCGCGATCACCTTCCCCCGATAAACAAGTGCAATCCGATCGCAATACTCCGCCTCATCCATGAAGTGCGTTGTGACCATCACAGTCACTCCTTTTCCCACGAGGCCGTTGATGTGATTCCAGAACTCTCGTCGTGTAATCGGGTCAACACCAGACGTTGGTTCGTCCAGAAAGAGCACGTCGGGGTGGTGCATCGTAGCGCAGGCAAGCGCAAGACGCTGTTTAAATCCTAACGGAAGTGTATCAGCAGAGAGTGTGAGATACTGCTGCAAATTAAAAACCTCGATCATCTCTTCGATGCTCTGTTCTTGGGCCGCGCCTTGCAAATTGTAGATCCCAGAAAAAAAATCCAGGTTTTGCCGGACCGAGAGGTTGCCGTAGAGAGAGAATTTTTGTGCCATGTAACCGATGCGCGCCCTTGCAGCGCCGGGTGCTTTTTGCAGATTCAGGTCGCTGACAATCGCATCCCCTTGCGTGGGGCGAAGAAGCCCACAGAGCATTTTAAAGGTCGTGGATTTACCTGCTCCGTTAGGACCTAATAGACCAAATATCTCTCCTTTTTTAACGGTAAACGCCACGTTGTCTACCGCTACGAAAGACCCAAATTTTTTTGTCAGATTGTCTGCAGAGATTACGGTTTTTAACCCATCAGCGACCTGGGGAGCCTTTTCAGCAAGTGCCGATTTTCCTCCAGGACCTCCTCCAAGAAGATCGATAAATGCATCCTCGAACCTCGGAGAGTCTGGTACCATCCCTACCAGCGGCTCTAGTCCATCAGGGGAGGTGTTTGCTTTGAGAACGATGCGCAAATCCCTTCCCTGGATCGTGCCGTCCATCACATTTTCATTTTGCAAAATCTGATACAAAAGCTTGCGACGATCTCCTTCGATCTCGGTGACCTTAAAAACCCGGTCTTTGACCCTTTCTGTGAATGCAACAGGATCTCCGTTGTAGAGCAGCTCTCCCTCGTTGAGCAGTAAGACCGTTTGGCATTTTTCTGCCTCATCGAGATAGGAGGTGCTCCACAGAACTGTCACCTCATCTTTAACGAGATCCATCACCATCGACCAGAGTTCGCGTCTTGAGATCGGATCAACTCCAACGCTAGGCTCATCTAAAAGCAGGAGAAGCGGTTTTTTTATAAGCGCGCATGCAAGACCGAGCTTCTGCTTCATTCCTCCCGATAGATCTTTTGCAAAACGCGCGGTGAAAGGTTTAAGTCCTGTGAAAGCGAGAAGTCGTTCGAAAGTCGGTTCTTTTTCTTCTTCGGGGACTCCGCGGAGCTCTGCGTAGAGGTTGAGATTTTGCAAAACTGTGAGATCTTCATAGAGGCCAAACTTTTGCGGCATATAGCCCGAGAGGTAGTGTATCCACTCAGCATCTTGCAGAGTGTCGTAACCCGCGACGGTAATCTTTCCCTCTGTTGGGGCGAGAAGGCCCGCAAGAAGACGAATGAGCGTTGTCTTCCCAGCGCCATCGGGTCCCACGAGGCCGACAATTTGTCCCTTTGGAATAAGCGCATTTACATTCTTGAGAGCAGCGGGCTGCTCCTCCGAAAAAATTTTAGTGAGATTTTGGATCTCTACTAAAACTTCGCTCATTTTTGCCTGTTCGTTTTTTTGAGTTTCAGTTTGACCGTGACAGGCATCCCTTGCACGAGATGGCGATCGGGATTATCTGCATAGATGCGCAGACGATATACGAGGTCTGTGCGGAGTTCGGTGCTCTCCACGCTTTTTGGGGTGAATTCTGCAACGGGGGAGATGAATCCCACCTGACCTGTGTAGACCTCACCTCCCTCGATATCGGTGTAGATTTCCACAGGCATTCCGTAGTAGACCTGTCCAAGATTTGGCTCATCGACGTAAGCGCGGATCCAGACAGGCGAGCTTACCGAGAGCGTGAACACAGGATCGCCGGGATTCACCACCGTTCCCGGTTCGCGGATACGCGTGAGAATAATGCCGTCGGTCGGTGCGTAGGCTTCGGTGTACGAGAGATTATCCTCCGCAATTTTTAGTGCCGCCTGCGCTTGCAGAAGATTTGCTAGAAGCTCATCGCGCGTTGCCTTGGCGTTGTCGAGATCCTCTTGAGAAACCCCACCTACTGTAATCAGATCGAGACGACGCTTCAGCAGAATCTCCGCATTTTTAAAGCTCGCCATCACCGCTTTCACATTCGCTTGTGCTTGAACAACCTGGCTGTTGTAGGGGGTCTTGTCGAGCACAGCCATGAGATCCCCCTCGCCAACCTGGTCTCCCTCTTCAAAGCCTAGCTCCATGACCTGTCCTGGTACACGAAAGCCGATATCCACCTGTCGGACGTCGACATTCCCGTAAAGGGTGAGCTCGTGCGTGTTTTTGGGGGTATTATTTAGGTGATAAAAAACAAAAAGGAAAATACCAATTCCAAAAACAATCAAAACAGATTTAATTAAAGTTGAACGGTTCATGTAAAAAGAAACGCAGTTTCTTTTCTACATAACCGCCTGAGAGAAAAAGAGCAAACAAACTGTTAAAATTTTTTTTTGGATCACAGCCACCGCCCGCACAACTGCTTCTGCTCCTTCACGAATCCTTGGAGGAAGTGCAATCAGAAACGCTCCTTGCGCAGGGACTTTCTCGAGCTGTGTGAGATTTTCCAAAATGTACCTTCCCGTTCCCAGAATCTTGTTGTGCACAGGAAAGCCATCATTTGTTCCGTCGGGAGAGAGTGTATCGATCCCGATTCCAGCAACACCGCGCTCCACGAGGAGATCCGCGGCTTCACCAAGAAATCCAGGAAAGTGCATTCTCCCATTCGCGTCAGGATTACGGTACGCTGAGCCATCGTGCCATCTTTTCGACCAACCCGTACTCAACACCAGTGCACTTCCTTTTGCGATCGTCCCCACGCGCTTTTCAAAAATGAGAATCTGCTCGGCCGTCAGCAAAAAATCTGGCCCGGCTTCTTTCGACATGTCGATGTGGTAGAGCGGTGTAATCAGCTGCTCAAGCGGGATGTCGCCAATTTGCATCCCATCCCGAAAAAAATGGCTCGGCGCATCCATGTGCGTTCCTACTCCAGCGTGCATCTTGTACGTCATGACACGCAACCCCTGCTCGTAATCCATTTTGATCTCGGGATGAAACCCGCATCCTCCGGACCATGTCGGAACCTTGCCGTCAAGCATGTGCGTCAGGTCGATGAATGTTGCGTTTGTGAGGAAGTTTTGATGCATGAAGTGGTTAATTTTACTATTCATCGTTCATTGTTTTGTGCAAGCTGCGAACGGAGGAGATTTGTTGCAGCAACAATTGCATCTGCAATCGAAGGCTCTTTCTGAGAATGCCCTGCGCCGTCGATCATCCAAAGCGTGCTCTTTTTCCATCGGCTATGTAAGAGATGCGCCTGTTCAGGAAAACAAACAGTATCTGCGGTGCCATGGACGATAACTGCGGGAAGATGGTCGACTCGTTGTATGTTGGAGAGGATCTGATCGGGTTTCAGAAAACAACCATGATATGCGTAGTGTAAAAAAGCTCGCATAAAGCTCAGAACAAACTGCTCATTTTTGAGGACAGATTCCACCACTTCTGGATCGGTAGGAGAGGGTGCGCTTGCGAATTGATAACGCATGAGAGCTTTAGCGATTCCCATATGCGTATCTGGATTTGGATTCATGATTCTGCTGTAACAAGCGGTGGGTAAATCGTGCCGTTCTTCCTTTGGAATAACAGGGAGAAATTCATCATAGGCCTTCTTACTTAAAGTCATGTCTTTGAAAAAACGGATGTCCTGATCACGTCCAAGAAAGATGCCTTGAAGAACAAATCCTAGACATGTGTCTGGATAAGATTGTCCATATGCAAGAGCAAGGCATGATCCCCAAGACCACCCAAATATCGCCCACTGCTTGATATTTAAATGCTTTCTTAGCCTTTCGATGTCTTCGATCGAATGTTGGGTGGTATTTTCATCCATGCTGGCGAATGGTGTTGAACGCATCGCGCCGCGCTGATCAAACATCACGACATGCCAGCGAGTCAAATCAAAAAATCGCGTCAACGCATCATTGCATCCAAGACCAGGCCCTCCATGCAAAACAACAATAGGAACCCCTTTAGGATTGCCATAGGTTGCATAAAAAATCTGATGTTTTTCCGAGACGCGCAGATACCCTTCAGTGTGTGGAGGTTCTATTGGGTATGACGAATGGAGGAGATGGCTCATGCAAACGAAGAGAACAGTAGAAATAATACGAAAACAGCTTTTTCTCACGCGACTCATCATAACCGTATGAAATTTTTCCTGGAAAAAGTTTTTCGAGCACGGGCCTAAGCTTTACAAATCGGATGCGGGATGGTAGCCTCGATCTCTCTAAATAGAGGCGTCTATGGCAACAATCGAAGATTTTCTGAAACTGGATATTCGCGTGGGTGTGATCGAAGAGGTGCAGGATTTTCCTGAGGCGCGCAAGCCAGCGTACAAGCTGCTCATCGATTTTGGTCCGACGATTGGAAAAAAACGTTCGAGCGCGCAGATCACGCACTACTACAAGAAGGAGGAGCTGATCGGGAAAAAAGTTCTCGGTGTTGTGAATTTCCCTCCAAGACAGATTGGTCCTTTTATCTCGGAAGTATTGACTCTGGGAGTGCCTGACGCGAACAATCAGACGATCTTGATTGCTCCCGATAAACTAGAGGCGATATCTGGCGGCAAACTCTATTAAAAAGGTCCCAATGGAACTTCGTGTAAATATCATCACGCTAGGCGTGAAAGATCTCAAAGCATCGAAGCAGTTTTATGAAAAACTGGGCTGGAAGGCCTCTTCTGCTAGCAACGATCATATCATCATCTTTCCTCTCAAAGGGCTAGTTTTATGCCTATTTTCAGAAGAGGCACTCGCAGAAGATGCGATGGTCCATTCAAAACCCCAAGAGGGATTTAAGGGTGTCACGCTTGCACACAATGTCGCCAGCAAAAAAGAGGTAGAGCATTTTCTGCAATTTGCAGAAAAAGCCGGAGCAAAAATTGTAAAAGAGGCTCAAGAGGTTTTTTGGGGAGGATATAGCGGCTACTTCGCAGATCCAAGCGGTCACCTTTGGGAGGTGGCGTACAATCCCTTCTGGCCCCTTCAAGCCGACGGCACACTCAAAATTCCCGAAGAGTGATAACACTATCTTCGCTGCACATTTATCCGATTAAGAGTTGTAAGGGGATTCCCGTGGAGACGGTCTCTGTTGGCTCGCAAGGCCCAGGTTTTGATAGACGTTGGATGCTAGTCGATGAAAACCGCTGCTTGGTATCACAAAAACAGCACCCTCGCATGGCGCTGATAGAAACCGCGCTTGAAGGCTCTGAACTTGCCATAAGGATTCCGGGCGAAAAAGAGTTGCGCCTCTCATCTTCTGAAGAGGGGTCCACAGATGAGGGGATTGTTTGGAAAGATACCCGCTTTGTCACGGATCAAGGTAGGGAAGCTGCGGAGGTGTTGAGTCGGTTCTTAGGTGTGAAATGCAGAGTGGTATTCATGCCAGATGCATCACGAAGACAGGTGAATCAAAATTATGCGCCAAGTCCAGACGATGTTGTCGGCTTCGTGGACGGGTATCCATTTCTTCTTATTTCAGAAGCCTCTTTGGAAGATCTCAACCAAAGACTCGCTGTTCCTATCCCCATGAATCGTTTTCGGCCTAATCTTGTCATTTCTGGTTGTCTCCCGTACGAAGAGGACACCTGGAAATGGATCCGCATTGGAGAGATCCGTTTCAAAGTCGCAAAGCCATGTGCGCGCTGTATCGTGACAACCGTTGATCAATCCACAGGAGAGAAGGGTGTAGAACCTCTACACACCCTTGCCACTTATCGAAAACAGGAAAATGGCATCATGTTTGGTCAAAACTTGATCCACACGACACAGGGGATACTTTCCATTGGGCAAACAGTGGAAGTTTTGGAAAAATATTAAAAGATTCTCACGCGGAGAAGTGCCACGCGGAATGCCTCTCTCCAAGCACCCCGACTCTCCTTTCCCAAGCGTTCGGCTAGCTTTTCAAGCGGGAGTAAGCGAATGAGGAAAAAGAGAAGAAAAGCGATGGCAAGCGGCTGTAAAAGGTGCCGGATGAGTCCTGTATAACTCCCTTCTGCAAAGAAGAGCAGAAGCGCGCTTAATCCCACAGAAAACAGAAAAAGAGGCTTAGAAAGTTGTTTGAGTGCACCTCGCAACGCACTTCGATTGTTTGAGTGGGTCTGTGTGGATGCAAGAAAGCGGGACATTTTTATGGAATATCTACTGATCCATGAAGGAGATAATTTGGGAATGACCAACGCCATTCCAACAACCAGCAGAATCTTTAGAAGGACGATGCCCATAACGCCATAAATCAGCATCTTCTCAGTGATGGGTGTAGTACGAGATAGCTCCTGCATGCCAAAAAGAAGAGCTTTCTCGCCGCTTTTCCCAAAGATGATCCCATAGAGTAAAATAGGCTGAACAAATGCCCACAAACTCGATAAAATACCACCCATCATCCTCCCGCAAGTCGAGTGACCAAAAAGTAGCGTTCCGACGGAAAACAACAACCCTTGCATGCTGATCGCAAGCATCGGCGTGAGTTTATTTCCGATAGGAGCCAGAGATTTTAAGACAGCAGCAATCGAAGAGATGCTCGACGGCGAGAAGCGCGATGCCGACCGTCCTCCCTCGCACGAGGCGCGCATCAGAAGAAAGATCTGGTTGAGCGAAAGAAACTGCCCTCGAAAAGGAATGCGAGACGCATGTAAAAGACTACCAATTCCAAGCTCCGTGGTGGCGAGAAGCCCTGCGAAAACCCCAAGATGGTTGGATTCGGCGAGTTTTTGCGAAGGCTCATCACTCATATCAACCGATAATGAACAAGAGTCATGGCCTCTTGCTTTTCCAATGGGAGAATGGAAATTTTCCCCACTTCTGCAATATTTTTCACCTGTGTTCCACCATCCGCCACACTGCCAACCTCTTGGAGGGTGAGTAGACGTAGCGGCTTGTTTTTGGGTAATCCTTGTTGAAGATAGATCGATTCTCTTTCAAGCTCTTCGTAACTTACGAAGCGCGTAGAAAAAGACAAATTTCGTGAAAGGAGCTCTTGGATTTTTTTTTCGAGATCTTCTTTAAAGTCTTTCTCGACGATTCCTTGATAATAGATGACTGCCTTCTTGCTGTGGTCGCCTTTAATCGGGAGCAAGATAGAGGGACAATACCCTAGCAAGTGTAGGGCAAAATCCACCACGTGACCAGCTGAGTGAAGTCTCATGTGGAGGTAGCGCCTTTCCCAATCAAGAGTGGCCTTTACACGCGTTCCCACAGGGGGAGGTTCGCTTCCTTCGATGAAATGGATGATCGCGTCATCTTTTAACAATGCTTGTGAGACCTTTCCCTTCCATGTATCTGTAGAAAGAAACCCTTGGTCCGTTGATTGTCCACCTCCGCGTGGATAAAAAATGGTCTGATCAAGAACGACCTGCCATTTCGTGTCGCTCTCTTTTGTAATCGAGAGGATCGTTGCCTCAGCTTCTTTCAAATAGGCATCTTCTAGGTAGAGAGGAATTGTTTTCATACCCGCACCAAAAGTTACAAAAAAATCATATATATAATCTTATCCGTTTTCTAAAAAAAATCTCCTGCTAAAATTCTATTTCCATAGAGAAAACTTTCTTGTGAGCTCAGACACCTTCGCCCAATCACCGAACAGCACAACTCCATAGTAGATCAGATCGACCTCTTTGGTCTGTTTTGTCTTTTCAATCTGCTCTAAATAGGTGCCGATTGTCATCGTGTTCGTGAAATCCACAAACTGGATTCCCTCCTTAAGAGCTGCTTCTCGAGTCGCACGAATTTTATTGGAATTTGCTTTCAGAATCATAAATGGCATCTCTGAAATGCTTGGATGGCTTCCTCCATCTGCATCGATGTACTTGGTGAGGCGCAAAGGCTCTTTTCCAATCTCTGAACCAAATCCGATGCACATGTGTGCGAGGGCATTCATCACAACGCCAGGTTCAATTTTTTCATTCATCACAGCGACCAATTTATTTGAAAATGTACTCATATTTTCTCCTAATTTAAATGAGTTTTTGGGCTCCCTGGAGCACCTTAGATAAGACAGATGTGAGAGGATAGAGATCTGTTATTGCGCCGCTTGAGGCGCAAGGAGAAGAGAAAGGCTAAGCAAAGCAAGTTTGCCTGACACAACCAAAGATTGGGTGGAAGATAACTGCTTTTTCATAAGAGGAGATCTTATCCTCGAAGATCTTAGAAGTACAAGTAAAATTCTTCGGGCCTAAACAGGTCTTGGGCCCGCAGATAGCTTCGATGAATTGGAAGAATCGGAGTTCCATCCCAGTTCCGCCAGTCGGAAGGAGGATGTCACAAATCCCAATGCAGAACGTTTATAAATTGAAGAGGTGAGTGAGCGATTTTGATCCTCCATTCTTTGGACAGTCTGAGTGAGAAGCCCTCTTTTTAGAGAGTATTTTTTTATGGCAAGATCCATGACCTCTGTCTGATCATCGTAAGACATCTTCAAAGGAGACCAATCCTTCTGATCTAATCCCAAAGCAGATAAGGGATTTTTCTCGAAATCGAGCTGCACATCCCCCCGTAGGGGTTGTTTGAAGGCGGGTTTTAATTGCATTGAGTTTTTCATTTATTTTGCTTATTTCTGAAATAGCCGCGACTTCAGGGATATTCTCTTTGGCTGTTTTTCCTATCCAGCTAGCGGCTTGCGAGATCTTATTGCCAACGTAACTACATATTCGATAGGGGAGGGATGGTTGAGTTGCTGGTTCGTTTTGTTCCGGGGCGCTCAGCAGGCGCTCCGTAAGATCTTGCGGCAGAGCGCCATCTTTGTGTTCGATGGAGTCTTTTACAATGTGCGAAAGGTTCTCCCGCATTTTTTTGTTGCGAGCTTGTAAAGCAGATTGATCAGGATTTTCCAGATCGCGGAGTACCTTCGTAGATTGATAAGACCCACCGTGGGCTAAGGATGATGGAAAATCGATAGTCATATTTCCCTTGCTTTTTGATGCTTCGAGGGTGTTGCATAACAGCCCCGTTTTTTAAAGGAAGCACGAAGGAATGTAGCGCGAACAGCGAATAAACTCAATCGGCGTCAGCATGATGCCAAGATGGAAATCACTCGCCTGCCTTTTTGGGGGAGGCGGCGCTGCCGGCGAGGATGCCGCCGTCGATGATGAGTTCTGTTCCGGTCATGTAGCTTGATTCATCTGAGGCCAAGAACAGGACGGCGTTTGCTACATCTTCAGGAAGCCCCATCTTTTTCATGGGGATATCTTTGGCTATCTCGGCGATTTTCTGGTCTCTATCGGAGCCAGTGCCGAGCATAGGCTCCCAAAGAGGGGTGAGGATGGCTGCGGGGTGGATCGAGTTGCAGCGAATCGGATAGCCTTGCTGACAGCAGTATAAGGCGACGGTTTTCGTGTGATTGCGGATGGCGGCTTTGCTAGATGCATAGGCAGCGGCACCGGGAATGCCGACAAGGCCCGATCGTGAAGAGATATTGATGATCGATCCACTGCCAGATTTTTTCATGACGGGAATTGCGTACTTGCAGCCTAAAAAGACGCTGTCGGAGTTGATGGCGTGGACTCGTTGCCAGCTTTCGAGCGAGGCATGTTCGGGATCCTGGGGGCCAAAGCCCTCTTCAAGACCGGTTACGCCAGCATTGTTAACGAGAATATGAAGTTTTTCAAATTGTTTGAGAATGGCTTGGATCGCCTCTTTCCACTCTCTCTCATATTGAACATCTAGATGGAGATAGATGCTTTTGCCGCCGATCTCTTTGACAAGGGCTCTTCCTGCAGCATCATCGATGTCGGTGACGATAACGTGCGCACCCTCTTTAGCTAGAAGGAGTGCAGCGGCCCTTCCGATGCCTTTAGCGGCTCCGGTGACTAGGGCTACCTTTCCTTCTACTCTTCGCTTTGTCATTTAGCAGCTTTTATCACTTGCTCGATTAAATAGTCTTCTGCTTTCTCGAGGACAAGTCGTGAATAGATCTCTGCTTGGCGAACCTCTGAGTGGTCGTGAGGGTGATACGCGGGTTGCGAAGACATGAGCGCTTCAAGCGGTGTTGCTGGAGGTTTAGGGAGGTCCTGCTGTGTGATCGTGAGTTTCGCATCGGCGATTACTTTTCGGCAGAGGTAGAAGAGACGCACAGCTTTTTCCGACTGGGTGTAGATCGTATCGACCATTTTTTTGCGGTCTTCTTCGCTCATCTCTCTCCACTCTTTCTGGAAGTGTGGATCTTCAAAGAGCTGTCTCATGCGGAACTGGGTCTCTTTTTCGATGAGGCTAGGAGGTAGATCAAAGGGGAATTCTGTGAGTAGGATTTCGCTGAGCTGTTCGCGCTGTTTCTCTTTGACATGCGCGTCTGCTTGTTTTGTAAGATGCTCGAAGAGAGATTTTCGAAGATCTGCAAGGTTGGCAACGCCGAGCTTTTTAGCGAACTCATCGTCGATAGGTGGCACTTTTGCAGATTCGATCGCTTCCACCGTGATGCGTACTTTTTTGGGTTTGAGAGCGGCTTTATCTGCGTCTTTTGCATCAGCATCAGGGACGCTAACGCCCTCTTTGCTCTCTTTTTTCTGCATGCCGACAACCATTGTGCGCATCCATTCAGCCATCGACTTTGGGGTCACTTCAAAGCGGGTATTGGAGAAAATTCTTGTGTGCGGCTCCTCATCGATCACATCGACGTCCAGACGCACGAAATCTCCCTCTTGGATAGGACGGTCATCAACTTCTTTCCACTCGGCGAAGAAGAGCTGGGTTTGACGGATTGTCTCTTCAACTTTTTCCTCGTTCACCTCAGGGCGAACAACCTCTTTGAGGTTAATTTTCTTGGGATCGATCAGAGGAAGCTGAGGCTCGGTTTCAAAAGTCAACGTAAGCTTTGCGCCCTCTTTTGAATGGCTGATAGTCTTGAAAGTAATCTTCGTGTCTTTGTGCAAAAGCGGAGTTTTGGCGAGCTTGATGCTTTCTCGGAAGGCCTCTTCAGCGATCATCTCTTGCCAGATCTTATCCACATCTTGAGGGTGTTTTCTTAGAACGAGCTCTTCAGGCGCCTTGCCCTTGCGGAAACCAGGCATTGAGACCTCTTTCGCAACGGCCTTAATAGCTTTTCGATGTGCCTCTTGGACAAGAGGAGCGGCAGCTTCGACTTCCAGTTCCACACGGCACTTAGGCTTGTGGTGAACGGTGACGCGAACCAGGTCGTTAGAAAGCTGGCTCTGCGGCTCTAGCTGCTGCGAATTTTCCATCGAATCTCCTAAAATTCAGGGACAATTATAGCGGGTGATGAGGCTCGAACTCACGACCCTCACGTTGGCAACGTGATGCTCTACCACTGAGCTACACCCGCATTTAAAGACGCCACAAAAGGGTACAGGATATTCCGGAGAGGGATTTTTTCACAATGATGAAGAGAGAAGGATAGGCAGAGAGGGGATTTTTTAACACCGAGCATACCGAGGGCTCCAAGAAAGGAAAATGGGGAGGGAATAGCGCATGGAAAATTTTAGTTATAGGGCTCTGTCTATAAAAAGGGCTTGTTGATTTGTACCAAATTTGGTAATCTTGCTCTATGTTTGAAAGTTCGCCCAGAAAAATTATATCGGTCGACTTTTACAGACTTTCAAGCGGTCGTGAACCTGTGCGGGAATGGTTGAAGTCTCTAAAAAAATCGGAAAGAAAGGTTGTTGGAGAGGATTTGAAAATGGTACAGGGAGGGTGGCCTTTGGGGATGCCTCTGGTTCGGAATTTAGGCAAGGGATTATGGGAAGTGCGGAGCACTCTACCGAATGTAATTGCAAGGGTTCTTTTCATCATGCACCAAGAACAAATAGTGCTTTTACATGGATTTATTAAAAAAACTCAAAAAACTCCGCTCCAAGACATAGAGCTTGCGCTGAAAAGAGCAAAAGAAGTTAAACAAGGATAACAAGAAAACATTAGATGCGTGTAGTGCTATGAAAAAAAGAAAAAACAGACACATTGGATCTAATTTGGATGACTTCCTTAAAGAAGAAGGTCTACTGGAAGAAATCGAAGAGGTTGTTGCTAAGAGGATTTTTGTTTTTCAAATGGAAAAAGAGATGAAAAAGCAAAATCTAGACAAAGCCGCCTTGGCTGAAAAAATGGAGACAAGTCGTTCGGCTGTTGATCGCATTTTGAATCCGGAATCTCCATCAACACTTCGCAGTTTTGCAAAAGCTGCAAGAGCGCTTGGTCGCCACCTGAAAATTAGTCTCGCTTAGAGATCTTTTCTTCTTGGATATTTTTTCGGGTGCAAAGGAAAAATAGAGCGGCTACTTCTTTACGAGCTTGAGAGCGTCTTCGTAGGGTTCTTCGTGGAGATCTATCTGTGTATCCGTTTTCGGATCGATAGCGCTATAGAAAAGTTTGTTTCGTGCGTTAAAGACGTTGCTCACGCTTCCATCGGTATATCGCGAGTTGTCCTTTTTACAAAAAGAGATAGAGATCTTTGCGCGATTGGATGTGAAGGGATGCTCTCGCAAGTATGGTCTAAGTTGCTCCGAGTCATTAATTTTTTTTATGAGTTTTTCGGTGAGGGCAACTTCTAACGAGCGTGCCTCTTCGAGGGTGGCTCTTCGGTAGGCATAAAATATAACCCTTATTTCTTCGACATCTTTGGGCATTCGGCCGCCGCTTCCCACACCTACAAGATCAAACTCTTTCACCATCTCTTTTTCAAATTCATGAATCAAGGTGTCGACATGCTTTAGGTAGGGGGGGAGTTCTTCTGTGCGCATGGCACCTCCTATCAAAACAGCAACAATTGCAAGAAGGAAATTAACGTATGTTTTCGTTAGAAAACCCATAGTTTTTTCTATAGTACTTCATTTGTTCGTTTTGATAATGCTGATAAGTTCCGCCAAACCAGCCGTGGTCTGCGAAGCCCCAGGATTTTTCTTCCTGCGAGGAGCGGCAGGGTACGAACTGTATATTATATTCGGAGCTGTGTTCTCGAAAAGCTCCAAATTTACCGGTGACAAAATCCTCTTCGGAATAGATGTTGAGCGTATCGAAACCGAAGCTTTTGGGCAGGGGGAGCGCAGGTGCTACGCCAAAGTAGCAGAGAGATTTTTGCATGCGCGCTTGTTGTTCGGGGGTCATGCCTGCGATGGCCTGTTTGGCGATCGCTCCTCCTTCGCTGTGGGCGATATGTAGCATGAGAAGTTCTGGATTATACTTGTGGAGCGTCTCGGAGCAGCAGTTCAGGAACTGGCGTGTAGCACAGACGATACTGGTCTCTTTACCGCAGATCTCCTTGGCGGCGCGCCAGAAGTCTGCAAATCCGCCCTTCGTGGGGTTGTGGAGGCCAATAAAGGGGGTGCCTTCGGGGATTTTATCGACGAGTGATTGGCACTGGGCGGTAAATTTTGGCAAGGAGGTAAGGATACCATTTTGTAAGGTAATGAGTCCGATGGCTGCGCCCTCTTTTTGCAAGCACTCATGGAAATGGTCAAAGACGTTGGCTATTCCGGCGTTTCTCTCTTCTGGTGTGAACTGGAGCTGTTGCAAGTTTGGTATACGTACGACCCAATCCACGGGGACACCGCGGATGCGTCCCTTGAGGTGTAGGAGGTTAGTGTTCGAAGGGAGGGGAGTGAGATCTACGAGATGGAAATCCATCCGCATATCTGTGAATTGTGGCTCGGAGACCAGACCAAATAGATCGAGGCGATTAAGGGGGCTGTTAAGGACGAAGATGTAAAGATTAGGCCCGTCCGCAAAACCGGAAGGATCGGGAGTGAGCCACCTTCCGAGCGAGGGGTCGTAAAAGCGTTTGCCGAAGAAGATGAGCCCCTCTTCTGTTCGTTTGGAAGAGAATCTCCAAGGGTTCAATGGTGAAGCCTCGATTTTTTCCTTTCCGAAAGCGCTCATCTGATAGCTTTCGATGATCTCGCCATGCGCTGAGATGAGGGCGAGGATATTGCCCTGAAAATCATGGAGTGGGGCGTATGCTTTTCCGCCTATTTCGATTGCAACTGCAGCCCCAATCTCTCCTCGAACTCCAAGGCCCAAGACCTTCAGTTCACGGATTCCGGTTTGGGGGTCGAAAGTTCCAATCTCCTTCTCTTGGTCGTAGAGGTAGTAGAGTGGAGGTGCCTTCTTCCAGAGGCCGTTTTTGTAGTGTGCGACCTCTTTAGCAAGGAGACGAGAAAAGGGATCGTAGAGATAGCAAATCTGTTTCTTATGGGGGTAGGTGATGCTCGTCAATCTTCCCAGGGCGTCGTAGGTGTAGAGGGTTTGTTCATCTGCACGAACACGTTGGAGGGGATTGCCATTTTCGTCGTAATGCAGGGTGCATCCTTCGAATGAAGAGATCTGGTTGCAGCTTCCTGTTTCACACTGGCTGGGGTTTCCAATCGAGTCGAAGTCGTATGATTGCGTACCCTCTTGTGCGAGCTGGTTCAATGCATCGTAAGCATATTTTTTCTCGCCAAACAGAGAGTTTTTGGTTGCCATGACGAGGCTTGTGGGACCATAGGCGGCTTGGTGCTGCAACGGGGGTGAGTTAAAGGCAATAGGTCTTTCAAGAAGATCGCGCGTTGTTCTTATTGCGCACGTGCGATGGATGAGCGTCTCCTCATGTACATGCCCATTGACATCGAATTTTGTGTAGTGATGAGCATAAAGGGGACTGTCATTTGCTGTTTTTCGCTCAACCGAGATGAGATGATTTCCTGCGTATGCATTGGCAATTGAGCTGCCGTCGGGAAGAGTGAATCGTGTGACTCTTCCTTTGTCGTCACGTTCCCATTCATAATGGAGGCCCAAAGGATTGATCTCCTCGATGAGTTCTCCGAACAGGTTGTATTTGCGCACGAGTTTTCTGTTCTGGATGAGATCGTGTATCTCGGTAGGTTCGCCTCCCCATTCGTAAAAATAATGCAGATGAATCGTCTTGTCGGAACTTTTGAGTTCTGTGAGGCGGCTGGCCCCATCATAGGCGTGTGATAAGATCTTGCCGTCAGGCAGCGTCCGCGTTTTTACGCGGCCCCGCTCATCATAGGTAAGGATTGTGATTTTTTTCTCATCTTCGATTTCACGTATGACTCTCCCCATGGAATCATACTCCCAAAGAGCAGAGATCTTTTTCACAAGATGGCTCTTTTGAAAGACCGATGTGATGCGTTTTGTGCGATTGCCAGAACGATCGTACACATGCTCTTCTCGGGAAACGATATGGCCCCTGGAGTCCTTTTTCTCGAGCATCACGAGTCGGTTAAGCGCGTCGTGGGTTCCAATGCTGACATTGCCCAGTGCGTCGATTGTCGATTTCTGTTGTACGCGTTGTCCTAACGCATTCTTCTCATCATCTCTAAAGAGATACTGCGTGACATGCTCCTCTGGATCGATATGCTTGATGAGCCTGCCCTCGCCATCATAGAAGAAGAGGTCGACGGCCTCTCCTTGAGAAGTGAAGCGGATGGCTTTTTCTTTTTTACCCTCCTCGTTGTAAAAGAAGCGCATCCAATTTTCTGTGCGTCCGGAGGTTTCTTCTATCCACTCTTCGACGACGCGGCCTTCTAGATCGCACACCTGAACATGTGCAACATCTCCCTCGATTGTCCTCTCTAAGAAGCCCAGAGCGTCGTAGGAGAAGCTCTTTTTCCTTTCTTCTGCTTGCTCATAGATCTTTCGACCCGCTCCATCATAGGTGTATCGCGTGGTGAGGTCTCGGGGATCTGTGTGGGAAAGAAGGTGAAAGGCGGTGTACTCCCACGACTCTTTGCTGAGGATTGTTCCCGACTTGGTGAGGAGAGTCTTGGAGGTCATCCGTTGAAAGAGATCATAGGTGTAGTGGACCTCCGTTTCATCTGGATAGATCGTCTTGGATAATGTTCCATTTTTATTGTAGAGATGGCGAATGCATGTTCCGTCGGCATACCTAATCTCGATCGGCTTTCTGAGCGTGTTGTAATCCGTTTCAGTGGTCTCCTCATTCGTGTTGGTGCTAGACGTGAGATTTCCTTGGACGTCGTAAGTAAAATAAGCAGTTGGGGTATAGCTTTTGCCTGCTTCATCGTATGTTTGTGGAAATTCTGTGAGTGTACACCTGCCAAATGCATCATATTTTTGTTCGGTTGCATTTCCTCTCTTGTCGATTTGCGTAAGTAGTCTTCCTTTAGGATCGTAGAGCGATGTGCGCGTGTTTTCATTCCCAAATGCATCTCTCTCAACACATATCTGAGGACGACCGCCGCCGTCGTAGTGGAATGTTTTATGAGGAGAGCCAACCTCTTTGCATTCTAGTAGATTGCCCAGGGAGTCGTAGCGGTAGGTGTTCGCATGACCGAGGGGCGTAGTTCTTCGAATAATGCGCCCCTTTTCATAATCGGTGAGAAGAGTATAACGATAGGTATTCGACGCGTCGTAGACAGCCTCGCTCTTCACAAGATTTTCGTGCGAGTGAGAGAGCTCAACGCGCTTTAAAAGAGTCTCGGATCTACTCTCGGTATCGTAGTAAAATTCACTGGCTGCTTTTGTAAGACCAGACCCGGGATCAAGCGTATAGCGTGTAATCTTCCGCATGGTGATGCCGCTAAGGTCAAGCGGATTGGACGAACAGCCATCATCAACGATCTCCGCGATGAGAAGATGATCGGTGTCATACTCGAATATTTCTCGTTTTAGAATGCGCTCTTTGTCGGAGATGAGTTTTAGGGTTAGAAGATCAGTTCCGGGTTTGTAGAAAAATCGCGTTGTGAACCCATTCTCTTCCTCCTCTTCAAGGGGGGTGTTAAAATGCTGATCATAGGAGAACCGCTTGTATAAAGATTCTGCTCCGGAAAGAGTGTAATTCTCTTTAAGACAAAAGGGCCCTTTGGCTTGCCCGGTTAAATTTCCCCAAAGCACCTCCTCATCGACGTTTCCTGCCGCATCAAAATGAAAAGTCTTTGCGTAGATGGGTTCATCTCTCGCATTCACTTTCATCTTGCAACGAAGCTTTTCACCATCCCACAAGAACTTGATGCCAGAATAAACTCTGCCCTTTTCATCGAAATATTCAATTTTTGTGAGTTTCTCACCGTCGTGGTGGTAACGTGTTAAGATCCCCTCGCTGTCGCGCACATCGGTAAATTCTTTACAGTAGGAAAACTGGCCCAAGGTGAGCATCTCGCCATTTGTTCCTATAGGAGCTTCGAGACGAGAAACCTTGTCGGCTGAAAAATCTTTTTTGTCTGGATTTTCATCCCACTTCACTTCGGCTTTATGATTTGGAGGGAGGTAGTAGTGGGCTTTGAATTGAAGCTTTCCATCTCGTTCCAGAGATTCTATGCGCGCACCGGTTCCCTTTCTTCCTGGAGCATAATGGCAGATCTCGTGCGGTCTCGCGTTGCTCGTGACAGAATTCAAGTAGTCGCGTTTTTTGAAGGCGAGCGATGCAAAATCAAACTGTTTCTTGTCCGAAGTTATGATTTGAAAACGAAAAGGGACGTCCGTTTCTTCAAAGGAAAAGAGGATCGACGCTAATGTTTTGGATTCCGAGGGATTTGTAATGGAGATCTCTTTGATCGAGTCGCGATGGCTATAACGGTAGTGGATCTTATGTCCGGAAGGGAGATTTTCTGACTCCAACCGGTAGTAGAATAATTCTTTTTGGCCTTTGTAATATTTGCGCTTTTCACCGACATAGTCGCGGCTTCCTCCATCGGGGAGAAAGAGGGTAGCCCGGCCCTTTTCAGTATTTAAGCGCAGGTAATTATTCCGCGGATCTGTTCTTGCGCTCAGGCTTCCGGAACACTGACCTCCCGTGAATTTTGGTCTGAAATAGCGACCTCCGCCATCTTTCTCATGCGCATAAGAGTAGGTGAGAAGGTTCCCGCTCTTTTCCGGAAGAAATGCTTTTGTTTTGCGTAATTGTCCGTCTATTTCCACCCAGAGATTCATGTGGGGGAAAAAACTCCAGCCTCCTTGAACCAAAAAGCCTCGAAGGTCTCTGAGTTTCCAATCCACATCTGTCGTGCGTTCGAGTGCGCCAGAGCTGGAGTAGGTGCGGAAAAGAGGAAGGGGTTTTGCTCCTTGCACAACGCCGTCTTGCAGACAGAGGTTGAGATTGCCGGTGATGACGTTGACGTGGTGGAAGAGAGATGGGTCCTCGTCATCGGAAAAAAGATGATCCCATTCGGCGTGTGCAAGTGTCGATAAAAAAAGAAAGAAAAGAAAAATTGCGCGCATAATTTTTTTGCGCACAGAATCATATTCAACAAATTTTTTTCGTCAAACCACTGTTCACAAGGTTCTGTTTGCGCGACTTTTCTTTTCGTCGAGTTTGAATTTGCTTGCGTGAGTTAAACAAAAAATGTAAAAGCATGGAAAAAGTCGAACACGTTCAAATCAGATATGCTTAATTTTCGAAAGCTGAAACAGGATTTTGCCTCGGGTATTGTTAAAGAGGGGAAAGAGCTGTTTGAGAAGAAAAAAGTGGTCTCCGCGAAGCTTATGCACCTCGATGGGCGCACGATGCGCATCGTTGGTCGCGTGGCAGGCCAGTATGAGAATAGTTACGAAAGTGAAATCGAGATCGATCGCGAAGATTGCGAGCTGATCGATTCGGACTGCGATTGCCCTCATAACTACGATTGTCACCACTTAGCAGCGCTCCTCTTTTACTTGGAAGAGCATCTTGATCGTATTCTCGTTGACTATTCCAAGGATGCAAACCTCTCGAATGAGGAGCATTTCGACGAGGAGCAGAAAGCAGATCTCTTAGAAAAAATTAAGGTCGCAGAGACAAAAGAGGTTCAAAGGCAAGAGGAACAATTCCAAAAGCAGCTGCTTCAAGAGTATGTCAATTCCGCCGAACTTCTGGCGATCTCTCCCTTTTTCCGACCGACAGAGAAATTCGAAATTGACCGCGCGGAATTTTCTCTAATCTTTACTCCTGTTTGCGACAAAGAGGGGCGAAATCTTGTCGAAATTCAGGTTGCGTTAAGGCTTCCCTCGCGCTCGAAGCCGCTCTATATTCCAAACGTCAGGCACTTTTTGGAGAAACTTCGCTATGCGGAACTTCTCTTTATCGGAAGCAAACGGTTCCGCTTTTCTCTGGATTCGTTTGATCTTTCGCAACGAGAAATTGTGCGTATTGTCGTGGATCATGCACGCTTCTCTGAAGCTGCCGGACAGGAAAAAGCACAGCGTGTGGCGACAATCGACGGAGAGATCTTTGGGATGATTCTTGCGCGTGCCTTTGAGCAAGCGTATGATATTGCTGACCAAAATGGCTTCTCCTCTCCCGAAGAGGAACTTCCGATTCTCCCAGGATTCTATGAGGGCAGCTTAGAGTTCCCTCTGCGCTTCTCGATGCAGCCCGCACAGTTTCGATTTGCGCTCGAGTATATTCCTCCGCCGACATCAAAAATTCTTCTCAATCCTACCCTTGTTGTTGAAGGAAAGGTCGTTCCTCTTGAGGATGCGAAGTTTTTTGAGTGTGCAAAACCTGGGATGCTCTACAAGAATGCCTACTTCCGCTTTTCAACAAAAATCTCGCGCATGCACCTGCGCAATCTCCACCCGATCCGCGAGATGACGATTCCTCAACCTCTCTTCGGAACTTTTGTCGAAAATGCATTGCCGGAGCTTAGCCGATTTGCAGAAGTTGCCAATCAGCGTGTAATCGAAGATTTTGTAACGCTTCCCTACGTGGAAAAAGTACGCGCGAGCTGCGATCTTTCGTTTCTCAATGGCGAGCTGGAAGCCGCTCTTTATTTCCATTATGACAAGCACAAAATCCCCGCAGCTGCAGGACAGCTGACTTACGATCATGTCTCTTCGTTTGTGAGTGAGGAGGGTGTCGTTGCACGAAATCTTGTTGAAGAGAGAAAGATCATCGAAGATCTCTTTTCCGATTTCATGTTCAATCCGGAGAGCGGGTCTTACGTCACCAAGTCGGATAAGAAGATTGTCGAGTTCATGACTGACGTGATTCCCCGAAATCAAGAGGGAATCACATTTAACTGTCCGCAAAATCTACTCGACCAGTTCATCTACGATCAGACCAAGTTTACGCTTCTACTGACTCCGTCCAAGAGGATCGATATTTACGAGATCGATCTCAAAGTGGAGGGCTCTTTAAAAGGGGTTAGACTCGATCAGCTTTGGGAGTGTGTCGCTTCGAAAAAGGCGTTTATCGAACTGGAAAACAAGAACAAACCGCGAAAAGGGCAAGAGAGCAGTGGAAAAATGCCCAAAATCCTTGTTCTTGATCTTGACCGCATAGGAGCTGTTGTCCAGGTATTCGATGAGCTCGGGATCACGGTCCTTGAAGATCATAAACTTGAAAGACCCCTCTGGAGTCTCGCTAACATCGACGCCTCCTCTTTTGCGGGCCTCCCCGTTGAAGTTTCCATCTCAGACAAACTGCTGGATATCCGCAAGCAGATGTTGGGAGAGAAGCAGTTTACCTTCTCCGCAGTTCCAACAGAGGTAGATGCGACGCTCAGAAGTTATCAGGCAGAGGGAGTGCGCTGGCTTGAGAGGCTGCGCCTCATGTATTTGAACGGCATTCTTGCGGATGATATGGGCTTGGGGAAAACTCTTCAGGCGATTGTGGGCATCTCTCAGCTCTACAAAAAGAAGGCAAAAGGCGAGAGGCTCTCTCTCATTGTCTGTCCAACCTCGCTTCTCTACAACTGGAAAGAGGAGTTCCACAAGTTCAATCCGCAGCTTAAAGTTATGGTAATCGATGGGATACCCTCTAACCGCAAAAAAATGATTGATAATCTGCGCCAGTACGATGTCGCAATCACCTCATATACGCTGCTGCAAAAAGATATCGAAAGTTACAAAGCAATCCCCTTCACTTATGCGATTTTAGATGAAGCGCAACACATTAAAAACCGAGGCACGCGCAATGCGAAATCGGTAAAAATGGTTCAGGCAGAACACAGGCTTATCCTCTCGGGAACACCGATCGAAAATTCACTCGATGAGCTCTGGAGTCTTTTCGACTTCTTGATGCCAGGATTCTTGAGCGGCTACGATCGATTCGTTGAAAAATATGTACGTGTGAGTGGAGCTGAGCAGGCCAAAAATCTCGAATATCTGCGCAAGAAGGTCTCTCCCTTCATTATGAGACGCATGAAGGTTGACGTGCTCGACGACCTCCCACCTGTTTCTGAAATCGTCTACCACTGCCAGCTCAGCGAGGTTCAGCAAGACCTCTATCGTTCATACGCTGCCTCCGCCCGGGATGAGCTCACGAAACTCGTTCAGAAAGAGGGCTTTGATCGCGTACAGATCCACGTACTTGCGACATTGACGCGTTTGAAACAGATCTGCTGTCACCCGGCGATCTTTGCCAAGGAGAAGCCAGAGCCAGGAGATTCGTCGAAATATGACATGCTTCTCGATCTCCTCCAGACGCTCGTTGAGGGCAAACACAAAACGGTGATCTTTAGCCAGTATACCCGCATGCTCCAGATCATGCGCGAAGACTTTGAACAGAAGGGGATCCGCTTCGTTTACCTAGATGGGTCTAGCAAGAACCGTCTAGATGTGGTGAAGAAATTTAACGAAGATCAGACGATTCCCGTCTTCCTTGTTTCTTTAAAAGCGGGGGGCACCGGACTCAATCTCGTTGGGGCGGACACGGTGATCCATTATGACATGTGGTGGAACCCTGCCGTCGAGAGCCAGGCAACAGATCGCGTGCACCGACTTGGGCAGAAAAATTCTGTATCGGCCTATAAGCTCATTACCCTCGGAACGATCGAGGAGAAGATCGCAGAGATGCAGAAGAGGAAAAAAGGATTAGTCAAGAAAGTGGTAAGCTGCGATGATGAGGCTATATCCAAACTCACATGGGAAGACGTCCTGGAATTGCTTAAAACATGAGTTCTGGTCAAAACAACTTTAAAGATTTTGTTTCTACAACGGGGAAGGCCCTCTTAAGCAAGTGCGGCCAAGTCGCTGGTCTTTTTTCCAGCGATATCGGTATCGACCTTGGAACAGCGAATACCCTCGTCTATGTACGCGGCAAAGGGATTGTTCTCGCTGAGCCTTCTGTCGTTGCCGTCGATCCGATGACAAACGAAGTTCTCGCAGTTGGCCACAAGGCTAAGGCGATGCTCGGAAAAACACCGCGTAAGATCCACGCTGTCCGCCCTATGAAAGATGGGGTCATTGCAGACTTTGAGATCGCTGAAGGGATGTTGAAAGCGCTCATCAAGCGCGTCACCCCAGCTCGTAGCCTTTTTCGCCCAAAAATTTTAATCGCAGTTCCCTCCGGTATCACGGGGGTAGAGAAGCGCGCCGTAGAGGATTCTGCCCTTCGCGCGGGTGCCCAAGAGGTGATCCTGATCGAAGAGCCGATGGCAGCCGCAATTGGTGTCGATCTTCCTGTGCATGAGCCTGCTGGAAATATGATTATCGACGTCGGTGGCGGTACAACCGAAATCGCAATTATCTCCCTAGGTGGTATCGTCGAGTCTCGCTCTCTCCGCATAGCGGGTGATGAGTTTGATGAGTGCATTGTCAATTACATGAGACGCACTTACAACCTCATGATCGGTCCAAGAACGGCCGAAGAGATCAAAATGACGATCGGTTCGGCCTATCCCCTCGGGGAACATGAGCTCGAGATGGAAGTGCGTGGCCGCGACCAGGTCGCAGGCCTTCCGATCACAAAGCGAATCAATTCTGTAGAAATCCGCGAATGTCTTGCTGAGCCTATCCAGCAGATCATTGAAAGCGTAAAACTCACACTCGAAAAATGCCCTCCTGAACTTGCAGCCGACCTCGTTGAAAGAGGGATGGTTCTCTGTGGAGGTGGTGCGCTTATCAAAGGGTTAGACAAAGCTCTCATTAAAGAGACTGGGCTTCCTGTGATTGTTGCTCCCAATCCGCTTCTCGCTGTCTGCCTCGGAACCGGCAAAGCCCTCGAATATCTCGACAAATTTAAGAAACGTCGCTCAATGCTGTGATCGATTTTAGCGGATGGACAACCAACCCTAAACTCATTCGCTGGATCCAAGAAGCAGTAGCCCTCTGTACACCCGAACATGTTCATCTCTGTGACGGCTCTGAAAAAGAATATCAACAGCTCTGTCAGGAGCTCGTTCAAAAGGGTGTTTTTGTTCCCTTAAATCCTACAAAACGCCCCAACAGCTTCTGGTGCCACTCGCATCCTGATGATGTGGCACGTGTGGAAGAGTCGACCTTCATCTGCTCTACAACGCAAGAAGGAGCCGGTCCTACCAACAACTGGCGCGATCCTAAGGAGATGCATGCGACGCTGAACCAGTTGTTCAAAGAATGCATGCGCGGTAGAACGCTGTACGTGATCCCCTTTAGCATGGGACCGCTTGGCTCGCCTATCTCTCACATCGGCGTGCAGATCACCGACTCTCCCTATGTCGTTGTCAGTATGTATATCATGACCCGCATGGGAAAAAAGGTGCTCGACATCTTAAAAAATGGCTTTTTTGTTCCCTGCATGCACTCGGTCGGCGTTCCCTTGGAGCCCGGACAAAAAGATATGCCCTGGCCGTGTGCTCCGGATAAACGGCACATTGTCCATTTTCCCGAAGAGAAGAGCATCTGGTCGTTTGGTAGCGGTTATGGTGGCAATGCCCTGCTCGGAAAGAAGTGTTTTGCACTGAGAATTGCCTCCGTGCTTGCTCGCGACGAGGGGTGGCTCGCAGAGCATATGCTCATCCTTGGCATTACAAATCCGCAAGGTGAAAAAAAATATATCGCTGCCGCGTTCCCTTCCGCGTGCGGTAAAACAAACCTCGCCATGCTGAAACCCACCCTGCCCGGCTGGAAGATCGAGTGTGTGGGCGATGACATCGCGTGGATGAAGATGGGAAAAGATGGAACGCTGCGCGCGATCAATCCCGAGGCGGGATTTTTTGGTGTCGCCCCCGGGACCTCATTCGACTCCAATCCCAACGCGATGCTCACCATCCAGAAGAATACGATTTTCACAAACGTGGCTTTTACGCCCGATCACGATGTCTGGTGGGAGGGGATGACAGCAGTGGCTCCTCCGCAGCTTACAGATTGGCAGGGAAAGCCCTGGACTCCGGCGCTCGGGACCAAGGCTGCCCATCCCAACGCGCGGTTTACCGTACCTATTCATCAGTGCCCCGTTGTGAATCATGCATGGGAAGACCCCGAGGGTGTTCCGATCTCTGCGATCATCTTTGGAGGCAGAAGAAGTACAACGGTTCCTCTCGTTTACGAGGCGAAAAATTGGGAGCATGGGATTTTTCTAGGTGCTAGTCTCTCTTCGGAGATGACAGCTGCTGCAAAAGGCGAGGTGGGAAAACTCCGTCACGATCCCTTTGCCATGCTTCCCTTCTGCGGCTACAACATGGGGGACTACTTCGCCCACTGGTTCGAGATCGAAGAGAAGATTCCTGCTGAGAAGCGCCCACGCATTTTCTACGTCAATTGGTTTAGAAAATCTAAAGAGGGAAAATTCCTCTGGCCGGGATTCGGCGAAAACATCCGCGTTCTCAAATGGATCTTTGAACGTGTTTCAGGAGAGGCGCAAACGTGCGATACTCTTCTGGGAAAAATTCCTGCCCCTGGCTCTCTCGATCTTTCTGGTCTTGCCGTTTCTGAAAAAGAGCTCTTTCAGATCGATCCTTCTGAGTGGCTTCATGAAGTCGAAGAGCTACGAAACTATTTCATGCTGTTTGGGAACCATCTTCCCAAAGCGCTTCATGAGCAGTTGAATCTTCTCGAAAAAGAATGCAGAATTTAAAATAAATTCTGTACAGTTCGAAGAAAGAGCTCTTGGAGGTGCCCGTGAAAATATTAATTGTTTTGTATGATGATCCTGTAGATGGATATCCTAAAACATATGCAAGAGATTCGATCCCGAAGCTCGAGCGTTATCCGGATGGGCAAACGCTTCCTACGCCCGAAAAGATCGATTTCAAACCGGGACAGCTGCTAGGGTGTGTCTCCGGAGGACTCGGTCTTCGGGCATTTTTAGAAAAGCTTGGCCACAATGTGATCATCACCTCCGATAAAGATGGGCCGAACTCTGTTTTTGAAAAAGAGCTTCCCGATGCAGATGTCGTCATCTCGCAACCATTCTGGCCCGCCTATTTGACAAAAGAGAGAATTGCAAAGGCGAAAAAACTCAAACTTGCGATCACGGCAGGTATCGGTTCCGATCACGTAGACCTCGAAGCGGCAGCGGGGCGCGGAATCACCGTGGCGGAAGTCTCCTGGTGCAATAGCGTGAGTGTCTCAGAACATGTTCTAATGATGATTCTCGCACTAGTCAGAAACTATATCCCTTCCTACCAGTGGATCATTGACAAAGGGTGGAATATCGCTGATTGCACCGAGCGTTCGTACGATCTAGAGGGAATGGATGTCGGAACGGTGGGATCGGGGCATATTGGTCTAGAAGTGCTAAGAAGACTCAAACCCTTCAATGTCAAACTCCACTACGTCGACAGACACCGCCTACCAAAAGAGATCGAGAAAGAGCTGAATGTCACCTATCACCCGAATGTTGAGTCGATGGTGCGTCTCTGTGATGTGGTGACCATTAACTGTCCACTGCATGCAGAAACGGAAAACCTCTTCGATGACAAGCTTATCGCGCAAATGAAGAGAGGCGCTTATATCGTCAACACAGCGCGTGGAAAGATTTGCAATCGCGATGCGGTGGCAAAAGCTCTCGAGAGCGGACATCTTGCAGGTTATGCAGGAGATGTCTGGTTTCCTCAACCTCCTCCCAAAGATCACCCTTGGCGTACCATGCCGCATCATGGCATGACACCACATATCGCCGGTACAAGCCTTCCCGCCCAGGCGAGATATGCTGCCGGTGTACGCGAAATTCTCGAATGCTGGTTCGCTAAGAAACCTATTCGTAATGAATACCTGATTCTCGATCAGGGCAAGCTAGCGGGGATCGGCAAGCACTCCTATAGCGTGGGAGATACGACGCGCGGATCAGAAGATGCGCAGCGTTTTAAGGTCGGGTGAGGAAGAAGTGATGATCGATGAATGATGAACGGAAGAAGGATCGGGAACAGGAAACGCAATCGGTAACGTTCACGGAAGAATATACCGTGACATGTTTTTTCGGCTCCCCGTCTGTTATTGGTCTAATTTCTTTTTCTTTTCTCTCTATCCATTAAATATTAATAGGTTGTATTTATTGTTAATAAATTATTTTAATTTATATTAAATAGTTGTTTTGTTAGAATTATTTGAAGTTTTTAATAATTTTTAGGGGTAATTATGAGCGCCGCAGTTTCAAAAGGAAAAGAAATACAAACTCTTCCATATGACGCTTTTTCAAACATCTTAAGCTTTTTGGAGCCCAAGCAGATCGCTCAGGCCGAAAGAGTGTGCAAACAATGGAAGGTGGCAACTGAGTCGGAAGGCCAGCATGTTTGGAAAGAGGCTTGCGCGATTCAGAAAATCCCTGTTGTTTCTGCGAATCTGATCAAAAAAGAGATCGAAGATTCGGATCTCGGTTTGCACACGTCGCAGTGTGGAAAATTTACCTCCCAAATTTTAGAGAACATTACTGCGTACGTAGCATTGCACGAAATGACCACATCTGCAGCTGTAAATTATAAGCGAGAGGTGCGGGCTCTCCGAGCGGATATCGAGCTCTATCGCGATACTTGGCATTTTTATAATAGGCAAAAAAATCGAAGCGACGCACCTCATATTTCTCGTTGCATGTGGGGAAACGAGCTGCCTGAACCGTTTATTGATACGAGACTTTCCGTTAACAAATGGCCAGTGGAATGGGGAGAAGAGCCTACCCTCAAGCTTTTCCCGTGGTCAGTTCCTCTTAGGATTTTCATGAATAGAGACGGGAGCTTTAAAACTAACGGCGATGAAGTACGTGTGATCTTCAAACAAAGACCACTAGTTCTGACTTGCATACACCGTTTTGAATTGTGTGACGAAATACAGGTTCATTCATTTCGTGCAGCTGCAGAAACAAGAGTATTAGCGAGCTTGGGCACAAAAAGACTTGAGAGTGCAGCAATCAAATTATCAAAAGAGCTCGCCAAAACGGCGCCAGACTGGTTCGATGTTGATCAGAGGGCGATTGAAGAGTTCGCAGAACAAACCGAAAAATAATTAATAATTGTAGGAGCAAATATGGCGGCTGTAGTTTCGAAGGCGAAAGGGACCGGTGCACTTCCAAATGATGCTCTTTTGCACGCTTTAACCTTTTTGGAGCCAGTACAGGTTGCTCGAGTTGAAAGCGTCTGCAGGCAGTGGAAAGAGGTAATCGGATCGGCTGACCAGCATATTTGGAAGGATTTTTGCTTAATGCAACAAATTCCTGTTGTTTCTGCGGATCTGATCAAAAAAGAGATCGAAGATTCGGAACTCGGTTTGCACACGTCGCAGTGTGGAAAATTTACCTCTCAAATTTTAGAGAATATCATTGGGTACGTAGCTTTGCATGAAACGACTACATCTGCAGCTATAAACTATAAGAATACTGCGTGTGTGGTTCACGCGAATATCAAGCTTGATTGGGCCACCTGCCATATTTACATATGGCCTAAAAACAGTTGGCTTATAGACCATGATTGGGGGGATGACGAAAGTGAACCGTTTGTAGGTATACGAGTGGGCTATGGAAAATTTTCCAATAAACTTACTAGAGAGGAGATGGAAGAGAACTGGGGACCTGAGAAAACAAAGGTTGTTCTCAATAGTACTCCTGTTTGTGTGCAATCTTTTCCTCGATCCGTGCCCCTTAGGTTTTTCATGAAGCCAGATGGAACTCTCAAGGACGGAGGAGATACAATACAGTTCGTTTTTTGTGATAGAATGTTGAGACTTACGTGCCAAAATGAAGTCGAATATAGGAATGGAAGGCTATTCTCTTCTACATTCAAACAAGGTCTAGAAAAGCGATTGGATATTTGTCGCAATGTCCCAGGCTCAATATTTGTGAAAGACGATGGTGTGGCGTTTTCAAAAACGCTTGCCAAAGCGGCAGGTGAGTGGTTCCATCTAAAGATGCGTCCAAAACAGGCCGGTTCTGACGATCAAAAGAAAGACGCCTAAAGAATCAAAAAGACGCAGCGAAGAGGTTCTCTTTTTGCTGCGTCTTTTTCTTGTTATCTCGAGAAGATTTCGTGGGGTTTGAAGAAGAATGAGATCTCGGTTTTGGCAGTCTCGAGGCTGTCTGAACCGTGGACGGCGTTCTTGTCGATTGTTTTTGCAAAGTCTGCGCGGATTGTGCCAGGTGCCGCTTCTTTTGGGTTGGTTGCTCCCATCAGGTTGCGGTTTTTTGCCACGGCATCGTCGCCTTCGAGGACGAGGATGAGGCAAGGGCCTGAGATCATAAAGTTGACGAGCTCTTGGAAGAAGGGGCGGTGCGCATGCACGGCATAAAATCCCTTTGCCTGTTCAGGAGGAAGGTGGAGCATTTTGGCTCCCACGATTTTAAGGCCCGCTTTTTCGAAACGGCTGATGATTGCGCCGATATTGTTTGCAAAAACTGCGTCGGGTTTGATGATGGATAGTGTTTGTTCTTTTGCCATTTCTACAATTCTCCTTTAGAAGCATTTAAGTAGTTTGCTAGTATATTCAACAGCCAAATTATTCTCATAGGAAATGCAGATGAGCTATGGAAACTACCCCGATTTAGCAGGGGTAAAACGGGTTCTGGTGGTTAAGCTGCGGCATCACGGAGATGTGCTGCTGACCTCTCCGGTCTTTTCGGAATTAAAAAAAGTACTTCCTCAAGCGCAGATCGACGCGTTCATCTACGCCGAAACCCTGCCGATGCTTGAGGGCCACCCTGCAATATCAAATTTTTTTCTTTACGACCGCCACCTAAAAAAAAGGGGTTTTTTCCCTCGATTCATAGGGGAGGCAAAACTACTTCGCCAAGTCCGCAAAGCCGGATTTGATCTAGTGATCAATCTCACGGAGGGAGATCGTGGAGCGATCATCGCCTTTGTTTCCGGAGCGAAGATCCGCGTAGGATTTGATCCTCAAGGGTCGGGTTTTGCTGGAAAACGAAAGATCTACACCCATCTCGCGAAAACTCCCAAGAGCCCACGACATACCGTTGAACGGCAGCTTGATGTTCTGCGCAGAATCGGCATTTTCCCTTTAGAGCAGGATAGGGCTCTCACCTTTCATGTCGGATCGGACTGTTTGGAAAAAATGCAGAGCTGCCTCCGCGAGGAGGGAATACGCTCGGGAGATTTCTTTCTCATTCACCCCGTCTCGCGTTGGCGTTTTAAATGTCCTCCACCCTCTTTTACCGTATCGCTGATCGAAGAGCTGAAGAAAAAAAATATACCCGTTGTTCTGACCTCGGGGCCTGATGCGCAAGAGCGCGCCTTCATGCAAGAGATCACGAAAGCAGTGCCGGGGATTTTAGATCTTGGCGGGAAGATCAATTTGAAAGAGCTCGGTGCGCTCATTCGGCTTTCCCGCGGGCTCATCTGTGTGGATTCCGTGCCCCTACACATGGCATCAGCTCTGAAGACTCCCGTCGTCGCGATCTTTGGGCCTACATCAGAGGAGAACTGGGGCCCATGGATGCATCCGAAAGCTAAAGTGGTTGCCCAGCCGTTTACCTGCCGTCCATGCCATCTCGATGGGTGCGGCGGAAGCAAGCGAAGCGAATGCCTCTATACGCTCTCCGTGCAACAAGTCCTGAGTGCGCTAGAAAGCCTCCCAATCCTAGAAACATCAATAGCTATAAAGTAAAGGTTCAAAATAGACATGTCGGGGGTTGAGGAGAGCGCTACGCGTCCCTCTCCCAACCCCCGACATGTCTATCGTAAACCTCGGAAGATTACTTAACTTTAAAACCGGGCTGGTATTTTTTAACCGGCTTTGCGCTGTTTGCCTGACATCGCTTTTTCCCAGAGGGCGGGGTCGAAGAAGATGTGCATCTCGTAAATTAAGCCGTCTTTCACCTTGTACCATGCGGCGGCAGGGATGGTGAGATGAGGGTTTTTTGTGATGTAGTCGTAGATCGTGCAGACAGAGCTGCGATCGCTGAACTGCTTGTGGATCACAAGCTTCTGAATATTGGGGATCAGCATCTCCTCATACGCTTTTAAGACCAGTGTCTTCCCTTCAGCACGGCCATTAGGCGTGAAGACAACGATATCCTCAGCGAGATGAAGCTTATTCGGATTTAGCTTCCCGCTTGCATAGGCGTTTTGCAGGGTTGTGAAATACTCGTTAACGATCTCTTCTGTGCTGCGAGGGGACATAGTTTGTGCTCCTTATCTAAAAATCACAATCTAAAGTCTTGGCCAAAATAAGACAAGCGGGCTTCTTGGCTGCTCAGAAGCTCATCAAAAGTTCCGGTGATCAGAACCTTTCCATCCCGCATCAGTGTGCTTCGATCGACGATCGAGAAGATCTCGCGCGCATTGTGATCGGTGATGAGGATGGTGATCCCCTTGGCTTTTAGGTGGCGGATCATCTGTTTCACATCATGCACAGCAAGCGGGTCGATATTCGCAAAAGGCTCATCTAGGAGAAGAAGGGAGGGCTCTGTGACGAGCGCGCGGGTGATTTCTAGGCGTCTTCTCTCTCCGCCTGAGAGGGTGACAGCTCTTTTTTTTGCGAGTCTTTGAAGGTGGAGCTCTGTGAGGAGCATGTCGAGACGTCTTTTCTGCTCCTCGCGGCTGATGGGGAGGGTTTCCAAAATACAAGAGATGTTCTCTTCAACAGTTAGCTGGCGGAAGATGGAGGGTTCTTGGGCGAGATATCCCATTCCCATGCGCGCACGCTCGTGAATCGGGCGGTGCGTGACCTCTTTGCCTTTAAAGAAGATACGCCCTTTATCGGGGCGGATGAGGCCGATCGTCATGTAAAAAGCGGTGGTTTTTCCTGCGCCATTGGGCCCTAAAAGACCAAGCACCTCACCTCTTCGAACAGAAAGAGAGAGGCCGCTTACAATCGGCTTTCCGCCATAAGATTTTTCGAGCTCCTCCGCAGAAAGAATTAACTCCTCTTCTCTATTCATTATTCGCCGGATCCTGATTTGGTTGGAGGTTTGTAATGCGGAAATAGTTTTTTCAGTAGGGTGTTCTCTTCATCGGTGAATGAGAATTTCACATTGCCAACACCCTGAACACGCTCTTCGTGTGTTTCGGGATCGCGCGTGATATGGACCTCTTGCGCGGCGATCTTCATCCCCTGCGTATCATCGGTATAGAGAACTCTCTTTCCGGGATTGGCGGTGAGAATGAGCGTGCGCGTTGTAGTCGAAAGGCTCATGCGATCTCCCACAGCAAAGCGGGGTTTGTTTTCGTCGGCGGAGAAGAGGCGAATATTTCCAGTGAGTGTAAGAACTGAGGGTCTAAGGCGTCCCTCTGCGTCTGTGTATTCCATTTGGGCTTGATTGGCAAAAAGAGCGAGATCTTCTGATCGGTAGAAGAGCTGCTTTTCTGGAACGGTCAAGCCATTCCGTTTAGGGCTATCAAAAGTGGCGCGCAAACGCTCTCGATCGAAATGAAAGGGGCCATGGCCCAGGAGATGGTGAACCTTGTCTGTCTCATCTTTAAAATCGAGAGTGGCGCTTCCGCGGGTGCGAATCGATTTTAAAAGACGGTGCTGCTTCTGCTGTTGCTGCGCAATTTCCAGCTCTCCATCGGTTGTGAGTAGCCCTAAAACACTTTCGTGTACTTTCACATGTCCTTTCAGGGTCAGAGCATTCTTTGCGTGATCCCAGAGGAGATGGTCGCTCTGAAATTTAATCTCCCCCTTTTGCATACCAGGAGCAATCAGAGAGGTTAGCACGCCTTGGGGGTGCAGGAGTGTGACACGCTGTGAGACGAGGTCTAGATCGACCGTCTCTGCGTCGATGAGATCAGCACCATGTGTCAGGCGGCATGGGGTTTTTGCATCTTTCGGATAGGCAGTGACGATACCCTGGAACTCTTTGGAGGGAGCCCCCTCTTGTGTTTGAACTTTTCGATAGAAAGCTCGATCTGCATCCAGAGAGAACCCCTGTCCGAATTCGATTGTGACATTCCCTTTGGCAAGAATTGTTTCGATTTCGAAATCACTTTTCTTATCGCTCTCCTCTTTTTTCGCAATTTTTAGGTCGACATTTTTCCCGAGGAGACGGAATAGGTCCTTTTTCACGCTGTCGCTGTAAACGACTCTTCCTCCTTCCTGAGAGGAGAGAAGGCCTTTGAGCTGGATGAAGTCGAGAGCCGCATCCGAACACTCGATTTTCGCCCCGCTTTTAAGATCGAGAAGCACATTTTGCGTGAGGTCAATGAGTGAGAAAGGGAATTCTTTTCCCCCTTCTTGCCTTTGCAAACGAGCCGTATCAGCTGCCATTTTTCCAAGGCCGTGGTCGAGGAGGACGTGACCCGTGAGCACGAGCGTATTTCCATCATAGACTGCATTTGCCGACGAGACTGCAGCAGAATCGGGGGCGGGCGTTGCCGAAAGCGCTACGAGGCCAAATAGAATGAAGAGGGGAATTCTCATAATTTGGAGAAGCTCGCTTTAAAATTTTTCGCTTGGAATTGGGGTGACTTTCCCGAAACCGCAAAAGAGACATCTTGCGCGATTCCCCGGACAAAAGCGGAAGAAGGGTCTTGTTCGAGAGATAAAACGTGGCCAGGAAGCCGAAAGAGAGAAATCGTCACCGACTGTGCGACAAACTGCTGTGTGGAGTAGAGATACGTGCCAGTATCTGCTTCGAGGTAGCGCATCTGTTGCATAGGGGCGCCCGTTCCTGCTACGGTATAAAGACGATCTTGCATCCAGCAGTGGATTTTTTGTAACTCCTCAACAACCTCTAGACGATTGCCTTTTGGATGTAGAGTTAGAAGAGAGGATTGGCTTTCAATGCGCGTATGCAAACGCGAGCCATCTTCTTGGGCGAACCAGATATCTTTGCGGACGCCTTGCCGCGTCTGGTGAGAGCTAGAGGAGAGCTGTTTTTGTGAGGGAGTTTTCTTTTGTAATGCTTGGACAAGGTTTTTGTAAGCATCGATATCCGATGCTCTGATCACACAGGTGTGGATACCCCAAAGAAGAGCAATGAAGCCGAAAAGCATCGAGCTTTTCATGATCATTTTATGGAACATTTGGCTTCAACCTCATGAACTACTTCATAAATTTTGAGAAGCTGTTCGAGAAGAGCGGGGAGCGCCTCAAAAGCCATGACCGAGTCTTTGTCGCTTTTAGCATTTGCGGGGTTTGGGTGCGCTTCGATGAAGAGGGAGTTGCACCCAGCAGCAATGGCGGCTTTTGCAAGTGTTGGAATGAATTCGCGTTGCCCTCCAGAAGTTTGTCCAAGGCCTCCCGGCTGCATCACAGAGTGCGAAGCATCAAAACAGACGGGAAAACCAAAAGCCTGCATCTGTGGGATCGCGCGCATATCGGAGACGAGATTGTTATAACCAAAGGAAGTTCCGCGATCGGTTAAGATAATTTTTCGATTTCCAGCAGTTACGATCTTGTCGACCACGTTTTTCATGTCCCAAGGGGCCATGAATTGCCCTTTTTTCACGTTTATTACAGCTGGAGTTTTTGCGGCGGCCACAATCAGGTCAGTTTGGCGGCAGAGAAAGGCAGGGATCTGAATAACATCGCAGATTTCGCCCGCGGCCTTGGCTTCTTCCTCGGAGTGAACATCGGTCAAAATGGGGAGATCAAACTCCTCTCGAACTCTTTCAAGAATCCGCAGGCCTTTTTCAAGGCCGGGTCCACGAAAAGAGGCATGGGAGGAGCGGTTCGCTTTGTCGTAGCTAGATTTGTAGATGAAAGCGATCCCTAAGCTAGAGAAGATCTCTTTCAATTTCTGCGCGGCAAAAAGAGCCTCATCTTCTCCCTCAATGACGCAGGGACCACAGATCACTGCGAGGGGTTCATTTTCGCCAATAAAAAAATCTTTTATAGGAACTCGTTGCATATCCTGAAATCATGGGGAATTTGGGGGTTTAGTTCAAGAGCGAGAAGAAGAAGGATCGGGCACGGGCGCGGGCACGAAAGAGGCCCATCTCCCTTTCGTTCAGCACTCATCGTTTCTCGTGAAGGAGATCTTTCATGGTGTAGAGGCCAGGCGAAGAGCGTGCGAGGAATTTTGCAGCTTTAAGCGCCCCTTTAGCAAAGGTTTCTCTTGAAAGAGCCTGATGCTTAAGGGTTAGGCGTTCGCCGTCACATTCGAAGATCACCTCATGTTCGCCCACAACATCGCCCCTGCGAAGGGAGTGGATGGCGATCGCCTCTTTGCTGCGCGGTGCCTCAACAACGTTTCCAGGATAGATACCTCCGAAGTCAAGGCCTTTAGCAATTGCAAGCGCAGAGCCGCTGGGAGCATCTTTTTTTTGTGTGTGGTGCGTTTCTAAGATGTCGATGTGGCAGGCCCCCTTGAGATGGCGGGCAAAGAAGCTGGCGGCCTCGATACAAAGTGCCATCCCCAAACTAAAATTGGGGGCGTAAAGAATCGGGATCTGTTTGGCGGCGGTTTCGAAGATAAGCTGTGTTTCTGCTGAGTGGCCTGTTGTTCCAATCACGATAGGTTTTCCTTGACGCGCGGCCTCCTGAATATACTTAGGTGTTACGCCGGCGGAAGAGAAGTCGATGAGTACATCGCACTGCTCCACAAATGCATCTAGTTGCGGCGAGAGAAAAATCCCAAGAGGCTGACCATTAGCGAGAAGGCCTAGATCTTTTCCGATCTCTGAAGAAGAGGAGGAAGCACAACCACCAACAACTTTGACGTTGGAATCTTTAAGAGATGCGAGAAGCACCGCTTTTCCCATCTTTCCCGTCGCACCGATAATGCCAATTGAAACATGCATAATTATGCTAAAACCGCTCGCTATTGGGGTCCGGAAGATACCGGTTGTGCTCCTGTTATAGTGGCGGGTTCATTTTCTTTCAATGAAGGGTCAGTGTTGTCTGCTTTAGCAGAGTTCGGATCTTTAGCAGAAGGAAAGCATTTATCTAAAACCAAAACAACTCCGCCTACAATAAGACCAGCTGCTCCCGCTTTCATAAGTCTGGGGGCAAGTTTATTCGCTGCACGAGCGCTTGCTCTAGAGGACGCTTTAGAGGCCTTCTCGGCTGCTTCTTTCGTGCGTTTGGCAGTTTTTTCTGCTTCCTTCGTCCACTCATTGGAGTGTGAATAAACTTCCTTCGCCTGAGAAAGATTTTTCTTTAACGTCGATAAAGTGGTTGGTTTATCAACAGGCGCAGGCAGATCAAACACCGGAGCTCTCTCTTTATAAAAATTGTAGAGGCTTTGTACATGTTTATGTTGGATTTGCGCCTTTTTATTGGCTTGTTGGGCAGTAATCAGCTCCTTATTTGCTGCGCTGGCAACACCATCAGCCTGGTCGGCGATGGCGGCGGCTCTTTGTGCGGCTTTTTTAACTCTCTCATCATAAAAGGATCCAACAGCTACAGCCGTAGCTCCCCCCGCAGACAAGGATAACCCTACAGTGTCTACTTGCTCAGATGTAAGAGTAAGAGACGGGAAGGTGCTGGAGATTTTTTCACGCATGAAAGCATAAATTTTGGCATGCTCACGTTTTACGGGATAATTTTTTTTGATGTTCTCGAGTGAATCAATATGCTCTTTTGCGCGAGCTCGAATGGCTACAATCGGAGTGCCTTTAGCTGCCATCTCACGAAGCTCTGCTTCGGCTTCAACCGCTGCTAAACAGCTATGTCTCTTGTAGGCCTCCTGCTCCTTCTCTCCTTCGAGCTGATTGTAACGCCCGAACACCTCTTGCTGCTTGACTCTGACTTCTTGAAGGATGTTTTTCAAATCCTCTGAATCGAGAATATTCAACTGTGTGGGTATCATACAGTTTGACCCAGTGACGCTAGCTGTTGTCATATTTTTCCTGTTGTTAAAAAGCTATGCTAATTCCAAATTTCATCGCGCCTTGACCGGCTTGCATACCGACAGTCGTCCCAGCAGCGCCGGCCTGAATTAAAACTTGGGTGAGTGCCCAGCCGGTAAACGCACACGCTCCAATGACGAGAACCGCCGTGCTAAGCTCTTTCAACCATTTGTGTTTTTTCTTGGCAATGTCGTGCTTAATTTGGCGTATATCATTTTCAAGTTGATTCGTGCTGTTTTGTGCTTGAGCGAGGCTGGTTTCTGCTTCATGTAAACGTTTGTTTAGCTCTTCGTTGCCTTTCCGTAACTCCTCGATCTCTTGATCCAGTCTTTCAATTTCCCTTGCGATCGCATTGAGATGTTCTTGCATCTGATCATTATGTGCTGCAATACGTTGCATGTTTTTTTCAGCGACTTGTTCGATTTTGGCATGAACGGGAGCAAACACATCCGCAATGATTTGCGAAGCCTCACGGTTAAATTTAGCAATGTCTTCTGCTATATCGCTCTTATGCTCTTTGCGATCTTCTCGTATACTTCTTGCCTCCTGAATGGCACGCAAATACCGAACGCTGTCGGCTATGGAATTGGATCCCCTTGGTACGAAAATTGGGAGTTGGCGAGACACGCTTAAATCCTGATATTGTCTCGTTTCCGTTCTAGGATGGGACCCTCTCTTTTTTAACCATGCTGTGAGTGCTATGGCGGCAAGATGGGGTTTGGTTGTAAAAGAAGTTTCGTTGTTCGGCTCTTTTGGTGATCGGCAACGGAACTGCTCAGGTACTCCGCTGAAGTACATTGCAAGGCTGATTTTGTTATACGTTCTGCCATCGCTTCCTAAAAGAGGTTCATCACCAAGTGGGTTAAGAGTGAGTGGATCGATAAGTATTTCTCGCAGAAGGGGGATATAGGTGTCTAATGCAGTGTCAGGGACCTCTTCTAGAGTAACATAGTGACAAAAGCAAGTGCACCAGGTGCGTAGCTCTTTGGTGAGGTCGTCATTCAGGCCGCACTCCTCGAGCAGTTTTTTAATTTCGAAAAGCTCCGCCTTCAGCTGGCGCCTTGCGACAGTTTCTTTTAAGATGGTAGGTTCACTTGGGCTTAACGAGAGTCCTGCTAGAGGAGAAAGAGAAACTGGTGATGAAGCCGGAGCAGAAACTGCCATAACTTACCTCATTTGGGGTCTAATTTTTGTGTAACCTGGGAGCTTACTCTGGTGCCCACTTCATAAAAACAAGCAACCTCTCGAGAACTCTTTTTTCGTTTTGCAAGAGATTCTTTCAACTGCATCAAGTAGATATGGGCATTGGCTTTGTGCCTTTCTTGATCTTCCAAACTGGATATGACTTGTTCTAAGTCTTTTGCCATCTCTCTGCGCACAGATTCTAATTGTGTATGTGTTTGTCGTAGTTGCGTAAGTTGCGCCTTTGCCTGCTCGGTCGGACGCGCTTCTTCAACCATGTTATTCAGAGATTCAGAAGTCGCACGATCGTGATCGACCTGCTTCAAAACCCGGCCTGCTGCCTGTGTTGCACGCTTCGCAAGCTCTTTTTGGTGTTTTTCGATCCTCTGTTGCAACATCGACTCGGGCGTGTGTCCAGTGCGCCTCGCACGGATAAATTGTACCATATCGCTCATGGATATTGCGCTCATGTATGCATCCCCCTCAGCAGGGTAAGCCCCTGCGTTATAACACGTTGAAGGTTTTGCTGCTCTTTGTGTACGTCAAGCATGAGGGCCTCCATCTTCTTTGAGGTTTCCCTAAGCTCATCATGCGCTGTGTTCATCTGATGGCTCATAACGTCCACGGCATCGTGGAGCTCTTCCAAACATTCTTCATGCCCTTGAATGCTTTCAAGTAGGGAGCCTTTATGTTCTTCAAATTTTGCGCGAGATTCACCCTCTGCTTTTTGCACTGCAAGATCTAGCTCTTGCAGCTTTTGCTTAAAGAGATGATCGACTGCTGTGCACTGCTGATCAAAACGCACTGCTTCTTTGGTGTAGACTTCAAACTCTTCGATGTAGGCGTCGACCGTTGTCCCTTTTGGTACAAGGAGCTGCAAAATCGCGCGGATCTCATTTTCAAAATGCAAAATAATGACCTCGTTTTTTTTATTTGCATTTGTAATTGCTGGGCGCACAATTTCGCAAAGCAGGTAACAGAGCATCAGCGCAGCTGCATCTTGCTCTTCAGGAGTTTTAAAGGAAGCCTTGCCAAAATCGCTCTTCCAAGAGGTGGTTACCTGCACATCGAAAAGCTCCGATTTTTGCATCTGTTCGATCAGCGCGTCTACTTTTTGAGTGATCGATTGAAAAGCCACAAAATGTAGTTGTTGTTGTGGGATGGTTATGGTCTCTGTTTGGACAGACATGTTATCCCCCTACGAAGCCTTTTTTTCATCAAATTTTGGTTCAGCCACTTGAGTTAAGCGTTGAAGTGCTTTTCCCATCACACCTAGGCCTGCAGTGACGTAGAAGCCGATGCCATGATTGTGGCCATTATATTCCTTGATAAGGGTGACAAGACTCGCTTGTGAAGTTTTTGCGTTTTCTTCGAGTATAGTCATCCTTTTTTGCAACGCCTCGACGGTCTTTTGCATCGTATCAATCAGTTGCTGCTGACTTTCTGCTTTGGCCGCATTGGCGACCCTTTCGGTGGCTTGCTGCGCCTTGGTTGCAATGAGCTCGGCCTCGAGTTTTCTTCCTCGTTCTTCGGAGCTTGCCAACGCATCTGTCACCTTTGTGACAAGTTGCTGCATGCTCTCCTGGGTTTGTTGTATCACAGGCCCAAGCTGGGCTAAGGACCCAGCAAGCGCTGGAATGAGTGCTGTTGAATTTGCTTGTTGAACTGGAACATCATTGGTTTTTAGCGTGACGGTCATGATTCCCTCCAAATTTCTGAATTACATAACAACGCAGTTGCCTTTTCCTTTAGGCTTATTGTGCAGGTCATTTACCGTGGAAGAGAGCTGTTGAATCACCTGATTTTGATTAGCGACTTGCTGTTTTAAAGCCTCCACTTGCCCTAAAGAAGCGTTTAATTCTTCGGTTCTCTTGGTGAGTCGATGATTTGTATCCTGCAGGCTGTTATTCAAGAGCGCGGCTGTTGCACTATGGATTCTCGTGTTTGCAGTTATGGTCTGAGTCTGAACAGCCATTCTATCCCCTTACGAAGCCTTTTTTTTATCAAATTTTGGTTCGGCCACTTGAAATTGCCTGTCGATATAAAAACCTCCGCTCAGGAAATGGTCGTGGCCATTGTATTGCCTGATAAGAGTGAGAAGACTCGTCTGTGAAGCTATTGCGTTTTCTTCGAGCACGGTCATCCTTTTTTGTAACATCTCGATAGTTTTTTGCATTGTATCAATCAGTTGCTGCTGACTTTCTGCTTTGGCTGCACTGGCGACTCTTTCGGTGGCTTGCTGCGCCTTGGTTGCAATGAGCTCGGCCTCGAGTTTTCTTCCCCGCTCTTCTGAGCTTGCCAAAGCATCTGTCACCTTTGTGACGAGTTGTTGCATGCTCTCTTGGGTTTGTTGTATCACAGGCGTAAGCTGCGCTAAGGACCCAGCAAGTGCTGGAATGAGTGCTGTTGGGCTCGCTTGTTGAACTGGAACATCATTAGTTTGTAACGTAACTGCCATGGTTCCCTCCAAATTTCTGAATTACATAACAACGCATTTGCCTTTTCCTTTAGGCTTATTGTGCAGGTCATTTACCGTGGAAGAGAGCTGTTGAATCACCTGATTTTGATTAGCGACCTGCTGTTTTAAAGCTTCCACTTGCCCTAAAGAAGCGTTTAATTCTTCGGTTCTCTTGGTGAGTCGATGATTTGTATCCTGCAGGCTGCTATTCAGGACAGCAACCGTCGTACTATGAACTTTTGCGTTTGCAGTTATGGTTGTCTCGACAGAATCGAAATGAGCTTTGGCAGCTGCTTCCGCACGTTCAGCTTCCTGTCTTGCGAGCTGCGCGACGGAGTCTTTGAAGGCTTCTAGCCTTTTTGTCCCCTGGGCAATTGTGTCATTGAGTTTTACGTTTTGATCTTTGAGCTGGGTCGTGACAAAACTAAGAGCCTGGATGCAGTATGTTGCAAATCGGAGCTGCTGATCCCCAAGTTGTTTTTCTCTTGGGATTAGAACTTGCGGTGCACCTGCTTCCTTTTTGCTTTCTACCCTTTCTATCTTCTCACGTAATGCTATGTCGATCGGAAGCGCGCGCGTCCATTCAAGGATATCCAAGGCGAAATGGTGAGGTATCACATCGAAGGGCTTGTTATCGAATGGAGAATTGGCCTTGGGTGCGATATTGCGATAATCGTCAAGCAACTCTTTTTCCCATACCCACAGCCCACGGTCTAGCATCGGCTTCACGAGTGAAGAGTGATCGAGAGGATTGAGGAGAATTTTGCTTGCAAGCTGATCGGCCAAACTCAAGACTCTTTGATCAAGAGCTGTTTGAGACATATCTTCAAGATCAATCGATATCACTTCGACGCCCCACGCGAAGAGCTTTTTCGAAAGAGGGTCTTTCCAATCTTTGTATTTCTCTAAAATTTCACAAAGCGCTTTTACATACACTTCGGGATTCTGTTCTTTCTGGGAAAGTGGAAATGAACCGGTTAGTGGCGAACTAACGGCAGTGACTGTCATCGTTGCCATTCGACTCACAAGAGTTTTATTGCTAGAAAAGCATGTCACACCATCTTATTTTTAGGAAATTAGAAATTTCTATCGAAATCATAGTAGTAGCAGATTGACAGGCAGATGGAAATAGCATATGAAGAAAATCATGAACTTACCACATTACAAGCTTCTACGTTATTTTTCTAAAGTTGAGCCAGATGCTAAATACTCTTTGTCAGCATCCGACTGCGAACCGCTCGAGATAAAGGATCTCTGGGGATTTGAAAAAGGGGCAGAGAAAAAATTAAAAGAGCTCAAGCTCTCATACCCCTCTCTGCAGGGAGGAGAAGCTCTTCGGAAGGCGATCTCCAAACAGTACACCCACATCTCTCCAAAGCAGGTTCTTGTCACCACGGGTTCTGAAGAGGCGATCTTTCTCTTTCTTTCGACGCTATTGAAGAAGGGGGATCACCTGATCGTTCAGACTCCCTGCTATCAGCCCTACTATGAAATTCCACGAGCGATGGGTTGTGAAGTCTCTTTCTGGCAGGGGAACGAGGAAAAAGAGTGGGCGTACGAGATTAAGGATCTCGAGAAACTGATCCAAAAGAACACACGTCTTATTACGCTGAGTTCTCCTGCACATCCGACGGGGCATCTCATGACGACAAAGGGGCTTTTCGATCTAGTTGAACTTGCAAGAGAGTATCGCTTGCACCTCTTTTGTGATGAGAGCTACCATGGCTTAGAGCATTTTTCTCAGGAAAGGCTTCCGAAAGTTGCAGATATTTACGAGAAAGGCTTCTCGATGGGATCTCTCTCGAAAGCCTACGGGCTTCCAGGTTTGCGCATAGGCTGGATTGCAACAACAGAAAAGATCCCTCTTCTCGAAATGAGCGCAATGAAAGACTATACGACTGCAGGTTGTAGCAGCATCTCAGAGTTTTTAGGGGAGATTGCGCTCAAACACGGTGAGAAGATCTTGGCGAATAATGTGAAACTGATTCAATCCAATACGAAACTCTTTCACGACTTCTTGAATGAGCACCGGAAACTGTTTGCGTGCAACATCCCGCGCGCTGGATGTTTGGCACTTGCTCGGTTGAAGAAGGGGAGCGCAGATGATCTCTCAGCAGGGCTTTTGGAGAGTGCCGATCTCCTCTGCGTATCCAGCACTGCATTAGATTTCGGCAATCGCCACATCCGTATCGGTCTTGGGCGAAAAAATTTCCCTCGCGCCCTCGAACAGCTGGAAAAGTATCTTGGGGCTTCTGCTCAAATGCGCCGGGCCGGCTGATTAAGAAACAGCCAAAACGACAAAGTAAAAGATTTAGCCTTTTTGGTATTGGAGCTTGCGTGAATTGATCTGACCGAGGATCTCATTGAGATGATCCACGGTTTGGAGGAGATTCACGATTTTGCTCTTGTCTTTTTCGAAGAGCGAAGTGTCCTGGTTTTTCGCTTTTGTTGCTTGCAACGTCTTTTTGAGAAGGATACTCTCTCTATCCTCTTCTTCTTGATCTTCTTGGGTCTCCTCATCCTCGCCTTTTTTGCGCTCTCCATCTTGAGGAAGGAAGGGGAGGATTGTATAGGAAAAAAACCGATTGCGCATCCG